>SMVA01200423.1_pt1 | contig 21216 bp, 14 predicted proteins | sample 2456451 | NCBI WGS metagenome assembly SMVA01 (sample SAMN11095933, study PRJNA526329) | marine sediment metagenome | biome: Marine sediment; feature: Surficial sediment; material: Deep marine sediment; isolation source: Hadal surficial sediment | place: Pacific Ocean | collected 2014-05 | depth... | reverse complement strand
TTGGTATAATCCGCGCCGATTGAACAACCCGAAAGGAATGAATATGTCTGAACAGAATCAAGCAATTAATGACAAGGGCGATGGCGTCGCCGATGCAATTGCGGCGACGGCAGTGATTACGATTGTAATTGCGGCGGTAGTTTTCTGGTTGAGCGGATTTGCCAGCTAGGCTTGTGGCTGGCGCTTATCTGGCATTCTCGAGCACGGTTGATACCACCAGGTAGACCGCGCCGACAAACAGGGCGGTAAACAGTAGTCCCGCAATAACAAAATTGGCGAAGCGGCCCTGCTTGAAATCACGCTCACGGTTTTTGCTGCTCTGTACACCGAAAGCCGCTGCGAACACGCTGCTGATAACCTGCAGCGGTCCTACCGACGGTTTGTCCTGATTTTTCTCTGTCTCATTCATAATCAGTATCCAAGATTAGGCCGCATCCAGCGCTCTACCTCTGTGACATCCACGCCCTTGCGGGCCGCCAGGCTCTCTATCTGGTCTCTACCGATTTTTCCGACGGCAAAATAACTCGATTGCGGGTGTGAATAATAAAAACCGCTGACCGAGGCGGCGGGGGTCATAGCGAAGTGCTCGGTCAATTCCACGCCGATATGCTGCTCTGCCTGCAGCAATTCGAACAAGCTGGCCTTTTCGCTGTGATCGGGACAGGCAGGATATCCAGGTGCAGGCCTGATGCCAAGGTAACGTTCACGTATCAATTCCTCATGGCTCAATTGTTCCGATTCGGCATAACCCCAGTACTCTGTACGTACCTTGAGGTGGAGCTGTTCGGCAAACGCCTCCGCCAGTCGATCTGCCAGGGCCTTGAGCAGGATGCTGTTGTAATCATCGTGAGCAGCTTCAAATTCAGCAATTTTTTCATCGATGCCAATGCCGGTTGTGACCACAAAACCACCGATATAATCCTCCAGCCCGGTTTCCAGGGGGGCGACAAAATCAGCCAGGCTGTAGTTTGCCGAGCCATTGCCCTTCGCCGTCTGCTGCCGCAGGTGGTGCAGGGTAGCAATTCTCTGCTGGCGCCCAGCATCCTGGAAAACCGCGATGTCGTCTCCATCTACCTGGGCGGCGGGCCAAAAGCCGAATACGGCGCGCGCCGTCAACCAGCGTTCGTCCACTATCTGCGCCAGCATTGCCCGGGCGTCACGGTACAGCTGGGTCGCTGCCTCACCCACTTTTTCATCTTCCAGGATAGCGGGGAATTTGCCGGCCAGTTCCCAGGTGATGAAGAAGGGCGTCCAGTCTATACGTTCAATGAGTTCCTGCAGTGGGTAGTCATCCAGCACTTTAAGGCCGGTAAAGCGAGGGCAGGGCGGTTGATGCTCTCCCCACGCTGTTTTAAAACTGCGTGCCAGCGCCTCCTTGTAACTCAGTGGTGCCGCCTTCGGCCTGCGCCTCGCGGTGCGCTCACGGACAATTTCGTACTCCGCCTGTCGCTCTGCGACAAAAGCCTGTTTGCCATCACCGGCAAGCTTAGTGACAACGGCGACACTGCGCGAGGCATCGGGGACATAGACCGTGGCATCGTTCTGGTAGGCCGGTTCAATTTTTACCGCGGTATGCGCTTTGGAGGTGGTGGCACCGCCAATGAGCAGGGGCAACTGAAAGCCCTGCCGCTGCAGTTCGCTTGCAACATGCACCATCTCATCCAGTGAGGGTGTGATCAATCCACTCAGGCCGATGATATCGACGGCTTCTTCCCGGGCCACGCGCAGGATTTCTTCACAGGAAACCATAACCCCGAGATCGATTACCTCGAAATTATTGCACTGCAACACCACACCAACAATGTTTTTGCCGATGTCGTGTACATCCCCTTTGACGGTCGCCATGAGAATCTTGCCGTTGGAGCTGCTCGCGCCGGATTTTTCCAGTTCAATATAGGGCTGCAAATGGGCCACCGCCTGCTTCATTACCCGCGCGCTCTTGACCACTTGCGGCAGGAACATCTTGCCCTCGCCAAACAGGTCCCCGACAACATTCATGCCATCCATCAGCGGGCCTTCGATAACCTCGATAGGCCGCTTCGCCAACAAACGGGCCTCTTCTGCATCTTCGACAATCCAGGTGTTAATACCCTTGACCAGCGCATGTTCCAATCTTTTCGCTACCGGCTCTTCACGCCAGGATAAATCTTCCTTCCTGGGCTCGCGGACGCCGTCGCCGCGGTATTTCTCGGCAATATCCAGCAGCCGTTCAGTGCTATCGTCGCGACGGTTTTGCACCACATCTTCCACCGTCTCCCGCAGTTCTGCCGGCAACTCGCTGTAGACGCCCAGTTGGCCGGCGTTGACAATGCCCATGCTCAGCCCGGCTTTGATGGCGTGATAGAGAAACACCGAGTGTATGGCCTCGCGAATGGGATTATTGCCACGGAAGGAAAATGAGACATTACTGACGCCCCCGGAGATCAGCGCATGGGGCAAATTCTCCCGGATAAAGCGGCAGGCCTCGATAAAATCAACCGCGTAGTTGTTGTGTTCCTCTATGCCGGTGGCAATGGCGAAAATATTGGGGTCGAAGATGATGTCCTGGGGCGCGAAGTCGAGCTCGTCTACCAGCAACCGGTAGGACTTTTGGCAAATCTCGATCTTGCGTCCCAGCGAATCGGCCTGACCATCTTCATCGAAGGCCATGATGACCACGGCGGCACCGTACTGCTGGCACAGGCGCGCCTTTTCCAGAAACTCGGCCTCGCCTTCTTTCAGTGAGATCGAATTCACCACCGGCTTGCCCTGGATGCAGCGCAGACCGGCTTCAATCACCTCCCATTTTGAAGAGTCGACCATGATCGGAACCCTGGCAATATCCGGTTCTGAGGCGACCAGATTGAGAAATGTCACCATGGCGGCCTCGCTGTCGAGCATGCCCTCATCCATATTGATATCGATGATCTGGGCGCCGTCTTCCACCTGTTCCCGGGCAACCTGCAGGGCGGTCTCGTAATCCTCCTCCAGAATCAGGCTTTTGAAGCGGGCAGAGCCAGTGACATTACACCTCTCACCGACATTGACGAACAGTGAATCAGCGGTGATATTGAAAGGCTCAAGCCCGCTCAGGCGGCAGGCCACAGGCCTCTCTGGCAACGCTCGCGGAGCGATCCCGTCAACCGCATGGGCAATGGCGCGGATGTGTGCCGGCGTGGTGCCGCAGCAGCCACCGACCAGGTTGAGAAATCCCCGCTGTGCAAACTCCCCGAGTTCAATGGCCATGTCCTCGGGGGTCTCATCGTATTCACCGAAGGCATTGGGCAGGCCGGCGTTGAAATGGCCGCTGAAATAGCACTCTGCCGCATTGGCGAGTTCTTCGGCAAAAGGGCGTATCTCATTGAAGCGGCGGCCACAATTGGTGCCGACAATCAGCGGTCGCGCGTGGGCTATGGTGTTCCAAAATGCTTCCGGGCTCTGGCCCGAGAGTACACGGCCACTGATGTCGGGGAAGGTTACCGATATCATCAGCGGTAGTTCGTGGCCTATGTCGCGGAATACGTCCTTGATGGCGTAAATCGCCGCCTTGGCGTTGAGGCTATCGAAGATCGTTTCCATCATCAAAAAATCGACACCGCCGTCGATCAGGGCACGGGTAGCGACCGCGTAATCTTGCGACAGCCGGGCAAAGTCAACATTGCGGGCACCGGGGTCATTCACATCTGGCGACAGAGAGGCAGTACGCGGCGTAGGGCCGAGGACACCGGCGACAAAGCGGGGCTTCGCGGGGTTTTCAGCGCTCACAAGATCGGCTGCTTCACGCGCCAACCGGGCCGCCGCAAGGTTCATTTCCGTGACGATATCACCCAGTTGATAGTCATCCTGGGCGACACTGGTAGCGTTGAAGCTATTGGTCTCTATGATATCTGCGCCGGCATGGAGATAGGCCAGGTGTACTTCACGGATAATGTCGGGCCGGGTCAGCGAGAGCACGTCGTTATTGCCCTTGAGATCTACCGGATGGCTGGCAAAACGCTTCCCGCGATAGTCTGCTTCTACCAGTTTATAGTCCTGGATCATGGTGCCCATGGCACCATCGATAATCAGGATACGCTGGCGCAGCGCCTGTTCCAGTGTAGTGGGCTTGCTGTTACTCATCGCAGTATCGTGTTGCCTCAAATTAAGGAAGCTATGCTAACAGAAGGGCAGGCTATATCAAAATATTTTGATATAGATCGCCCAGCAAAGCCTCTGCCGAATAATTTTGGTTCCAGACTCGCCTTGTCGCTACTATGTGCGTAGAATACCCGAGTAAATTACTAGGAATAAAGGTTGCTCACCCCGATGGTAACGATTACCGAATCCGCGCAGGACTACCTGGCGGAACTACTCTCGAATCAGGACAATGCCCTGGGCATCAGGGTTTTTATCAATCAACCGGGAACCCCGCGCGCTGAAACCTGCATCGCCTACTGCAGGGAAGACGACGTGGTTGATGAAGACGAGAAGGTGGTGTACGACAAGTTTACCGCCTGGTTCGAAGGCCGCAGCCTGCCATTTCTCGAGGATGCCCTGGTCGATTATTCCAAGGATCGCATGGGCGGCCAGCTCACCATCAAGGCGCCCAATTCCAAAATGCCCCAGGTAGGGGACGACAGCCCGCTGGAAGATCGGATCAACTACGTGCTGTACAACGAGATCAACCCCATGCTGGCGGCACATGGCGGTGAAGTTTCACTGGTGGAAATTACCGAGGACCAATACGCGGTACTTCAGTTCGGCGGTGGTTGCCAGGGCTGCGGTATGGTCGATGCCACGCTCAAGGGCGGCGTCGAGAAGACCCTGCTGGAACAACTGCCCCAACTTGCCGGCATTCGCGATGCCACCGACCATTCAGATCGCAGCCAGGCCTATATGTGACGGTTCGGCAGAACCTCTTTCAATTTGTTGCGCATCTCGTGAATGGCCGCTGCGGTCGTTGCCCAGTCGATGCAGCCATCGGTCACTGAAACCCCGTATTTCAATTGCGACAGGTCTTCGGGAATGGACTGGTTACCGGCTTCCAGGTTGCTCTCTATCATCAAGCCGATAATCGACCTGTTGCCCTCCACCACCTGGTTGATAACATTTTCCATCACCAGTGGCTGCAGCTCTGGCGTCTTGTTGGAATTGGCGTGGGAACAATCGACCATGATATTGGTAGCCACGCCGGCTTCTGCCAACGCTGCTTCACTCAGTTTGATATGCACAGAGTCGTAGTTGGGACCCTTTGAGCCGCCGCGCAGGACAATATGCCCGTAAGCATTGCCCCGGGTCTTGATGACTGCCACCTGCCCCTGGGTATTGATGCCGAGAAAACGGTGTGGGCTCGACACTGACTGCAGCGCATTAATAGCCACGCTGAGCCCGCCATCGGTGCCGTTTTTGAAACCGACGGCGGAAGACAGGCCGCTGGCCATTTCACGGTGAGTCTGTGATTCGGTGGTACGTGCTCCGATGGCGGACCAACTGATGCAGTCGGACAAATACTGCGGTGAAATCGGATCCAGCGCCTCAGTAGAGGTGGGTAGGCCCAGATCGAGAATGTCCAGCAACAACTTGCGACCAATGTGCAAACCTTCCTGGATCTTGAAGGAGTCGTTGAGGTAGGGGTCATTGATCAGCCCCTTCCAGCCTACGGTGGTGCGGGGTTTTTCAAAGTACACCCGCATGACCAGGTAGAGCGTATCTTCAACTTCCGCAGCCAGCGCCTGCAGGCGGCGGGCGTACTCCATGGCGGCGTCCACATCGTGGATGGAGCAGGGCCCCAGCACCACAAACATGCGCGGGTCCTTGTGGTCAAGGATGTCGCGAATTACCTGTCGACTATTGGCCAATTGGGCGTTGGCCCCGTCTGACATGGGCACTTCGAGCTTCAGTTGATCCGGTGTAATCAGGATCTCCTGCGCTGCTACGTTGAGGTTATCAATTTTGGTTTGTGTCATCACTCTCTCAGCTGGCAGCCCACGGGCTATCACGCGGGCGCGCTATTCTATAGCAATCCAGCGGGTTAGAATACTGCCAGCATTTACAGGTGGCGCGTGAACCCAGACAAGACTCACAGTTTCTATAATATCGATGCGCTGACCGGGCACCTGCAGTCCGGGCACCTGATTCTCACACCCACCTTCCGTCTCGCCCGCCGCATCAAGCTTGGTTGGGCACAACAATTACAACGTTCAGGGGCCCTGGCCTGGCCCACGCCCAGGGTAATGTCGCTGGAGCAGTGGTGGTTGCACTGTTATGAGTCCGTGCAGTTGCGGGGCAGTAGCCTGCCAGTGCTGGTGACGCCGCAGCAGGAACTCGAGCTGTGGCAGACTTGCATTGAATCGCACCCACAGACCGCGGCATTACTGAGGCCCCGTGGCGCGGCACAGCTCGCCCGGGATGCCTATCGCAACCTGTTGCTGTGGGAAGTCGACTGGCGCGAGGAGTCATCTGCTCAGCAATTCCAGTTCGACCCTGACGCCGCCAGTTTTATTGAATGGGCGCGAGGGTTTGAGCTTGAACTGGAGGCCGGGAAACTCGACCTGCTGCCACGAATCGCGCCGCAACTGGCGGCAACGAACAGTACAGACACTATTGTCCTGGCTGAGTTTGATGAGCTGCCTCCACTCTATCGCAGATTGCTCACTGCCCAGGCGGTTGAACTGCTTGAGCACCGCTCACAAGCGGATCAGGCCGAGTGCTATTTACAGGCCTGTGATGATAATCGCGAGGAGTTGCTGCGCGCCGGAACGTGGGCCAGACAGCGACTGGCGAAAAATGCCAGCGCTCGCATTGGTATTCTCGTGCCCGCCCTGGAGCAGCAACGACACACGGTGGCAAGGATAATGCACCAGGCGTTCGCCCCGGCGGGAGAGTCTGACGCCTTGTTTGAGAAGCCCGCCCTGCCCATTAATTTTTCGGCGGGTGTGCCACTGGCATCCTGCGCGCCGGTGCGTACCGCCCTGGATCTGCTGGAGTTACTGGGTGGAGAGCTCTCGCTGTCCAGGCTTGTCGGCCTGCTACACAGTCGCTATCGCAACCGTGAAGAGTCCGAGCAGGAGCAACAATTAATACGGCGCCTGTATCGCGCTGGCAATGAAACAGTCAGCAATAGCAGGCTGCGCTACGATTGCTCACGCATTGAAGTCGAGGGAGTGGCAGGGCTTGAGTTGGGTCGACAACTGCTTGCCATGAACCAGCGTCGGCAGCTGGGGCAAGCTCATTCAGGCTCGACCTGGATCGCACTGTTCGACAATGCGCTGGAGGCGCTGGGATGGCCGGGGACAGGGCCTCTCGATTCACTGGAGTACCAACAGCTCGAGCACTGGCAGGCTGGGCTCAGCCAACTTGCAGAACTCGATGCGGTCTGTGGCCCACTGGAGTACAAGGCAGCCCTGTTGCGGCTGCAACAGATCTGTTCGGCGGCTGTGTTCCAGCCGCAGACGCCGGATGCGCCGATCCAGGTGCTGGGTCTGCTGGAGGCCGGTGGGCTTGAATTTGACCACCTCTGGTTGTGCGGCATGAGTAGTGGCGAGTGGCCGCCTTCCGCGTCACCCAACCCGTTCATTCCCGACAAACTGCAAAAGCAGCACGACATGCCACACGCAAGTGCCGGCCGCGAATTGCACTATGCGCAAAGCCTGCTGGACCACTACTGCCATTCCACAGGGGAACTGGTGGCAAGTTATTCGCGGCTGCTGGATTCAGTGGCCCAGCAGCCCAGCCCGATGGTGGCCGAATTCACTGTTGTCGATAGTGAGGCTGCGTCTGATGTACATCCGCAGAGCTGGTCAATCGCCCGCCGCCGGGGTTCTCTGGAGCAATTTGTCGATACTACCGGACCGCCAGTGAGCGAGAATGAGCAGCCTGCTCTGCGCGGTGGCAGCGCACTTATTGCGGATCAGTCCCAGTGTCCGTTTCGGGCCTTCGCCAGGCATCGCCTGAATATTGAGTCGTTGCCCGAACCCACGGTTGGATTGACCGCCTCCGATCGTGGCACCCTGCTGCACGAGGCTCTGTTTCATTTGTGGGGAGCCCTCGAGTCTCGTCAGAAGCTGTCGGGGCTGTCGGAACCACAGCGCACCCAGGCCATTGCACTGGCGGTGCGACAGGCGATCGAGAGCCACCACATTCATGAAGATTACGCGCTGGGGCGGGCCCTGCTGGATCTGGAGCAGCGCCGGCTGCAGCAGCTATTGGAGCGGTGGCTGGAGGTAGAACTGGAGCGGGGTGATTTTGAGGTCATCGCCCGGGAACAAGACCGCGAACTGGAGCTGGGGGAGCTCAGGCTGAATCTGCGTATCGACCGGGTTGATCGACTGCCTGACGGGCGTCAGTTACTGATAGATTACAAATCCGGCCACTGTGAAGTTAGCTCCTGGTTGGGGTCGCGGCCCCGGGAACCCCAGTTACCACTCTACGGCGAGTTGGTCGGGGATGATCTGGACAGCCTGGCATTTGCCGTCATCAACAAGCACACCCTCGAGTTCCGTGGGGTAGGGCAATCCCTGGCCGCAGCGGGGATAAAAACAGATATCGAAAAACTGACACACGGTGAGGGCGTGTCCATCAATAACTGGCAGGAACTGCGGCATCACTGGCAGCAGGTACTGCAAAGCCTGGCACAGGATTTCATTGACGGCAAGGCCGAGGTAGACCCGGCAGATCCGCGCAAGACCTGTACCTACTGTGGGCTGGAGGCATTGTGCCGGGTGCAATAGCCGATCACGATCAGCGTCAACGCGCGCTGGATCCCTGCCAGTCATTCTGTGTCTCCGCGCCGGCCGGGTCCGGCAAAACAGAGTTGCTTATCCAGCGTTACCTAACGCTACTGGCCCGGGTTGAACATCCGGAAGAAGTGCTGGCAATTACATTCACCCGCAAGGCGGCAGCTGAAATGCGGGCGAGGGTAGTGGCTTCCCTGACCGATGCTGCTACCAATCCCTGCCCTGACGACGCCCACAGCGGGCAGACCTGGACGCTGGCGCGGGCAGTGTTGGCAGCGGATGCCAGCCAGGACTGGCATCTCACCCGCAACCCGGCTCGCCTGAATATCAAGACTATCGACAGCTTCTGTGCGGGCCTGACCCGGCAGATGCCAGTGCTATCAGGCTTTGGTGGTGCCATCAGCCCGGTTGATGACAGCAGGCCAGCCTATCGGGATGCGACACGGGGGCTGCTCGACCTTCTCGGTACCAAACACCCGGCGGCGACAGACCTCGGGCGAATCCTGCTCCATTTCGATGGCAACTGGGAGCGGCTTGAGCAATTGCTGGTTGGGATGTTGAGCTGCCGGGATCAATGGCTGGTATTGATGGGCACAGGCCTGGCCAGTGAGACCGCAGAGGAAGTTTTGCAGAGCAGTGTCAGCGGCCTGGTTGAAGATGCCCTGGCCGAATTTGTGGCGGTATTGGGGCCCCATCACGGGGAGCTGATGGAAATGTACGCCTACAGCCAGGCGCAGTTGGGGCGCGACGATCTTGCCAGCTGGCCCGCTGCGGGTGCTGCCGATTTGCCCGTGTGGCAGCCCATCATCAAACTATTGCTGACCGGAAAAGATGAATGGCGTAAAACCGTCAACAAGAATACGGGGTTTCCAACGGGTTCCGCAGAGGCCAGGGACCGCAAGAATCAGCAGCTGGCCCTGATTGAGTCCATGCGGGGAATTCCAGGCTTGCTCGAGCAGCTACAAGGGGTGCGTCATCTTCCCAGCATGGCCGCTGACGACGAACACTGGCAGCTGGTGCTGGCTGTGAGCCGCCTGTTGCCTGTGCTCGCCGCCCAGTTGAGCGTTGCCTTTACGCAGCGAGGCGAGGTAGATTACACGCAGATCGCCATGTCGGCACTGGAGGCACTCGGTGATGATGAGCACATCACCGATCTGGCCCTGAAGCTGGATTACCGGCTCAGTCACATCCTGGTAGACGAATTTCAGGACACCGCCGTTACCCAGTACGAGTTGATCCGGCGTTTAACCCGCGGCTGGGATCAACACAACCATCAGAACGCTCTCGCCCCGCGAACCATTTTTATCGTCGGCGACCCGATGCAGTCTATCTACGGATTCCGCGATGCGGATGTCGGTTTATTTATGCTGGCAAGAGAGCGTGGCTTCAACGGGGTGTCACTGCAGCCACTGACCCTGACCTGCAACTTCCGCAGTGACGGGCAATTGGTGGATTGGGTCAATGACTCCTTCGCCCAGGCCTTTCCCGCCAGTGAGAATATTCGCCACGGCGAGATTGTCTTTTCCGCTTCCGACGAACAGCGAGAGCGGCTTCAGGTCGACCCGACAACCCTGGCCGCATTCACCGATACAGATGCGCAATTGAGTGCCGCAGACCAGGAAGCACAGTGGTTGGCGACGCAGATTGAGCAAGGCCTGGAGGATCCCTCCTGTGAGTCAATTGCGGTGCTGGTGCGCACCCGCACCCACCTGCGGCCACTGGTTGCTGAACTCAAGCGACGGCAATTGGCCTGGCAGGCACAGGATATCGACCTGCTGGCGAAGTCACCGGTAGTGAGAGACCTGCAGGCACTGTGCCGGGCCCTGCATAACTGCTCCGATTCCGTGGCCTGGTTTGCATTATTGCGCGCACCCTGGTGCGGCCTGGAGCTGTCAGACCTGTTATCGCTGTCGCAACGGGTAGGCCGGGGTACTGTCTGGCAGTGTCTGCAGGACCCGGCAACGCTGGATGCCATGACTGAATCAGGGAGATTGCGCCTGGCAGGCTTGCGCACGGTGTTGGGCGAGGCCATGAACTGGCAGCAGAGGCTGGGCCTGCGGGACTGGGTGGAGTCGACCTGGCTGGCACTGCGTGGTCCGGCCTGCGCCGAGCAGGATACCGGGCTCACGGATGCCCGGGAGTTTCTGGACTTGCTGGAGGCCCGGGATAATCGCGGTGAAGCTTTTGATGTGACCGCCGTCGCCGATCAGGTTGACGCCTTGTACGCCAGCCCTTCGTCTGCTGAAACCAAGTTGCAATTAATGACCCTGCACAAGGCCAAGGGCCTGGAATTTGACTGGGTGTTTATTCCCGGCCTGGGCAAGGTAACGCGGTCGGAGCAACGAGAATTGTTGTTATGGGAAGACTATCATCGCAGTAGTGACGGCGGCCTGGGCTTCCTGTTCGCCGTGGACGACAGGGAAGGCACCGGCGAGCCAACCCTCTATAACCACCTGCACCGGGTGAAGAAACGCAAGCGGGAGCGGGAGTCCACCAGGTTGCTATACGTGGGCGTTACCCGCGCTGTGAAACGGCTGTTCCTCAGTGCCTGCCTCGGCCGGGATGCGGAGACAGGCGAGTGGAGTGAGCCTAAGGGAGGGTCATTGCTCTATAGTATCCGGACCGTATTTGCGCGGGAAATGTACGCGCCCATCGCCAGCCTGACAGCAGCATTTCCTGTCGAGAAGGCCTCTGAAAAAGGCCTTTTGCGGCTGGCGCCACTGACCGTATCTGCTGTAGAGCAATCCGCGGCAGCTATAGAGCCGGGCGCCGACGCGAATATCCCCGAGCTTGGCCACAACAAATTGGCCCGACAGATCGGCACCGTGATACACGCCAGCCTGCACCGGCTGTCTGAATTTGACGAAACTGAACTGCAAGCCGTGGCTTGCAAGGGATACCGCGACTGGTGGCTACAACAATTGCGCTGCCTGCATGTGGCCACGGTAGAACTGGAGCCGGCAGTGGCCGCCGTCGAGACAGCCGTGACCTCGGTGCTGGCAGACCAGCGTGGCCGCTGGATTCTCTCTTCGGAGCGGGAGCAGGCGCGCAGCGAATATGCACTCAGCAGTTTGCGCCCGGACGGCCGTCTCTCAGAGCATATTATTGATCGAAGCTATGTCGAAAATGACGTCCGCTGGGTTGTCGACTACAAGAGTGCTGTGCCAGACTCTGAGCAACCACTGGCGCAGTTTCTGGAACAGCAGTCGCAACGCTATGCACCACAAATGCAGCGCTATCGAGAATTATTCCTGGCCATGGAGAAGCGGCCAGTGAAAACCGCTCTATACTTTACTACGATTCCTTATTGGCTGGAATTGAGATAACAATAACCGGAGAACAGGCATGTACGACACACTAATTGACTATCTGCACCACTGGGCCCGGGAATGCCCGGATGAAATCTGGTTGCGCGAGCCCGCCGGCGAACAGCTCACGGAGTGGAACTGGAGTGAAGCGCAGGAACAGGTGAATGCGCTTGCGGCCTGGGAGGAACAGGCACTGGGTGGTCCCGGGATTAATGTCGGTATTCTCTCGCGCAACCGGGCGCACTGGTTCTTCGCCGACCTCGGCAGTATCGCCGCCGGCAATATTACTATTCCAATGTTCACCACCTTGCCCCGGGACACAGCCCAGTATGTGATGGACTTCACCGACATGCAGCTGTTGTTTGTCGGAGAAACCGAGAACTGGGACCAGGTTAAGACCGTCCTGCCCGAGGGGATCAAGCTGGTTGCCCTGCCGGGTGTCGAGCTGGACCAGGAACACCTGGCCTGGGATGACCTGATAGAGGCACACCGGGGACAAACCCCGACCTACCAATGCAAACACGATGACCTGATATCCATTGTATTTACCTCCGGCACCACCGGTGTGCCCAAGGGAGTGATGCAGGACCATGACTCAAATATCATCCCGATTAAGCGCTTCGGGTCGGCTTTTGCTACGCCTGAGCGGGGCCGCTACTTCTCCTACCTGCCACTGTCCCATATTGCCGAGCGACAGATTGTCGAGGGCGCCTCACTGGTCAATGGCGGCGTTGTCTACTTCAATGAGGGCCTGCCGACCCTGTTGCGAGACCTGTCGGCCTGCCGGCCGCATATGATGTTCGGCCCGCCACGGGTCTGGGAGCAACTACAGCAGGTTATTATCGGTTTCCTCGGCTCGCAGGATGCGGTTGATGAGGCACTGGCCGCAGATCCCGAGGGTACCGGGCAAAAAGTACGGGATTTGCTCGGGCTTGACGATGCACTGTACCTGCTGACCGCTGCGGCACCGACACCACCGGCGCTTATTCAATGGTATGGCCAGTTCGGCCTGGAGTTGATGGAAGGTTTTGGCCAAACCGAGGCGATGGGCTTGTGCGCCAACACACACGAAGATCGAAAAATCGGCTCTATCGGTCGTATCGTTGGCGAGGTAGAGGTCAAGCTCAGTGACGAGGGTGAATTGCTGGTGCGGGCCGAGGGGCTGGCCACGGGCTACTACAAGATGCCTGAGAAGACGGCGGAAACATTCCGTGATGGTTGGGTCTACACCGGCGATAAGGCACGCATCGACGAGGACGGCTTCATTTTTCTCACCGGCCGCGTCAAAGACTATTTCAAAACCATCCAGGGAAAATTTGTCGCACCGACGCCAATAGAGAACGAATTTGCCAAAAACCCACACACCGAGCAGATATGCCTGTTGGGCAGAGGCTATTCGAAGACAGTGATGGTGTGCGTGTTGAGCGCGCTGGCCCAGCAGGAGGCCGAGGATGATATTGCGGCTGCCCTGACCAGTCACGCCGAGCAGGTGAACATGGAGATCGACAAGCACGCCCGTATCGGTGCGGTAATTGTTTCCAGGGATCACTGGACTATCGACAATGCGATGCTGACTCCAACCCTGAAGATCCGCCGTGAGCAAATAGAAGGCCGCTTCGGCGAGCGCGCGCAGGAACTGGCCCGTGCTGCCGCAGAGCGGGGCGAACTCTTGCTGGAGTGGCTCTAGGGAGTAGCTCCCTGGCGCATCGGCGCGATGATATCCTCGGCGTAGCGCCGGACCCCGTCGAGTTTCTCATCGAGCTGCTGGGTGTCGCCGTGATAAAAGGGCCAGGGCATGGTTAAAATGTGACTGACTCCCGCCTCCTCAAGGCGCTGGTAGCTCTGGATATCATAAGCATCTGAGGGCGTCGCCATAACTTCAAAGGGCAGGTGGTCACGACCATAGTCCTTGCGCCACACCTGTATTTTCGCCATAGAGGCGATGATTTCTGCGGAACTCTGCAGGTCGCTGACCCAGCCGTCACCGAGACGCGCCGCCCTGCGCATGGCAGGCTCAGAGATACCACCGAACCAGATAGGTATGTCGGCCGTCGGGGCGGGGTTCATTTCCAGCTCGTCAAACTGGTAAAACTCACCCTGGTATTCCACCCACTCGCCCGACCACAACAGCCGCAGCACCTCGACCATTTCATCACAGCGCTTGCCACGATTGCGGAAGTCCTGCTGCATCAATTCGAATTCATCCCCGGACCAGCCAACACCGATACTGGCTGTAACACGATTGCCAGATATCACTGCCGCTGTGCTGATGGCCTTGGCGACCAGGAAGGGATTGCGCATGGGCAGCACAAACACATTGTTGGTGAAACGTAGGCGGGTGGTGAGTGCCGCCAGTGCGCCGATGGTAACCCACGGGTCAGGCCAGTCGGTGAATGCAGGCCAGCGCCGGCTGCCGTCTTGCGTATAGGGGTAGGGGGTCGATATCGACCTGGGGTGTACCACATGATCGGAAAAAGACATGGCTTCCCAACCACTTTCTTCCGCCACAGGCGCAATAGCACACAGATGTGCGACGGTACTGAAGGAGGTGGACAAGACAAACTTCATGGGTCGAATCAATCACTGGTTGCCGGGGGAGGCGAAAGCATACCGCAAACAACCATACTTGAAAGCAGCCTCCTTTGTAGGTCCGGTTTTAACCGGACGAATTAGCCAGATGCGCGGATTTGATGGCGGGTTAGTTCTCTTTTAGCGCCCGCCAGACAATAAACTTGTCGCTCTCCAGCAAACGCGTGACGCTGGCAAAATCACGCTGCAAGGCTTTACCGTAAGGCAGGTGCCGATTGGCGACCAGCCACAGCTCACCACCTGGTGCCAGCACCCGCCCGGTTTGCCTGAGCAGGCGACGACCTGTGTAATCATCAACCACATGCTGTTGATGGAAAGGCGGGTTGCACAATACCAGCTCCGGCGCAGCATCCCCGAAGCCAGTGAAACCATCGGCCTGGACAAAGCGGCACTGGGCGGACAGGGCGGGCAAAATGCGTTTGATATTGCTGCTGGCGGATGCGACCGCGAGGTTTGACTCGTCAATAAAAACTAGCGACGCATCGGGCTGCCGCTGCAGTGCTGCCAGGCCCAGTACACCACTACCGCAACCCAGGTCAACGATGTGTGCTGCAGCGGGCAGCTGATCAAACTGGCTTATCAGCAGGCGCGAACCGGCATCCAGTTGCCCACCGCTGAACACATTGGGCAGCGCGTCGATCTCGCAATCCAGTTCGGGACAAAAAAACCGGCGGTATTGAGGGTCACTGGCGGTGCAGGCTTTATCGACGACCGCACTGAATAAGCGGGCTTTGCGTTGTCCGCGGTGGCGTTGGGTAGGTCCGATATACCGCTCTATGATATCGGCAACGCCGCGAGGCAGATGCTTGTCCATTCCCGCACAGATCACCGGAGTTCCGGCCGGCAGCACATCCCGCAGTACCTGCAGCTGATAGCGCAGCAGAGAGAGCTGCTTGGGGATCTTCAGCAATACCAGTTCATAGTCTCCGGCAGGCTGTTCCCCAGCCGGGATGACAGCTGTATCGGTGAGGATATCGTTGTGCCGGTTATTGCGCGAAATCGCCTCTACCGATAGCTGTGAATCCAGCCAGGCCGTACAACCCCGCCGGGGAACACTGAGAGCGCCGAATTCATCGTTGACGACCAGTGTGCGCGCGAATGCCACCTCCAGCTTGGCGGCATGGTCCAACAGCAACAAATCGGCACCGTTCCAGGCGCGCAGCAATTCGCCGGGTTGCGACGGGTAGCGCAGCAACCGAAAGCGGCCCGTCGGCGTATCAACTGTGGAGTGTGTGTCTGTATTCACCCGGTGTGTTGCCCGTCCACTTTTTAAAGGATCGGTGAAATGCACTGGGTTCATCGAACCCCAGCATCGCCGCTATGGCATTGATTTTGAGTTCCGGGCGGCTGAGTAATTTCTGGGCTGCTTCGCGGCGAGTCTGGTCCTTGAATTCCTGATAGGTTGTACCCTCATCCTTCAGCCGCCGGCGCAGGGTGCGAACCGACATGTGCATGTATTGCGCCATCTCCACCACCGAGGGAAACTCGCGACTGAGATCCGGGCCGACCACACGCCGCATCTGCGCCAGGATGCCTTCGTCACTCTCCACCTCGGTATTGGCGAGCAAATGATAGGGCGCACTGCGCAGAAATCGTTTCAGCGACGCCTCATCGTGAAGGAGGCGGGCACTGAGATGATGCGCGTCAAACACAAAGCCGTTATCGGCTTGCCCAAACAGTACCGGGCATTCAAAAATGCGCTGCAGCGAAGCGGGGTCGGCGGGAGCCGGTAGCTGGAGATGCACCTCGTACAATTCGATATGTGCGCCAATCAACCAACTGCAAAAGCGTCTCCACACCGCCAGGGTATGGGCGATGGCATAGCCGGCCATTTCAGTGCCCTGGGCGGCAAATTCCGCACTGTCGGGAAACGCATGCAATACCCGGTCGTCCGCTAATGGCTGTAAGGACTGGTGTGTAAGGCGCGGGGCACCCACCAGGCTGCGGCAGAATGATTGAAACTCCACCGCCCGGAGAATGGCCTGTTCCAGGTTCTCGCAGTGAATCAGGTACAGGCTCATCATACGGAACGAGCCCGCGGGAGTAGCCTGCTTCATGCTAACTCCCAGCGATTCATCCTGTAACATCGACATAATGTAGGTATAGGCCGAGCTGTACCAGCTGGCGGGCACCTGCTCCTCGGGATCAGAGCTGGACAACACTCGCCGGGGCAAGCCCAGTCGTTCCATCATTTGTGCAGAGTTGTAGCCTTGCTCTTCAGCGACCCGCATAAGGGTGCGAACATATTTTAGTGGCACCGTCTCGGGGGGCTTGGCCACCGTTCAGGTTCCGGTGATATCTACGTAGAGGGTCAGCGTCTGGCCCGGGTGGATATACTTCTTGCCCAGCAGTTTTTTATTCCAGTCGCGGATGTCGTCAATAGAGATGTTGAACTTGCCGGCGATTCGGGCCAGCGAGTCGCCGTTGCGAACCCGGTAACCCAGTTTGCGGACCATGGGTTGCCGGTTTGCCACAGGTGAGCCGGTCAGCTTGAGTGGTTGCGCGGTCCAGATCACCAGCTTTTGCCCCGGATGTATTCGGTCACGCGTGGCCAGCCCATTCCATTCCGCCAGTTTACGGGTGCTGACCCCGTATTTCCGGGCGATGGTCCAGAAGCTGTCTCCCGGGCGCACGATGTAGTCCTGGCGATTGCCCTGTCCCTTGTCCTGTTTGGCTGCCTGGCGCTGGTCAGCGCTTAATGCGTAGGCCTGCAGGGGAGCGCTGGCAGTTGGGATCATCAGGGTTTTGCCAGCAACGATGGAACTGCCACGCAGGTTATTCACGTCGCGAATAACACCACTGGTGGTATTGAAGCGCTGGGCGATCTGGCTGAGGGTATCACCGCTGCGAACTGTGTAGCGGGTCCACTGGATTCGCTGCCCCTGGTCCAGGGCTTCCAGGTTGGATATGAAGGTGGCAGAGCTGGACAGGGGCAACAACAGCTCATGTGGGCCGGTGGGTGATGTCGCCCAACGATTGAACCCAGGGTTGAGCAGGTAGATTGACTCGATGTCGATCTCGGCGAGTTGCGCTGCCTGGGCCAGGTCGATCTGGCTGCCCGTATCCACCGCCTCAAAATAGGGCGTGTTGGCGATGCTGGTCAATTCGACGCCATCGTCTTTCGAGTCTGCGATAACGCCAGCCAGTGCCAGCAGCCTGGGTACATAGGTCCTGGTCTCCGCCGGTAATTTGAGCGACCAGAAATCAGTTGGGCGACCGCTGCCGCGATTGCGAGCCTCAGCAGTTTTAACCCGGCGTTGACCGGCATTGTAAGCCGCCAATGCTTTCAGCCAGTCACCATCAAAGGCTTTGTGCAGCTGTGTCAGGTAGGTGAGCGCCGCGTTGGTAGACGTGCGTACGTCTCGACGACCGTCGTACCACCAGTCCTGCTGCAGACCCAGGTAACGACCGGTGCCGGGTATGATTTGCCAGAGACCCGCTGCGCGCCCGTGGGAATATGCGAAGGGATCGTAGGCGCTTTCCATCACCGGAAGCAGGGCGAACTCCATGGGCATGCCACGGCGTTCGATTTCCTCGACCACATAGTAAAGATAGGGCGCAGCCCGCGCACTGACCCGGCGCATATAGTCCGGGTTGTTTTGATACCAGGTGCGCTCGGCGGAAATACGCGGATTTTCCAACTGCTGCAGGGTCAACTGGCGGCGAATTCTTTGCCACAAGTCCACCGCGGGCGGCTGTGGGGATTGCTCCTCCTGCAGCAGGTCCTCGGGGAGCACGCCCTCCAGCAGCAGGTCCTCTGCGAGCAGATCCTCCAGAAACAGGTTGGCAGAGCTGCAGGGGGCCCAGAGAATGCTTGCCATCGTTATAAGGGCAATTCTGGAAAAATAACGTAACTTACTGATGATATTCATAAATATGGAATAGTCTGCTTTTCACATTGTCTTATATCTAATAGATTGCGGTATGTCTAGCAGATAGTTGTCTATCGAGCAGAATGCTGGTATGTCTGCGACACTTGTCTCCCTGAAAGCTAGGCAGTTGCCCGGCTAAAAATTGTCCTTCCAGCCGCGAACGGCGGCGAAAACGGCCACGGGATCCTGTGGGTCTATCGAATCCCGCGCCTGCATTCGGCTGGTAACGCTGGCCTGCAGGCACCAGATGTAATTATCACTGAAAGCTTTGATCGGTGTGACTGTAATCATTGGAATAGGCTACCATGCGACTCGTGAAAGGAAATTCTATCGACATTTGCCAACAACTGGAATCCTGGTACGAAAAAGCCTCCGGCCGGTACTTGTTACAGCAAGAGCGTACGCTCGTTGGACAGCTGTTGGAACAGGTTTTTGGCTTCCACCTGCTGCAACTCGGCGTTACCCGTAATCACCCCCTGGGACTGGATGCCGGCCTCAATCACCATATCTATACCGGCGCCATGGCCGGTGGCAATATCGGCATGCTCAGCGAGCTGTCGCGTCTGCCTTTCCTCGACGACAGTATCGATGTGGTGTTGCTGCATCACGCCCTGGAATTCTCCCCTAACCCCCACGCGCTGTTGCGTGAGGTTCATCGAATACTGGCGCCACAGGGGCATATTATCGTGATCGGGTTTAACCCGCTGTCCCTGTATGGGCTGAACGTGCATTTGCGTGGCCTATGGCCGGGTAATTTCTGGCACGACGCCCATTGTATGGGCACTCGACGCCTGCACGACTGGCTGCACCTGTTGGGGGCAGAGGTCGAAACTGTCAAGCACTGCTACGCGATACCGCCTGTGGGTTCACCGCGTCTGTTTGGATTGCTGGAAAGTGCCGATCGCTATCTCGCCCGGAAGAACCTGCCCTGTGGCGGGGTGTATGCCGTTCGAGCGCAAAAACACGTGGCGACACTGACACCCACCCGAACCGATTGGCAGAAGACGATGGGGAGCCGCCTGATTGACCTGACGGCGCCCTCCAAACCTGTGCCCAACCCACGCGAGGGAGATGCCGCCGCTTGAAGACCGTAGAACTGTTCACTGATGGTGCCTGTCGCGGCAATCCCGGCCCGGGAGGCTGGGGCGTGCTGCTGCGTTACCAGGAGAAAGAGAGAGAATTATGGGGTGGTGAGCCAGATACCACCAATAATCGCATGGAACTGCAGGCAGCCATCGAGGGCTTGCGGGCCCTGAGCGAGCCCTGCCGGGTTGAGCTGACCACTGATTCACAATATGTGCGCAAGGGTATTACCGAGTGGATATCCGCCTGGAAGCAACGGGGCTGGCGCACCGCGGCGAAGAAGCCGGTCAAAAATGTTGAGTTATGGCAGTTGCTGGATACAGAGGCGAGTCGCCACCGGGTGGAGTGGCACTGGGTAAAAGGTCACAGTGGTCATCGGGAAAATGATATTGCAGACAACCTGGCCAATCGCGGAATAGACGAACTATGAGACAAATCGTACTGGATACGGAGACCACGGGTCTCGAGATCAGCCAGGGCCATCGCATCATTGAGATTGGCTGTGTCGAATTGCTGAATCGACGCCTGAGTGGACAGCACTACCATCAATACATTAATCCCCAGCGGGAGATAGACCAGGGCGCCATTGAAGTACACGGCATCACCAATGATTTCCTCGCCGACAAGCCGACATTTGACCAAGTGGTGAGCGATTTCCTTGCATTTGTCGACGGCGCCGAACTCATTATTCACAACGCCCCCTTCGATGTCGGCTTTATCAACAGCGAGCTGAGCCGGCTGCCGGGCAAGCAATCACCCATCGATCGCCGCTGTAGCATCATCGACAGCCTGCAGATCGCCCGCAGTAAACACCCCGGGCAGCGCAACAACCTCGATGCCCTGTGCCAGCGCTACACGGTAGACAACTCCGAACGGGACTTGCACGGCGCACTGCTGGATGCCGAAATTCTCGCCGATGTCTATCTGTTGCTGACAGGCGGCCAGACCACCTTGCAACTGGGTGGAGCGGGGGATGCCGCCAGCAGGGGCGCAGGCGTCAGCAGTGATATACGACGACTGGACAGCGAGCGAACGGCGCTGCCGGTTATCCGCGCCACAGAGGCGGAATTGGAGGCCCACGCCAGCCAGTTGGAGACGATTGCGGCCGCCAGCGAGACCGGTGTTGTCTGGCGGCAACTTGAATCAGAGTAGGTAGATCACTGCCAGCAGGCCGACGCTGGAGAGAGACACCGTATAGGGTAAGGCCATCCACACCATGCGGCCGTAAGACAGCCGGATCAGGGGCGCCAGCGCCGAGGTCAGCAGAAACAGGAACGCAGCCTGGCCGTTGGGTGTCGCCACACTGGGTAAATTGGTGCCGGTATTGATGGCGATGGCCATCAAGTCAAATTCCGGGCGGGTAATATCACCGGCTTCGAGCGCAGCGAACACCTCGTTGATATACACCGTTGCCACAAAAACATTATCGCTGATCATCGACAAGACGCCGTTGGCAACGAAGAACGCTGCTATTCGTGTATCGCCTTCCATCGCGAGTACATAGTTGATAATAGGCGTAAACAGATGCTGGTCGTGTATGACCGCGACAATCACAAAAAACACTACCAGTAGTGCCGTGAAGGGCAGGGCCTCCTCGAAGGAGTGACCTATCTGGTGTTCTTCGATAATGCCGTTAAAGGACGTCAGCAGCACGATAACCATCAGGCCGAC
>SMVA01008074.1_pt1 | contig 21218 bp, 18 predicted proteins | sample 2456451 | NCBI WGS metagenome assembly SMVA01 (sample SAMN11095933, study PRJNA526329) | marine sediment metagenome | biome: Marine sediment; feature: Surficial sediment; material: Deep marine sediment; isolation source: Hadal surficial sediment | place: Pacific Ocean | collected 2014-05 | depth... | reverse complement strand
GCGCTCCGGGCATGGTCCTCACTCATCGCGCATGGCCGGCAAGAATCAGGCGTTCTGACTCATTTGTGAACCCGGTACCGCTGTAGTCTCCGTATCGGTACTCGGTATCGAGACCCTGTTTACGTAGCATGGACTCCAGGTACTCGGGCTCATAGAGACGCACACGCTCCTCAAATTCCCGCGCCGGTTCTGACGATTCCATGGGCTCAATAACGATACGCTTTACGACCATGTCGCCAATTATCTCTCGCGTCTGCGTGACACGCCGGTCGCCGAACCATCTGACGTCCTGAGGTACCAGCTGAGCGCGCACTCGCCGGGCGTTGAAGAAGTCAAGCATGAATGTGCCACCCGGTGTCAGGATTCTCCTGATATGCCCGATCACCGCACGGTCTTCCTGCATGGTTGCAAAGTAACCAAACGACGTGAAGAAACTCGTAAGACCACCGAATGAGGAATCCGCAAACGGAAGATCGCGCATGTCCCCTTGAATGATCGGCAGACCCGGATCGACTTTCCGCACTTCTCGCAGCAGTACGGCTGAGAGGTCGAGACCCATGGCCTGAAGTCCGACTCGTCTGAGCGCACGAACGTGGCGTCCAGCTCCACATGCCAAGTCCAGCACCCGAACATCACCTGGTGGAACCGTGTGCAAATATAGATCTACCGCTCGTACAGCCTCGGCCTCGTCCCGATGTGGATATAGAGCCAGGTACTCCTCACCGAACCAGTCGCGGAACCACTCCCGTGTCTGCTCAGGGCTCGTGCCGGTCACTCAGTCGCCCTTGTGATAGGGTTCACCTCGTAGAATCGTGCCAGCCCGGTACAACTGTTCCAATAGAATGAGTCGAGCCATTTCGTGCGGCAGCGTCAGATCGGACAGTGAGACTGTTCGATCCGCGAACCCCAATACCTGCTCGCCAAGGCCGAATGCCCCACCAAGCACGAATACTGCCCGGGAGGGTCCGTAGCTGGCCATTTCACCGAGCTCTTCTGCAAGGTCCCGACTGGAAAAGCGTTTGCCCTGACGCGTGAGGGCATACACCCTGCTACCGTCACCAGGCAAGCGCGTCACGAGCCGTTTGGCCTCGGATTTCCGTATCTTTGAAGGTGTTCCGCGTCCTTCGGAAATCTCGACAATCTCCAATCTGAAATACCTTGCCAGGCGAGTCTGGTAGTCCGCAATGGCATCAAACAGATTTCCGCGGATAGTACCGATGCAGACGATCATCACCTTCATTGGGCTGTCACCCGTCTGTCAGTACCCATCCCTGCCACATGCGTGACGGCCCGGAGCAATGCATCGCCCCCTTGCCCCCACTCCAGATGTTCTACGATTTGCCACACCGGCACTGAAAGCGGTAGTGCGGCAACCAACTTGCCAACATCCTTGCCCGTGCAGACTACACCACCAGAGCCGGCCAGATCGACGATTCTTGCTACAGTCCGTTGATCAAGAACCGCGTGGTCAGGGAGTGCCAGACAATGCTCCGGAGCCAAACCAAGTCGGGTCACGGCGACGAATACGGCCCCCGGCCACATGACGCCGGTCACGGCCAGGTCGGGTGCAGGCACGTCTATATCGTGAGCTGCCTCAGAGACTGGCGAGAGAGAGGTGGGGACAATCCATGCATTGGCAATGTGTACACCCGGAAACGAATGCGACAGAGCTGTTGTCAGGTGTGCTACGGCTTCCACAGGTGCGTGCCGGCGAACGACGATTACGACGTCAGTCCGCCAGAGTTCCGCCCACCGGTCCCGAAACGGGCCGGCTGGAAGACGAAGCTGGGTGCCACGGTAGTCTGCCGAAATAGTTACGATTTCCAGGTCCCGTTCAAGTCGCCGATGTTGAAAGCCAGAATCGACGAGCACGACGGTGGCCCCCTGCTGCGCCGCCAGACTGGCAAGCTGTCCCTTGTCCCGTCCGCTCAATACCGGAATGTCAGGGTTTGTGGTGGCATGCAGAGCCGTTTCGTCCGCGAGACCAGCTGTTAGAACTGCCACGCGTGATCCGGAGTCTGCCAGGTGTCTGGCCAGCGCTACCGTAATCGGTGTCTTTCCGCTGCCGCCGATCGTCAATCCACCGACAGAAATGATCGGCACGGGTGCCCGAACCGGCTTGGCGAAACCCACTGTCCACGCAGCATGGCGCACATCGACCACCATGCCATAGACCGCCGATATCGCCCGGAGTACAGGACTCGGAGTGCCCTTCCACGACCGCCGCACCATGTTCTCCACGCGGCTCCTGTGGACCATCGAGCTCACGTCGTTTCGACCCGCGCTGCCAGCAACTCCACGCAGGCGTCTGCTACTCGGCCGGCTGCTCCTGATCGACCGAGACTATCTGTTACGACCGCGAGCTGCTCGACCATCTGGCTCCGTCGCCGTGTGTTGTCAAGCAATCGTCCGGCCTCCCAGGCGAGCGCTTCCGGGGTCATTGCTGCCTGTATGAGTTCCTGCACCACGTTATTCCCCGCGACGAGGTTTACGAGCGCAATATGCTCGACCCGGATGAGCCGTTTGATGATACCGTAAGTCAGTCGATTCATCCGGTACCCCACAACCATCGGGACCCCAGAGATAGCCAACTGGAGAGTAATCGTGCCCGACTTCGTTATGGCGGCACGCGACCTCCGCACCACGGCCTCTGCATCAGCCAGCATGGTCGGCAGGCAATCCCGGTAAATGCTGTCAGGCAAATCGGGTGATTGCGCGACCAGCACCTGGAGTTCCGGCCGCTCGACAGCAACCAGGTTCGCAGCCTCGAGAAACACGGGCAACATACGCTCGACTTCCTGGCGTCGGGATCCAGGAAACAGACCCAGAACTGAGCCCTCAGGGGCGGCATGCGGAACCGGCTGGTCCAGGAGAGGGTGGTCGACCAACCGCACTGAAGCACCGTAACTCTCCAGCAGATCCTGCTCGAAAGCAAATACGACACACACTTCGTCCGTCCAGTCGGCCAATCGTCGCGCTCGCCGCTCTTTCCATGCCCATACCTGTGGAGCGATGTAGTACAACACCGGAATTCCCAGGGATCGCGCATGTCGGGAAAGGGGCATGTTAAAGCCAGGATAATCGATGGGCACAACGAGATCGACGTTCAACCTGCCCAGCGCTCTGAATACCTGTCGGCGAAGCAGCCACAGGTCTGGTAAGCGCCGGGCGACCTCAGCGAAGCCGAGTACGGCCAGACGATCGAGATCTGCGAGCAGTTCGACCCCCTGCGCTTCCATCCGGCTGCCCCCAAGTCCTACCAGCCGTACGCCAGGGAGGCGGAGGCGCAATTCTCGAGCTAGCTCTGCTCCGTGCTGGTCCCCAGAAGCTTCGCCAGCGGAGAGGAAGACGGTTGGACTACTAGCCAACACGGCCGAGGGCAAAGATCACGATCACTACGATGACCAGGAGAAAGATCAGTGTGATGGTACGCGCGCCCTTCCGAACGCCCGCGCCGAGCTGTTTCCGCTCTTCACGAATGTTGTGTAATGACATGCTGTGACCGCTCGATTTCACGTGATATGTTGAGGGCGACTTCCAGTGCCGCTCTGCCTCCACGACCTGTGACGATGTCGCTCGGTAAGCCCTTAGTTGCCTCGACGAATGCTTCCAACTCAGCCCGTAGTGGCTCTCCGCCATCGCCCTCAATGACGATACGTTCCACGTAGTCCGCAAGTGACGCCGTCGCTGGATATTCCATCTTTGGTGGCGGCAAACGGCGGCGATGGAACTCTCCCCGGCCGGCTGCGAGATCGAGGCTGAAATACCCTGATTCCTGAAACACTCGAAGCTCCCGCGTTGGTCGTACCGAAGCCCGGCTGGCGCTCACATCGGCGATCGCTCCATTCTCAAATCTCAACCTGGCGTTCGCCATGTCGACGGTGTCCGTGATGAGTGAAATGCCGATCGCCTCGAACGATTTCACCGGGCTGTCGACTAAGCCGAGAACGAGATCGATGTCGTGGATCATCAGATCGAGTGTCACGGCCACATCCGTTCCTCGCGGTTGAAAGCGCGCCAAACGTATGCACGTCAAGAAGCGCGGATTCTCCATCAGGTGCCGACAGGCCCGGATGACCGGGTTAAACCTCTCCACGTGGCCCACGGCAAGGAACAGCCCGGCAGCGTCGGCCCGAGCAATCAGGTCGTCAGCCTCCACCAGCGACGTAGCGAGCGGCTTCTCCACCAGGACGTGACAGCCCGCCTCCAGGGCTGCAGCCGCAACTGCGTGGTGCTGACTGGTTGGCGCTGCGACAACTACGGCGTCACTGGCGGACCACAGTTCCTCGGTTGTGGAAAACGCCTTGCACTGATGCTGGTCAGCAACTGCCGCTGTCCGGTCGGGCTCGGAATCATACACGCCCACGAGACGGACACCGTTGATTTCACGAAGTATCCGTGCATGAACGGCCCCTAAGCGGCCGACACCCGCAACACCGATGCGAAGTTCACTCATCGAACCCTCACGAAACGATGCCGCGCTCCGTCGTTCGAATGAACTCGACGAATTGCTCGATTTCGGGGATCATCTCGGGCCAGCTCTCGATCTCTTCCAGCGCTGTTCCAATGTGCTTGTCCGACTCGAAGACTATCCCGTACGCCCGGCGCAGGACGCGGATCGTACCCGTGTTAAATCCCGCGCGCTTCAACCCAACACTGTTCAACCCGTGAGGTCTGCATGGATTACCATCCACCAGGAGGAACGGTGGAATGTCCTGTACTAACTTGCTGCACCCACCGACGAACGCATGGCGCCCTATGCGAACGAATTGGTGAATGCCGACCATTCCTCCCACCGTGGCGCGATCTCCGATCTCAACATGGCCGGCCAGGTTGACGCTGTTAGCCAGAATCACCCCGTCGCCCAGTACGCAATCGTGCGCCACATGCGAATAGGCCATCAGCAAGCAGCCGCTTCCGACTCGAGTTACGCCGCTCTCACCCGTTCCACGATTCAGCGTAGCGTATTCACGGATCACTGTATCAGGACCTACCTCCAGTCTCGACGGCTCACCCTGATACTTGAGATCCTGTGGGTCCGTCCCGAGTACCGCGCCATGGTGAATGCGGCAATCGTCGCCAAGGCTTGTATCCCGTTGAACGAGGACATGGCCAGCGATCTCGACACGCGCACCGATGTCTACGCCCGGACCGATGATGGAGTATGGACCAATGACGGCCGAGCCGGTGATTCGGGCTTCTGGATCAATGACAGCAGTGGGATGAATCGCAGGCAGCGCCGACGATGTCTGGACGGTCATCGATCGACAAACCGGGCCATCATCGAACCCTCGGCAACCACTTTGCCATCGACGCGGGACACACCACGCATCTTGAACAGACTGCCACGTCGCTGGACGATCTCAACTTCGAGTTCCAGTTGGTCCCCCGGGACTACCGGCTGCCGAAATCGGACCTTATCCAGACCGAGAAAATACACGACTTGAGTGGCAGAATCGAAGAGGCCGAGGAGAAGCAGTCCCCCCGCCTGGGCCATCGCCTCGACGATCAGGACCCCAGGCATGATTGGATGCTCCGGGAAATGGCCCTGAAAGAAGGGCTCATTGAAGGTGACGTTCTTGATGGCAAGGATTCGTTTTTCCGGCGTAATTTCAAGCACCCGGTCCACCAGGAGGAACGGATACCTGTGCGGCAGACTCTTGATGATCGCATCGATGTCCAATGCAGGGCTTCCATCCATCGGTCGGCTCAACAGACGTTGCAGTCTTCGCGCCAGAGCAACATTACCACGATGACCTGGACGCTCGCCGATGATGTGGGCCCGAATGCGTGCCCCTACCAAGGCCAGATCTCCGACCATGTCCAGCATCTTGTGTCGCACGAACTCGTCCGGAAACCTCAGATTTGGCGGCGGACCACGGTCGCCATCGGGCAGGATGATCGTGTTTTCTGCTGTCGACCCGAGGGCAAGACCTCGCTTCCGCAACGGCTCGCCCCAACTCTCGAGACCAAACGTTCTCGCCGGGGCAACGCTTTGTACAAACGAATCGGGATCAATCGCAGCACTCGCATATTGCTCGCCGATTGCAGGATGGTCAAAGGCGATGCGAACACTTACGCGGTACTCCTCAGCGGGAAGCGCCACGTAACGAGATGAACCCTCTTCAACGGTAATCGTCTCTCGCACGACCACTTCTCTGGCCGGTATGTCCTGCGGCTGAATGCCAGCAGTACGAATGGCCTCGCACCAACCGGTTGCGCTGCCGTCCAGTGCAGGCGGTTCCGGGCCATCCAGGTCGATCTCGAGATTGTCGAGTCGGTGGGCGGCAACAGCAGCGAGCAGGTGCTCCACGGTGCGGACGACACACTCACCGTCACCGATAACGGTCTGCCAGTCTACACCGCTCACGAGTGACACATCTGCGTCGATGGTCGGTTGTCCTTCGAGATCGATGCGGCGGAACACTATCCCCGTACCCGCAGGTGCCGGTCGTACGGTGACGTGTGCGGCCGCGCCACTGTGGAGTCCCCGGCCTTTCAGCGAAAACTCGGAGGCAATAGTCTGCTGTTCTTCGGGAATCGTGCCGGATAGGTGCTGGGTCATGCCTCCCCGCCGTCGGTGTCCTCGGCTGCCCGTTCCAACGTCGAAACGCGTCGGAGTAGATCGGGAAGCTTGTAGAACGTCGACGTGGCGCGCAACCACTCTCGATGTGGACGGGCTGGTCGACCACTCCACGTCTCGCCTGCCGGAATGTTCGACATCGTACCGCTGCCGGCCCCAATTGCTGCTCCATGTTCGATCGTCAGATGACCCGCCACGCCCACCTGTCCCCCGAGCCGGACCCCGTCGCCAAGGACGGTGCTGCCAGCGATACCCACCTGGGCGACGATGTAGCAATTCCGTCCGATATGGCAGTTATGCCCGATGTGAACGAGGTTGTCGATCTTCGTCCCTGCGCCCACGATCGTATCGCCCAACGACCCTCGGTCGATCGTCGAATTGGCTCCGACCTCGACATCGTCTTCAAGGATGCATCTGCCGATCTGCTGGAGTTTCACAGGGCCATCGGGACCGTTCGTATACCCAAAGCCATCAGACGAAATGCGCGAACCGCAGTGTAAACGGACGCGATCCCCTATCACCGCTCCCTCCAGCACCGAACAGCCGGGGTCGATTTGTGCGTTCTCACCGATCGTCACACCGTGTCCGACATACGAATGAGCGCCAATTGTCGTACCCGCCCCGATACACGCATCGTCTTCCAGAACCGCATAGGGCCCGATACTGGACCCCGATCCCAGGGTTACTCCACGGCCGACTATGGCGGAAGCGTGTACTCCTTCGGCAGGGCGACGACGGGGATGAAACACTTCGAGCAGTTGCGCAAACGCCAGCTCTGGACTGTCGACACGGATGAGCGTCTTGTTATCTGGCGGTATATCCAGATCGCGGGGGACCAGGACTACCGCTGCCTGACTGTCGGCTAGAAAGCGCAAGTACCTTGTACCCGCGACATATGTCAGTTGCCCGGGACCGGCAGAGGTCACCGGGGCCAGGCCATGCACAGCCATTTCTGAATCGCCTTCGACCCGCCCGGAAACGCGCTCCGCAAGTTCCTGTACACTGAATGTCATCCCGAACTCCGACTCGGGCTAAGGCTGGGCGGTTGCAGTACTGTCCGCAACACCGAGACGATCCTTGACAAGATCAGTGATGTCGAGCGAGGGATCTGCCGCCACGACGCCTTCCGTAGAGATGTCAAACACCATCGCGTAGTTCCGCTCGCCACGTATGGCCTCGATGACCCCACTGACACGCTCCAGAATTGGACGGAGGAGATCCTGCTGGCGCTGGCCAGCCTGGGTCTCCATCTCAGCCCGCCGCGCCTCCAGCTGACTCTGCAGGCTGCGAATCTCGACCTGCTTCTGCTCCTTGGCCTGTGGGCTCAGGAGGGTCTCCTGTCGCTGATAGTCGCGAAGAAGAGAGTCGACGACGGTAGCCTGCGTCTGCAACTCTGTCCGCATATCCGCGATTTCTCGTTCAAATGTCCGCTGGGCCTCTACAGACCCCGGTGTCGACTGGATGATGTCTGCGGAATTCAGATAGACGAACGTCGTGCCAGTGGGAGGGCCGTCCTGGCCCAGGACCGGCGAGACCGAAAGTAAGAGGGCCGCGGCGGCCCCACCGATGTGACGAAAATACGACATACGCATGAGCTCCTACTAGTTATTCGTTAATATTCACATTTCCCGTAGTCACCAAACGATCGGCGACACTCAGAATACCTGACCGAATCGGAAGTGCAACTGCCAGCCCGGATCTGGCCGACCGAGTACGTCCCGTCGGTCGAACCCATAGGCGTAGTCTAAACCAATCGGTCCAAATGGTGTCACCAGGCTGGCTCCAAACCCGGCTCCGATGAGAAGATCCGTAGGATTGAAATCGCCAGCAGTCTCCCACACGTTTCCACCATCAAGAAATGCACTCGCAAAAATGTTGTCCGTAAGCTTGACTCCGAACTGAGCCGTTGTCGTAAAGAACGACTCCCCCACACGATCTATGCTTCCGACCGGAGCACTCCGCGGAATATGCCCGTTTGGAGTGATCGTGGCCTCGTCGTATCCCCTAACCCGCTGACCGGCCTGTGTGCCGCCACCAAAATACCGCTCGATAAAGAATGGATTGTCCCCCATCACGAGACCGGCGCGAAACTGCAGGCCCAGAACCAGCTCAATAGGGACGGTCGTAGGCCCTCCACCTATCTGGCCTACCCGCGAAAACCACTCGCTACTAAAGCCGTATTTTCCGTAATCTCCGTCGCCACCAAGGAATCCTCCGGTGAACTTGACTGAGACCGAATGGCGGGCACCCGTCGTTGGAAACAGCCCACCGCTTCTCGTATCTCGTACCAGTCGGAAATTGACCGTGCTGCGCGTACCCTGCGTAAGGGTGGTTTCCTGTCCTGGTCGGATTCCGAAGGACTCCAGGTCGCTGACTTCGTCATTGAACAGGGAGTATCCGACGAAGAGTCGGGTAGCGCGGAGATCCAGGATCGGGAATCCCACTTCGGTGAACCCACCCGTCTGCCGACGGTCTCCCAGGTTGAACGTCTGAAACTGCTCCCGAGAGCTTTGTAACCCTACCGTCATGCTGGTCCTTGACGCAAAGAACTCAGGGTCGGTATAGCTGATCGAAATATCCTGCGCGTTTCTTCCGAACAGCCAGCGGAAGTGACCAATTTTTGCCTGGCCGAACAGGTTCGGTTGATCGTAACCGATGAAGCCTGCCAGTCCCGTAACTCCCGCGGCACTCAAGCCAAAATTGATGTTTCCCGTCTGCCGCTCTTTGACTCGGTAGACGATATCAATGTCACCATCTTCACGGGGATTGATTTCGATCGCCTGATCGGGTGGAAGCGTTTCGAAGAATCCGAGAGACTGAATGTTACGAATGCTCGAAATCAACAGCTGCTGCGAGTAGATATCGCCAGGCAAGGTGAGAAGAATCTTTCGAATCACCCGGTCATGCGTGAAATCATTGCCGACAATCTGTACGGACCGAATGTAAGCGGGCTGCCCTTCCTGGATGAACCAACTCACGTCGACGGTCGGGAAGGCGTGCAGACTGTCGGCGGGATGTCTTGCAACATCCGATATTATCCGGGCCCGAAGGTACCCCGCATCCCGGTAGAGGTCGTTGATATTCTGAGTCGCCTCTTCGAACTCTACCTGGTCAAAAGGATGCAGTTCGCCTACCGGCTGACCACTTCCGTCCAGCTCGCCATTACGGGCAGGTTCAAAGTATGCGCTCAATTGAGAAGTGGGAAACCGATGGTTGCCATCAATCTGTAGGCTGCGCAAACGGTATTGCTCACCCTCAGCTACCAGAATCTCAATTCGTCCTTTCCCTGTGCTCCGATCGACCAGAATTGTGTCTCCCAGCACCTCCATGTCGATGTAACCCTTGCTGCCGTAATAGGCCGGGATTCTCACAGACAGGTCCCTGCGGTACTCATCCTCATGTAACTCACCAGGGCGGAACCAGAAAAAGCCCTCCTCAACGGTCGACATCCGGCTCCGGAGGTCGCCGCTCGCCAACGCGTCGTTACCCAAGAAATCCACGCGCACAAGTGCCAGGCGCGGACCCTCGTCTACCACGAACGTGACATCCAATTGGTCCAGACCTGACGGATCCGGCGTCATCGTCGTATCCACGACAGCCTGCGGGAATCCTGCGTTGGAAAGTTTTGAGCGGATCAGAACACGGGCACGTGCCACTCGGGACGGATCCAGCGCGGTGCCGGCAATGAGTCCTGCCGAGTCACGGATTGCCCCGATATTCGCATGCTCGAGCCCTTCGAAGAGATATTGCCCGACGACCGGACGCTCGACCACGCGGATGAAAAAGACCGCCGGTGTGCCCGGTGTAACGCTCACTTCGATATCGGCAAATTCACCGGTGGCAAACAGACGCTGAATCGATGCCTGAATGTCGGGACCGCTGACGACGTCCCCGACCCGCAATCGGGCGATTCGGCGTACACTCTCCGGCGAATAGCGATTGACGCCGGAAACCACGATGCTGTCGACCCGCACCTGATAGAGTCCCTGATCCTGTGCCCTCAACGGCGAAGCCCCCGCCAGCGTGAGCATGACGAGAGCCGCGAGAGCCCCTGGGTACCTTCGCGCGGTCACGGGGCGGAGGTGGGGGTCACGGTCCGGAAGGCCAGTGACTCCGAATCCGAGGCAACCTCCACAGCGATCTCGTCGCCGGGGGAAAACTCGGCCATCAATATCTTCTCCGACAGCGCATCCTCCACATAACGCTGAATCGTTCTCTTCAACGGCCGCGCCCCGAACTTGGTGTCATAACCGTGATTGACAAGGAATTCGATAGCGGCCGGATCCATCCGGAGCGACAGTTGCTCTTCGGCCAGACGGCCTTCCACCTGGCGGAGCATGATATGGACGATTTCGCCAATCTGCTCTTTGGACAACGGATGAAATACGATGACCTCATCCAGGCGATTCAGAAACTCCGGCGTAAACGTACGCTCGATCTCGTCGTTGACGCGCTCTGCCATCTTCGCATAGTCATGAAGCATATCGGCGGGTGTAAATCCGAGCGACTTGCTCGAGACGATATCCCGTGCACCCACGTTCGAGGTCATGATTAGAACCGTGTTCGTGAAATCGATCACACGGCCGTAGTTGTCGGTAAGTCGCCCTTCGTCCAACACCTGAAGCAAGATATTGAACACGTCGGGGTGCGCCTTCTCGATCTCGTCAAGCAATACTACGCTATAGGGCCGCAGTCGGACGGCCTTGGTGAGGACTCCACTATCCTCGTAACCCACATAACCCGGAGGTGCCCCGATCAGCCGGCTCACGGAAAACTTCTCCATGTATTCCGACATATCCACCCGAATCAGCGCTCCCTCGTCGGCGAACAGAAATAGGGCCAACTTGCGGGCAAGTTCCGTCTTCCCCACGCCGGTAGGTCCACAAAACACGAAACTGCCGATCGGGCGATTCGGATCCTTGAGACCCGCTCGTGTTCGGCGAATCGCCCGACTGAGCGCCTGTATGGCTTCCTCTTGCCCGATGACGCTTTCGTGTAGCTCCTCTTCCATCCTCAGGAGCCGTTTGGTCTCTTCCTCGCGTAACCGACTGACCGGAATTCCGGTCCAGCGGGATACGATGAAGGAGATCGCATCCTCGTCCAGGATCGGACGGTGGTCCTTCTGCTGTTGCTCCCACTCTTCCTGCGTGCGCTTGATCTCCGCCTGAAGCTCCTTCTCGCGATCCCGGAGTTGAGCTGCAGCCTCGAAGTCCTGGTCGCGAATCGCCCCATCCTTCTCCTGGCTCATCGTCTCAAGATCGTCGCGCAGTTTCTTAACCTCCGGTGGTGCGACTTGCGCCCGAAGCCGGGATCGTGCCCCGGCTTCATCGACAACATCGATCGCCTTGTCAGGAAGAAAGCGATCGGTGATGTAGCGGTCGGACAATTTCGCCGCGGCCACCAGGGACTCGTCGGGAATCTCGACGTTGTGGTGATCCTCGTAATGTCCGCGGAGTCCCTTCAGGATTTCGATCGTCTCCTCGACGCTGGGAGGTTCCACGATCACAGTCTGAAATCGTCTTTCGAGAGCCCCGTCTTTTTCGATATGCTTCCGATACTCGTTCAGTGTCGACGCGCCAACACATTGCAGCTCGCCACGGGCCAGTGCAGGCTTCAGCATGTTGGATGCATCGATCGCACCCTCCGCAGCGCCCGCTCCAACCAGGGTATGCAGTTCGTCGATGAACAGGATGATCCCATCCGTCTGGGAAATTTCGCTGACGATCGCCTTCAGTCGCTCCTCAAACTGCCCACGGTACTTGGTACCTGCGATCACGGCTGCCATGTCCAGGGCGAGTAACCGATGATCCTTCAAGCTCTCCGGCACATCGCCGCGCTCGATCATCTGCGCGAGCCCCTCGACAATCGCCGTCTTGCCAACACCGGGTTCCCCGATCAGCACGGGGTTGTTCTTCTTGCGGCGGGACAGGATTTCCATTACGCGTTCGATCTCGGCTTTCCGGCCGATGGTTGGATCGAGCCGGCCCTCGCGTGCCATTTCCGTCAGATCCCGACAAAAGTGATCCAATGCCGGGGTCTTGGATTTGGAGTCGGATTTGGATGCCCCCGGCGGTACGTCGCCAAGGCTCTCCGATACGGGCATGTCCGTGCCGAGCAGCTTGAGCATCTCGGCCCTGGCCTCTTCGATTCCGATTCCTAGCTGGCCGAGAACCTTGGCGGCCAGCCCCTTCTCTTCCCGCAGTAGACCGAGCAGCAGGTGCTCCGTACCGACATAACTGTGGTTCAGCTCACGGGCTTCCGCCATGGCATACTCGAGTACCTTCTTCGCACGCGTGGTATATGGAAGCTCGCCAATCGGTGTGCTGGACTTCCCCGGCCGGATATTGTCCTCGACGAGGCGCAACAAATCGTCGAGGTCGGCCGCCAGGTTGCGGAGCACTTCGGCTGCGACTCCATCGCCCTCCCGGATCAGGCCAAGCAGAATATGTTCGGTTCCCACATAGTCATGCTGCAGACGCACCGCTTCCTCGCGGGCCATCGCCAGCACTTTTCGAACACGATCCGTAAAATTGTAATTCATCTAGAAGCCTGTTGAAGAACCGTGGCGGTACGCTCTCCGCTGAATCATGCCTCGTCAGCCTCGAGTCGCGCCCGGACATAGGCGGAGCGGGCCGCATCTGTCTCGGCATCTCCGAGAGAGCCGCCGGCCGCGTAGGCGAGGTGGCCAGCTTGCCCGAAAATCAGGATCTCGTTGAGCGTCTGTACCCTGGGCGTTTTCAGAAGTTTCAGCGACAAACCGAGCCGCAAGGCCGACAACAGGTTCATCATTTCCTCGGCCGACAGGCTACGAGCATGCCGCAGAATTCCGTAAGCCCGCCAAACCTTGTCTTCCAATACGCCGGGTGCATCCCGGAGCATCATCGCCCGGGCGCTGCGTTCGTAATCAACAACCTTCGAAACGACTCTTGTGAGATGACTGACCAGATCCTCCTCTTGCTTGCCGAGCGTCGTCTGATTCGAAATCTGAAACAGATTGCCAACCACCTCCGAGCCCTCTCCGTGCAACCCACGATAGGTCAGACCTACCTGCCCAATACCTTCCAGAACCTTGTGGATTTCCTTCGTCAGCACCAGACCCGGGAGGTGCACCAGCACGGAGGCACGGAGGCCGGTTCCGACGTTGGTGGGACACGCCGTGAGAAACCCGTATTCATGATGAAAGGCGTAGGGCAGCAATTCCCCCAGCCGCTCGTCAAGTCGGTCAACCCGACGCCACGTCTCTGCTACATCGAATCCGCCTGCGAGCGCCTGTATGCGTAGATGATCCTCTTCGTTGACCATGATTCCGATTGCGTCGTCGGACCACAGCGCGAGCGCGGCGTGCGACGCCTCCCCCGATGAATCCTTGATCAACTCCCAACTCACCACTCGTCGCTCCAGCAATAGGCCCCGTTGCCGTTCGTCGAGCTTGTCGATTTCCCAAATGTCGATGTCGGGTACGGATGTCAACGAATCGAGAGCCACTCGCACGGTCTCAAGTACTCGGGCTCGATCTTCCACAGACGATCGGGCTGGGAATGGAAATCCCTGGAGGTTCCGAGCGAGTCGCACACGCGTGGATACAACGATCTCCGCTTCAGCGCCGTCGCCGAGCGCCCACCCGAGACCGTGAGAGCCCAGGTCACCCCCGACCCGAATCACTCAGCTCCCTCCGCCTCATGGATGCGATCTCTCAACTCGGCGGCAAGTTCGAAGTCTTCAGTCTCGATTGCCCGCTGCAGTCTCCGGCGCATGGCGGACAGGCGTGCTACACGATCCCCTGCCTCCGAACCTGCACTCATGTATAGTTTGCCCACGTGTTGAGGTGCGCCGTGCAGGCGTCGCAGCAACCCTCGAAGCTGCGTTTCGAATTGGGCATAGCACTGCGAGCAGCCCAAACGACCGGTGCGGCGAAAGTCACCCTCCGTAAGCCCACAATACGGACATGGCTCGCTCTCCTCCTCAATACCTGGCCGGTCCGGGCCAAGTTGTGCGAGGAAATCGGCCAACGGCGCAGATTGCGCCTTAGCCGGCACCCCGCGCTTCGCGGCACACTGGCCACACAAGTGGAGAGTCTTCATCTCGCCGTCGACAATCGTCGTTACCTGGAGTTCTCCGTCTCTGAGACCGCAGTCCTGGCACTCCATGGCGTTCAGTCCTGGCGGGGTTCTGGAAGAGCTGTGCGATCAATGGGGCGTAACACCCCTCCACGTAAATCGAGAATACGATCGGTTTGCCGGGCCAGAGACGGATTGTGAGTCACTACGATCAACGCTGTTCCATGGTTCTGAACGAGTTCGAACAGCGCCTCGTGGAGCCGTTCGGCTGTCTCAATGTCAAGATTACCCGAGGGCTCGTCTGCCAACAAGACAGGCGGCTCGAGAGCGAGAGCTCTGGCCGTGGCAACTCGCTGCTGCTCCCCCCCAGACAACTTGGATGGTCGGTGGTCAAGCCGCTCCTCGAGTCCGATCTGAGTCAGAAGTTCCCGGGCTCGTTCTCGTGCCTCGCTCTCCAGAGCACCGGCGATCAGTAACGGCATCATGACGTTTTCGATCGCCGTGAAATCTCTCAGAAGATGATGGAATTGAAATACGAACCCTACGAACCGATTGCGAAGGGCTGCGAGTTCCGCATCACCGAGGACCGACAGGTCATGTCCCGCAAGCGAGATCTGACCGGATGTTGGTCGGTCCAGTCCGCCGAGCAAGTGGAGCAGCGTCGATTTGCCGGCGCCGCTCGGACCAATGACGGCTATGGTTTCGCCCGGTTGGACTCTGAGGTCGAGGCCCCTGAGGACGCGTATCTCGTTTCCGGCAGCACCCAGAAAAGTTCGCTCGACACCCTCCGCTACGATGGGCAGAACGTCGCAGAGCTCAGTCATGGCGAATCGCCTCTACAGGCGTATAACCCGCGGCCTGTCGGGCCGGGTAGAGGGTGGCCAGGAATGAAATCAACAATGAGGCAGCGACGATGAATCCCACATCGAGAGGATCAATGCTCACCGGCAGACGGTCGATGAAGTAGACGTCTCCCGGCAACGTGATGAATTCATATGTTTGGAGCGCCCAGGCCAGAGCCAGTCCACCCGCAGTTCCAAGGCTGGTTCCCACCAACCCGATCACAACCCCCTGAAGCATGAAGATCCGGGTAATATCGCTACCGCGCAGGCCCATGGTCCGGAGGATTCCGATCTCCCTCACCTTGTCGTGCACTACCATGATCAGCGTCGAGACTATGTTGAACGACGCCACCAGGACGATGAGCAGCAGGATCACACCCATCGCGAACTTCTCGAGCTTCAGCGCCGAAAACAGACTGGCGTTCTGCTTCTGCCAATCTTCCACGCGATAGCCGATACCGAGTTCCTGGCTCAGTCGCTCAGCGACTTCACCTGATTTCCAGGGATCCGCGACGTTGAATTCGACCCCGGTAACAGTCCCCTCCATCCTCAGAAGCTCTTGGGCTTGTTCAAGATCGATATAAGAAAACTTCGTGTCGTACTGATAAAGGCCCGTCTTGAAAATTCCAGTCACCTCGAACAGCCGCATCTGTGGCTGAATGCCTGTTGGCGTCAGTTCGGCGCCCTGGAAGGCGACGACCGTGACCGGCTCACCCAGGAACAGACCAAGGCGGTCTGCAAGGCTCACACCCAGGACGATTCCCGGTCGTCCCGAATCCGTCTTCCCGAATGGCATCCGGCCGGAGACCAGGTGCTCGTCGATCTCAGTGACTGCCAGGGATGCATCATCGGAAGGCAGCCCACGCAATACCGCACCTTCTCCGTACGAGCCGCCTGGCGGATTGAGACCAACCTCGGTGTAGATGAACGGTGCCGCCGCAATGACGTCGGGATCATCGGCTACCAGATTCAGCACTGAGCGCCATGCCTCCATCCGACCCACTGCGCTCCGCTCCAGCACGATGCCGTGTGCATTCGCCCCGAGAATCTTCTCGCGCAAGTCCTCCTGCAAACCCGACATCACGCCGATGACGACGATGAGCGCCATCACTCCAACGGCTACGCCACCAATTGCGATCAGCGTGATAAGGGACAGAAAGCCTCTCCCACGCCGACTGGAGAGATATCGACGAGCAATTCTCCAGTGGAGAGAACCGCGAGACAGCTCTGGGCCGGTGCTAATCGTCGACATCACGCATAACGGGATAGAGCAGCACGTCTCGGATGGTCGATTGACCTGTCAGCAGCATCACAAGACGGTCAACACCAAGTCCAAGTCCGCCCGTTGGCGGAAGGCCGTACTCGAGGGCACGGACGTAATCGACATCCAGACATTGTGCCTCGCGATCACCAGCCGCCCGGGCCTGAGCCTGGTCAGTAAACCGATCCCACTGATCAATGGGGTCGTTCAGCTCGCTGAAGGCGTTGATCAGCTCTGTACCACCGACAAAGACCTCAAACCGTTCCGCCAGATCAGGGTTGCCACGCTTGGGTTTGGCGAGGGGACTCATTTCAATCGGATAATCGAACACGATCGTAGGGTTCACGAGGTTTCGCTCAACCGCCGTTGAGAATATCTCTTCCAGGAGCTGGCTTCGGCTGAGGTCTTCCCCGCCCTCCGCGCCCTCCGGCAACGCATTCAGCAACTCCTCCGGCGAGCCTGAGATACCATCCACCCCCGAGAATCGCTTGATCGCATCGTGAAAAGAGATCCGCTCCCACGGAGCCGCGAGATCAATCCGCAGGCCGTTCCATTCGACGACCGGTTCATCAAGCACCGCATCTACGGCCGCTGCGATCAGGCGCTCGGACATCTCCATCATGTCCTCATAGTCCGCATAAGCCTGGTACAACTCAAGCATCGTAAATTCGGGATTATGCGTTCGATCAAGGCCCTCGTTTCGGAATACCTTTCCGATCTCGTACACGCGATCGAGATTTCCTACGATCAAGCGCTTGAGATAGAGCTCATCAGCAATTCGCAGGTACAACGTGCGATCGAGCGTGTTGTGGTGCGTCGTAAACGGGCGGGCGAACGCGCCCCCATAGATCGGCTGAAGAATCGGGGTCTCGACCTCCAGGAAGCCGTCTCTATCCAACACCTGGCGGAGGGCTCGTACAATGCGGGCCCGAGCGGCAAAAACGTCACGGACCCTCGGATTGGTTGCCAGATCGGCGTACCGTTGCCGGTAACGCATCTCTACGTCGGCGAACCCGCTGTGGACCACTTCCGTTCCGTCATCCAGAACTTCAGTCTTGCCCAGCGGGAGGGGACGAAGGGTCTTACTCAGCAACACGAGGCGCTCTACGTGGACCGTCACTTCTCCCGTTCTCGTTCTAAACAGGGGACCCTCAACACCCACCCAGTCGCCGAGGTCAATTAGTCCAAGAACACTTGAATCGAGGTCCGCCATCCGGTCCCGTTTGCAGTAAATCTGCAAACGACCCGTGTGGTCGCCCAGATGAGCGAACACGCTCTTTCCCATGTCCCGAAGGGAAAGCATCCGGCCGGCCACGCGGACACGCTCGGGCTGTTCCGCGTCCTCGACATAAGCCTCTAACGCCGCCGCGAGGTCATGCGTGGGTGCGTAGGAGTATGCATACGGTTCGACGCCAAGATCGTGCAGCGCCTTAAGCTTCGCATAACGGTCGCGGATTGGCTTAGGCCGGTCTTCGGACGCATACCACTCTCGGATCGGGAGACCATCACGTAGTCCGTGATCTGCAGTTGTCACGCTTTCGCTCCCCCTTTGCCGCGCAGAAAGCCCTCGATGAAGGGATCGAGATTGCCATCAAGGACACCGGTCGCATTGCCCACCTCGATGCCTGTGCGGTGGTCCTTTACCATGGTATATGGTTGGAGCACATACGAACGAATCTGGTTGCCCCAAGCGATATCCGTCTTCGTATCCTCCAACTTCTGGCGCTCTGCGCTTTGCTCCTCAAGTGCCCGTTTATACAGGGCCGCTTTGAGCATCTTCATCGCCTTCGCCTTGTTCTTATGCTGGCTTCTCTGCTGTTGGCACGCCACCACGACCCCAGTCGGCAGGTGGGTGATCCGTACGGCGGAATCCGTTTTGTTTACATGTTGGCCGCCCGCGCCCGACGCTCGATACGTGTCGATTCTGAGGTCCGAGTCATCGATCTCGATCTCGATGTCGTCATCCACCACGGGATAGATGAATACGGAGGCGAAAGACGTGTGTCGTCGGCCCTGAGCATCGAAGGGTGATATGCGGACCAGTCGGTGAATCCCGGTTTCCGCGCCCAGGTAGCCGTACGCATTGTCGCCGCAGATCTCCAGACTCGCCGACTTCAGTCCCGCTTCTTCCCCCGCCTGGGCCTCGAGTACCTCAACCTTCCAACCCCGCTTTTCGGCATAGCGCGTATACATCCTGACCAGCATTTCCGCCCAATCCTGTGATTCAGTGCCGCCGGCACCCGGGTGGATAGTCAGAAGAGCATCGCGATGTGCGTCGGGTCCGCGCATCATGTTGCGCAGCTCGAGTCGGTCGAGATCTCGACCGATTATTTTCGTTTCGCCGACAAGTTCCGCGGCAAGATCCTCGTCGTCGGCATCGGCAAGCAACTCCTGAAGCTCCTGCAATTCCTCGATCCTGGCAACCAGACTGGTCCAGGGCTCCGTCCAGGCCTTGAGCGCCCGGGTTCGGTCTATGACCTGGCGTGCATCTTCCTGCCGATCCCAGAACCCCGGTTGGGCCATTCGATCTTCGAGCAATGCCAACTCCTCCATCTTGACATCGATGTCAAAGAAACCCCCGAAGTTCATCAAGGCGCTGGGCATGGGCACACAGTTGCTCGAGGCTCGCTTCAGATATGGCCATATGCACTCCGCGCCTTGGATCATCGGCGCCTGTAGTCGCCGGTGGATCGTCCTGAATAAGAGCGGGCCCGCTGCCGTATGCAGAGGACCCATGAGTCAGCGCGAGTCTAGTCCGAGCTACCGGCCGGGTCAAGCGGTCCCGACACCAGTTCAAGATCGATTTCCCGAGACTCGGGATCAACGCGCGCCAGTTGAACAACTACTCGATCGCCTAATTGGAACCGACGTTGTGTGCGACGCCCCGTCAGCGACCAGGATGACTCGTCGTAATGATAGTAATCGTCTACAAGCGAACTCAGCCGGATGAGACCTTCCACAAGCACACCTTCGAGCAGCACGAACATCCCAAAACCTGTTACGCCACTGATCGTACCCCCGAATTCATCTCCCAGATGACGACGCATATACTCGATCTTCTTGAGTTCAATGGAATCCCGCTCCGCCTGCTCCGCACGCCGCTCGCGCTCAGATGCATGGCGCGCCGTCCGCTCGAGCGCCTCCTGGTCGAAAGCCTTTCCCGGTGCTCGCTTGCCGCTCAGCCACCGCACAAGCCGGCGGTGAACCACGAGATCTGCATAACGTCGGATGGGTGACGTGAAATGGAGATAGGCATCGGACGCAAGACCGAAGTGCCCGACATTCTGAACCGAATACCGGGCTTGTTTCATGCTTCGAAGCGCCACCGTGGAGACGAGGTACTCCTGAGGCTTTCCAGACATTGAGCGAATGAGCCGGGCAAGGTCGCGGGGCCGGATGCCCCGGGCTGGAAGCGTCGCTCCGAATACAGCAGCCACGCGCCGCAGACCCTCCAGGCGATCCTCCGATGGAGGCTCGTGGATCCGATACAGCGTGGCCAGATCATGTTCTTCACTGAGCTGGGCGACCGTCTCGTTGGCGAGAATCATCAAGTCTTCGATCATCCGATGCGTCTCAAGGCGAGGCCGTTCACGAATTGCCGCCGCATGCCCTTCACTGTCGAGATCGACCACGGCTTCCGGAATCGAGAAATCGATGGCACCCCTGTCCCTGCGCTGTTGGCGAATCGCTCTACAGATACCAGACAGGATGCGAAGCGATGCGCCTAATTCGCTATCCGATTCGTTCGACTCAAGGATTCTGAGCGCATCCTCATACGACAACCGCGCCGCACTACGAATGACGGTCCGCGCAAACCGGGAATTCCGAACCTGGCCATCTACGGATATCACGAACACAGCAGACAGGGTTAGACGGTCCTCGTCCGGTACAAGGGAACATAGCCCGCCAGAAAGGGATTCGGGCAGCATGGGCACCACCCGGTCAACCAGGTAGACACTCGTGGCTCGCTCCCAGGCTTCCCGATCGATGGCGCTGCCGGGCTTCACATACCAGGAGACATCCGCAATGTGGATGCCGATTTCATACTCTCCGTCCTCCAGCATCCGTACTGAAATTGCATCGTCGTGATCCCTGGCGTCGGCCGGATCAATCGTGACCACGAGTCGATCTCTGAAATCTTCCCTTCCATGAAGGTCTTCCGGACGGATTCCGCGTCGAGCAACCTTGTCCGCTTCGGCTTCGACGTCAGCCGGAAAATCGAGTGCTAACTGGTGTCCGATGAGTATCGCGAGAACATCGACCCCGGGATCGCCGGGTCGCCCGAGAATCTGCTCAATGCGGCCAACGGGAGACGGTTCGTTTTCTCCCCAGCTTTCGATTGACGCGATCACCATGTCGCCATCGGAAGCGCCGCCTGCCATCTCGTCCGGGATGAATAGGTCGCCCGCGAGCGCGGGCTCCTGTGGTACGACGAATCCGTAGCCAGGCTTTGCATGGTATACGCCGGCAACGCG
>SMVA01170583.1_pt1 | contig 21222 bp, 20 predicted proteins | sample 2456451 | NCBI WGS metagenome assembly SMVA01 (sample SAMN11095933, study PRJNA526329) | marine sediment metagenome | biome: Marine sediment; feature: Surficial sediment; material: Deep marine sediment; isolation source: Hadal surficial sediment | place: Pacific Ocean | collected 2014-05 | depth... | reverse complement strand
GAACGAAAAAGCAGCAATGCAATGGCACCCATTCACTCTTTCTGGATTTTTCCCGAAGTACCGACTACGTTGGATTTCTCTGTATATAGCATAAAAATCCGCGAAAATCAATGGGTTGCCGCAGTGGCGAAGACGGGTTGCCGCAGTGGCGAAGACGCTGGCCGCAGATCCCGGCGGCTTGTATCAAGCGTGCCGCCGCGTCACTCCGGCGGAGATCAGTCGCCCTCGCCCGGTTCGGACGAAAAGTATTTTTCAAATTTGTTGTCCTCGCCGTCGAATTTCTCGGCATCGGAGGGCGAATCACGCTTGATCGTGATATTCGGCCATTTTTCGGCATATTCGGTGTTGACCGTCAGCCATTTCTCAAGGCCGGGTTCGGTATCGGGCCGAATGGCGTCGACCGGGCATTCGGGCTCGCAGACGCCGCAATCGATGCATTCATCGGGGTGAATGACCAGCATGTTATCGCCTTCGTAAAAGCAATCCACCGGGCACACTTCCACGCAATCCATGTATTTGCAGCGGATGCATTTATCGGTGACGATATAGGTCATATTTTACTCTGGATAGACGAAACGGAAGCGGCTGGTCACGAGGGATTAAGGGAACTCTGGCGGCGTAACGGCTTTTTTCCGCTAACGCAACCGCGCGCTATGCCGCTAAAGCATGTCGCGTTCATTCGCATTCACGCGCCCTGCTTTATCTCTTTGTTTGCGCGTGTCTTTTTCGCAAAACCGGTGCCCACTTTTGCGCGACACGCTTTAGCGGACAAAACCTCTAAAAATCGCCGGCGCGCCGCTTCAGCGCCGCAGCGCGGGCGCGCTCGCGCTTGTCCGGCCTGCCCTCTGGCCGGGGTCCGGCGTCGGGCATATCGGCGGCGATGCGCTTCTGCGCCGGGTGCTGGCGGGGCGGCACGGGAAGGCCGGACGCCGCCGGTTCATGCTGGATATATAATGTTCGCGCTAGATTTGTCGAACCGCGGCGGGCGGCAAGGGCCAGGATGGTCAGGACGACGACGGTGCGACCGAGCGCCAGCGTCAGCACGTCGCCGGGCCGGACCGGGCGGCTGGCGCTGTTGACCTTCTGCTTGTTGATGCGGATATGACCGGAAACCGCGAGCCGCTGCGCCGCCGTGCGGGTGCGCGCAAAACGGGCGTGCCAGAGCCATTTGTCGATACGCTGGCTGGTTCTGGCAATCATGGGTGCGGGATCAGCGATCGTCGGTCTTCTCCAGAGTTTTTTTCAAGGCGGCAAGGGCGGCGAACGGATTGTCGGGATCGATCGGCCGCTCACGGGGCGGCTTGAGCGCGGGTTTGTGCTTGCCCTGCTTTCCGGCCTTGTTGGCCGCCGGCCTGGCGGCGGATTTCGCCTTGCCGTGCTGCGGCGGTGATTTGCTTCTGTCCGCCCGCCCATCGGTTCGCTGAGACCGGCGTTTTGGCCGCCCGCCCTGGCGGCGCTGGCCGCCGATCCGCCAGACTTCAACCATTGCCGGGCCATCGTCGGCCGGTGCCGGATCTGGTGCCGGATCTGGCACCGGATCTGGCATTGGATCCGGCACCGCGGAAGAGGGCGTTTCGGCAGAGGGCGCTTGCGGGGTTGGCTTCTCCGGCGATTGCAGCTCGGCCGCTGGATCGGGATTTGCGCCGTCCTGCTCTGTCTCGACGTCCGAAACAGCAACGGGCGCATCGGGGGTATCGGGCGTATCGGGCGCTGCGGCCATCCCGTCCTGCGCCGGCGCTTCTGCGGCTTCAACCTGCTGGTCGGTTTTGGCGGTTGCCGCCTCAATCGGATCGGCCGGGTTCCCGGCGTCATCGGCCCCGGCGTCATCGGGCCCGGCGTCATCGGTCTTTGCCAGCGGCGATGGTGCGTCCGGGGCGCTTCCGGTATCGGCCTGCGGTTCGGATTCCGGGTCAGTTTCCGTCTCGGTTTTTATCGCCGACGCCGGCTGGCTTTCGGCCAGATAGCCGAGGCCGCGCAAAATGACGGCCATATCCTCACCCGAAGCGCCCAGCAACGAGTTCATCGCCGGTGTAACGATGAAGCCGCGGCCAGCATTGATGGCGCCCTCCGGGGCCGCGCCACCCTTTGCCGGGCTCCACGACAGGGCCGGCCGGATGAGATCGGCGAGGCGCTCAAGGATATCGATACGCACCGCGCGGCGGCCATAAACGCGGTAGCCGAAACGGCGGTAGACATTGGCGCTGAAATCGGGATCGACATCGAGGGAGGTGCGGCCGGATGCCGATATGGCCGGCAATTCGGGCAGCCCCGGCAGGTCGAGTTCGGCATGTTTGAGCGCCCAAAGCTGGGCCAGAAACGCGGCTGCGCCAGGCTTCAGGAGCGCTGGAACATAGATGTGGTAGGCGCCGAAGCGCACACCGTGTTTGCGCAGGCCGGCGCGGGCATCCTGGTCCAGGGCGCGGACGTCATCCAGCACGTCGCGGCGGTCCAGAATGCCAAGATTTTCCACCAGGCGAAAGGCAAGGCCGCGGGCCAGGCCGGACAGGCTTTCATCGGCGGCCATGCCGGTGAGCGGCGCCAACACACTTGCGATCCTGGTTTGCAGCCATTGCGCCAGCCGGCCCTCAACGGCGTTGAGGGCGGGCCCCGTCAAATGCTCGTCGGCAAGAAGGGCAAGGCCCGGTTTGAGCGTATCCTCGCCGGCCACGAGCCGGGCGACCGGTTCGCCCTGCCAGCGCAGATTGCCGTCGCAGGAGAGCACGATCGCCTTGTCGTCGGCCTCGGCGAGCTGCTCGGCCCGCTGCCCGATCGCCGCCGCCAGCGCCTTTTGCGCCACGGCGCGCACGGTCCTGGCTCCAGCGCCTTCCGCCTCGGCGTCGGGTGTGAAGCGGAAACCGAGCAATCGGCCGACATGCTGGCCCTCGACCATGACGTCGCCGGATGCGCTGATCTCGGCTTCCAGCATCGTATTCTCCTTCAGACTGCGCATCAGCACGCTGGTGCGCCGGTCGACAAAGCGCTTTGTCAGCTGGTCATGGAGCGCGTCGGAAATCGCGTCTTCCACACGCCGTGTCTCGTCGCGCCAATAGGGCGGATTGGCAAGCCAGTCAGGCTGGTTTGCAACGAATGTCCAGGTGCGGATATGGGCAATCCGTGTCGATAACGTGTCGATGTCGCCGTCAATGCGGTCGGCGTGGCGGATCTGCTCGGCAATCCAGTCGTCGGGCACGGCGCCCTCGCCGATCAGGTAGCGGACCATCTCGGCGACAAGCTGGGCATGCTGCGCCGGTGCAATCTTGCGGTAGTCGGGCAAGCGGCAGACATCCCAGAGGCGGCGGATATCGTCCGGCCCGGACAACAGATCGGTGACATCCTCATCACGCGCCATGGTCTCCAGCGTGACCTGATCATCGGCCGGCGGCGCCCTGGTCAAACCGCCATGAACCGGGGTCACGTCGAGGCTGGCGCGCAGTGCGTCAAGGCTGGAAAAATCAAGTTCGTCGTTGCGCCATTGCAGCATCCGCACCGGCTCGAAGCGGTGCGATTCAATGGCCTCGACCAGGGGAGCGGGGAACGGATCGACGCGGGCGGTGAGGCCGAAGGTGCCGTCGCGCATATGACGGCCGGCGCGGCCGGCGACCTGGCCCAGTTCGGCGGCGGTGAGCGGCCGGTGCTGGTAGCCGTCGAATTTGCGGTCGGAAGCGAAAGCAACATGATCGATGTCGAGATTGAGGCCCATGCCGATGGCGTCGGTGGCGACGATGAAGTCGACATCGCCGGATTGGAAGATTTCCACCTGCTTGTTACGGGTGCGCGGCGAGAGCGCGCCCAGAACGACCGCCGCGCCGCCACGCTGGCGGCGGATCAGCTCGGCGATGGCATAGACGTCGGCGGCGGAAAAGGTGACCACGGCGGACCGCTCCGGCAGCCGCGTGATCTTCTTCTGCCCGGCATAGGCGAGCACCGACATGCGCGGCCGGGTGATGATCTGAACGCCGGGCAACATCGTTTCGATAATGCCGCGCATGGTGGCGGCGCCCAGAAGCAGCGTTTCCTGGCTGCCGCGCAGATTGAGGATGCGGTCGGTAAAGACGTGGCCGCGTTCCAGATCGGCGGCCAGTTGCACCTCGTCGATGGCGACAAAGGCGGCGTCGGTGTCGCGCGGCATGGCCTCGACCGTGGAGACCCAGTAGCGCGGCTGCGGGGGAACGATCTTTTCTTCGCCAGTGACCAGCGCAACCTGGTCTTCGCCGACGCGTTTGGCGACACGCTGATAGACCTCGCATGCCAGAAGCCGCAGCGGCAGACCGATCAGGCCGCTCTCGTGGCCGAGCATGCGCTCGATGGCCAGATGCGTCTTGCCGGTATTGGTCGGGCCGAGAACGGCTGTGACGTGGCGCGCGCTCCAGCGATTTTTCGGTGGCTGGGTTCCGTTCATGAATTGCTCAGGGACGTTCGATTCAGGGGCGTTCGATCAAGCAGGTCTTGGTCTGGCGGCGCGAAGCCCGTCATTACCACACCGGCGCGGGAAAGGGGTAGGGGCCGGCCGGTGAATTCCGCGGTTGCCGCGCCGGCCACCTGGCCGCGCCGGAGCGATGCCGGGGATGGGCCGAGCGGAATTGAGAACGAGTCCTGAACAAAGCCGGTCCGAATCGCTGACTCCGGTGTTTCAGGCTTCGTTCCTTCGTTAGCTTGCGCGCAGTCGTTCTGGCAGGGGCCGGGTTTGTTCCCGATGCCCATTCGATCCGCCAGCACGGGGCAATTCTTGCCGCCGTCTATCCAAATGGTTAACCGCACAAGGGCCGACGACGGCGGGCGGTTAAGACTTGGATCAATCGTGGAACAAATCACCGACGAATCACCATCACCGCATTGTTCGCGCTTCGGTCACGCAACATGTTGGGTCAGGGACGGCGTCAGCACAGGATCTTGATGGCGCAATCACGGCGCCTGCCGATGACGCAGGACCATTGCCGCACATTGTTAAGCCATTGTCCCGATTTGGGTCGGGGGTTTTCCGCTGCCGGAGGAAAGCAATTCTGTCGCCGAACAGGCCGCCGAACGGCGATCATTGCAACTGGTACCGTTTGGCGCGGATGACCAATTTTCCGATCTGGGTGTTGAGCCGGGCGATGACCGGGGCCATGATGCCGGTGTCGCCGATCGGCGCCATCCAGATTTCCATGCTGGAATTGCGCTGCATGTATTTGACTTCCCTTTTATTGGCGCGATGGCCGGCGATCGGCCGGTAGGAAATGGCACAGACGACAACCCGGCCCTTGAAATTCTTACCGCCACCGCGGAACCGGTCGGTCCGCTTGCGGGTCAGGACAAGATCGTAGCGCTGCCCGCCGTCGAAGATCGACAGCGTGCGGTCGCAGACCTTGTCGGCGCCGGCGGGAATGAACAAGGCGCTCAACGGGTCCAGCACGCCGACCTTGTGAGAGCGTTTGAGCGGGACGCGCCGCTTCAGCTTTTTCGGATTTTCAGGCGGATCGATTTCGATCTTGCCGACGCGATTGCCGATAAACGCCATTTTCAGGGTTTCCCTGTCGCCATCATCGGTGATTTCATAGGAGAAAGCGGCCGGCACCAGGTGGCTGCCGTGCCGTCTCCCGGTCGCGCTGACCTTGCCGCGTCCATTGGAAATCAGCCGGACGATACCGATGGTCCTGGCGGAGCCGGTGACCGTGTAACCCTTGCCGTCGAGAACGTAGTTCAGATAGGCCGATGCGACCGGAAAACCGGATAGGGAAACACCGTATTTGACCTTGAGCCGGGTTTCGGCGGCTGCGGCGGATGCGCATAACGCCAAGACAGAAAGAACCGGCAGAACCGCCAGGAAAGCCATTGCCGGTGAAATGCGAAGCGGCTCGCGCGGTTTCATTGGAATGAGATCGCGTTGGGGGAATTGGCGCATGAGACCATCGGACAGTTTCTCGACCCCTGACGGCTCGAATAGGGGATGATTGGGCCGAAACTGCGGCAACCTTGCGGACGCGTACCTGCCTGGCCGGGAGTTCTTGACCTTCATCGGCCCCACCCCTATAGGGAGCGCTCCGAAAGTACGACCAGATCCGGCCCGACTTTTGCGCCCATCTTCACGGTGCGGACATATTCGCCGGATTCGCAATCATTCACGAGGTATTCTATGGCGCGTCGCTGTGAATTGACCGGCAAGGCCGTTTTGACGGGCAATAACGTAAGCCACGCCAACAACAGGTCGCGGCGGCGGTTTCTGCCCAATCTGTGCAATGTTTCCCTGATGAGTGAAATCCTGGATCGCACAATCCGCCTGCGCATCAGCGCTGCCGCTTTGCGCAGCGTGGAGCATCGCGGCGGGCTTGACGCCTTCCTGATAAAGGCGCGCGACCGCGAACTGTCGCTAAAGGCGCAGCTCCTGCGCAAGGCGATCCTCAAAAAGCAGGCGGAACAGGTAACGGACGCCGAGGCTGCCTGAGACGGGCCGGGCCTGCCAGCGGGGCTGGGCCAGAAACGCATACAGGACGCCAGAACAGGCGTCATTCCTGCGTTCACGACCTACGGATCGACAAGGGCAAATTGCAGGAGCAGCGTCCGCTGCAGGATACTGCCATTGTTGTCCGATATTATGGTGATGATGGTCCGGCCGCGCCCATCGCGGTGCACGGCCAAGCCTTCCATATTGTCGATCTGCATGCGCATTCCGGCTTGCAGAAGAATCGCGCCGTCAAGCGTGGCGCCCGGTCGGACCTGATCGCCGGCGATGCGCCGCAGCCGCATGCCGATGCCTTGGCTGGCGGTAAAGCGCCGCTCCAAAAGCAGCAGATCGCCACCGGGCAGAAACCGCGCGGCGGTGATGTTGAAATTGTCGCGCGCGACAATCCGAAGGGCGCCAATGCCGACGATCCAGGCATCGATATGGCGGCTGCCGCGCCGGCGCGGTCCCTCGCTGATCGTCAGCAGCGCGCCGGGATAGGACGAGGCGGGGGGAAAGAATGTCACGCTTTCCAGGCCGGCGTTAAGGGGCAGACGTCGGGCGGCCTCGTCGATTTTGACCGGCTCGGGTTCGCTCAGCCGGGCGCCGTCGAAGCGAAAGCGGATCAGCGGATCGGCTTGCCGTTCCAGGCTGATGACAGCTGCTTTTGCCGGGTCGCCGAAGACGGTGATGTCTTCAACATCGTTGCCGACCTTGCCAAGGCTGTTATTGGGAAAGATCCGGGTAATATCGACGTTGCTGATGCCGGCAAGCCGGCCGTCCCGGTAATCCAGATCGGCGGTGACCATGAAACCGCGATCGCTGATTATATAGGCGGTGCGGCCATCGGCGCTGACATCGATGCCCGACAGGCCGGAAAAGCGGCGGTCGCGGGCGATGAGGTCAAGCCCGCCGACAAATTCAAGAGAGCCGAAGACGGTTTGGTCCAGGCCGATGGCGAAGCGGTCGATGGCATGGGCGACGACCGCTACCGGTTCGGCGGCCGGCCGGGCCGGTGCCAGGACCGCCACAGCGATCGCAGCGGCCACAACCGATTTCAAAATATGTGGTTTCACGCAGCGTGCCTGCGGGCGCGCGCGCCGGCGGCGTGTTCGTCGAAAAGTTCGGCGAGCTTGTCGGTCATGGCGCTGGCCAGCTCCTCGGCATCGATAATGGTCACAGCGCGGCTGTAATAGCGGGTGACGTCGTGGCCGATGCCGATGGCGATGAGTTCGATCGGCGAGCGGTTTTCGATTTCGGCGATGACGTGACGCAGATGATGCTCCAGATAATTGCCGGAATTCACCGACAGGGTGGAATCATCGACCGGCGCGCCATCGGAGATGACCATCAGGATGCGCCGCTGTTCGGGGCGCCCGAGCAGGCGGTGATGGGCCCATTGCAGCGCCTCGCCGTCGATGTTCTCCTTGAGCAGGCCCTCGCGCATCATCAGGCCGAGATTGCGGCGGGTGCGTCGCCACGGCGCGTCGGCGGCCTTGTAGATAATATGGCGCAGATCGTTGAGCCGGCCGGGCCGGGCCGGCTTGCCGGCGCGCAGCCATTCCTCGCGCGCCTGCCCGCCTTTCCAGGCGCGCGTCGTGAAGCCCAGGATTTCCACCTTGACGCCGCAGCGTTCCAGGGTGCGCGCCAGAATATCGGCGCAGGTCGCGGCGACCGTGATCGGCCGGCCGCGCATGGAGCCGGAATTGTCGATCAGCAGAGAAACAACCGTGTCGCGGAATTCCGTGTCGCGCTCCTGCTTGAAGGAAAGCGGCGCCAGCGGATCGGTGACGATGCGCGACAGGCGGGCCGGGTCGAGGATGCCTTCCTCCAGGTCGAAGTCCCAGGCGCGGTTCTGCTGCGCCATGAGCTGCCGCTGCAGCCGGTTGGCGAGGCGGGCGACGGCGCTGTGGAGACTGGCGAGCTGCTTGTCGAGAAAGGCGCGCAGCCGCTCCAGTTCCTCAGGCGGGCACAGTTCCTCCGCCGCGATCGTCTCGTCGTGGCTGGCGCTGAAGATCTTGTAATCCGGTTTCGGTTGGTTGGACCGGCCGGAATCAGAGTGTCGCGCATCGCTGGAGGGATCGCGGTTGGCGGCGTTTTCCTCGTCGGCAAGTTCCTCCGCCGTCAAATCCGAGTCGTCGGTTTCGCCGACTTCTGTCTCATCGCCGGCGACCTTGCTCTCCTGGCCGTCGGGCGCCTCTTCGTCCAAATCCTGGCCGCTCTCGCCGCGCGCCGGATCCTTGTGTTCAGATCCCTGTTCGGCGTCGTCGCCGTCCTCGTCCTCGTCGTTGTCGGAGTGGGGTCCGAGTTCGTCGGCCAGTTCGAGGGAGACCAGAAGGTCACGAACCGCTTCGCCATAGCGCATCTGATCGTCGAGGCTGTCGGCCAGCTTGTCGAGATCGGCGCCGGCCTTGTCCTCAATGACGTCGCGCCATAAATCGATGATCTGCCGGGCGCTATTGGGCGGTGTCTCGCCGGTCAGGCGTTCGCGCACCAGCAGCGCGACGGCTTCGTCCATCGGCGCGTCGGCGCGCTCGCTGATCTCCTGAAATTCGGCGCGGTCGAACCTGTCCTTCAGCATGGCCGACAGATTGGCGCGGACACCATCCATGTGCCGGGCGCCGATCGCCTCGCAGCGCGCCTGTTCGACAGCATCATAGACGGCGCGGGCCTGTTCGCCTTCCGGCGCGAGGCGGCGGTGGATCCCGGCGTTGTGGCAGGCGATGCGCAGGGCGATGGCATCGCCGAGGCCGCGGGTGATCGCGACATCGGATTGCGACAGCCGTCGCGCCGGTTCGGGCAGGCACGCCTTGTGGCCGGCAAGGCTCGGCCGGTCGGCGGCGTAAGTGACCTCCAGTTCCGGATCGCCGGCAATGGCGCGCACGCAGCCAGCCACCGCCTGCTTGAACGGCTCGGTTGGATTGTCGTGCCGTGAGGGCGCCATCGCCGTTTAGCTCATCACCACATTGGCGGAAGATTCCGGCAATTCCTCGCCCAGGCAGCGTTGATAGAATTCGGCCACCAGCGGGCGCTCCAGTTCATCGCATTTGTTGAGGAAGGTGAGCCGGAAGGCGAAGGCGATGTCATTGAAGATCTCGGCATTTTCAGCCCAGATGATCACCGTGCGCGGGCTCATCACCGTTGAAAGATCGCCGTTCATGAAGGCGTTGCGGGTCATGTCGGCAACGCGCACCATGCGGCCGATCTCCTCGCGGCCATCGGGCGTGCGCTTGGCCGGCACCTTGGCCAGAACGATATTGACCTCGTGGTCATGTGGCAGATAGTTCAGCGTGGTGACGATCGACCAGCGGTCCATCTGACCCTGATTGATCTGCTGGGTGCCGTGATACAGGCCGGAGGTGTCGCCGAGGCCGACCGTATTGGCGGTGGCGAACAGGCGGAAGGACGGATGCGGGCGGATCACGCGGTTCTGGTCGAGCAGCGTCAACCGGCCGGAGGCCTCCAGAATGCGCTGGATGACGAACATCACATCCGGCCGGCCGGCATCGTATTCGTCGAAAACCAGCGCCGTATTGCTCTGTACCGCCCAAGGCAGAATGCCATCGCGGAATTCGGTGATCTGCTGGCCGTCCCTGATGACGATGGCGTCCTTGCCGACAAGGTCGATCCGGCTGATATGGCTGTCCAGATTGACGCGCACCATCGGCCAGTTGAGGCGGGCCGCGACCTGTTCAAGATGGGTCGATTTGCCGGTGCCATGATAGCCGGCGATCATCACCCGCCGGTTATGGGCAAAGCCGGCCAGAATCGCCAGCGTCGTCTCGCGGTCGAACTGATAATCCTCGTCGAAATCGGGCACATGCTCGCCTGGTTCTGAAAACGCCGGAATCTCCATGTCCGATTCAATCCCGAATTGCTGGTGAATCGAGACGGTCATGTCCGGAACCGGATACGAATGCTCAGCCGTTGCTGTCATCATGTCTTCCTTGGGGCAATCGTTCTGAATTGATCCTGGATTTCGGGAATTCGGTCGGTCATGCGGGGCGCGCGCGCCCATCGCCAGTCGTTTCCCGACCGGCGCTGCCAGGCGCGGTGTCGTGGTTTAGCCGAATCCGACGCCCTTGAGATAGTTATAGGCCTGGATAATGTCACGCAGTTTGTCTTCCAGCGAGCGGTCACCGCCATTGGCATCGGGATGGTGGCGCTTGACAAGCTGCTTGTACCGATCCTTGACGTCCTGTGCGCTCGCCCTGTCGTCAAGACCCAGGGTCCGCAGCGACTTGCGCTCCATGTTGCGGACTATGCGGCGCGGCCCGTCACCGGGCTTTTGTGCATGATACCTGCCGGGAAAAAGGCGGAAGGGATCATTGGCCTTGCTGGTCCATCCGGTTTTGGTCTTGCCGGTGGGCGGGGGAACTTCGTCGGCCCGGGCATTGGCGCCCATACGCCAGGTCGGCCGGTGGCCGATTGCCGAATCCTTCTGATAGGACTGGATGTCGCCGTCGTTCATGCCGGAAAAATAATTGTAGGATTTGTTGTAGGCGCGGACATGGTTGAGGCAGAACCAGTAGAATTCCCCCTCCGCCTTGCGGCCCTTGGGCGCGCGAAACTCGCCAGGCACCTTGCAGCCGGCGGCATCGCAGGGGCGCTTCTTCGGCGTCTCCGTCACGCGTCGCTGCCGGGTGACGCGAATCTTGTCGAAATAGGTCGACTCAAGCTTCATATTGTTCCTATGCCTATCGTCTTGCCGGGTCTCAAGATGCCCGGCCCACACAAACACACGATCCTATCAGATGAGCGTTAAAGATCGTATCGAAAAGCGTTTGGTGGAGGCCTTGAAACCGCAAAGCCTCCGGGTCGTCGATGAATCCCACCTTCATGCTGGCCATGCCGGGGCGCGGCCGGAGGGTGAAACGCATTTCCGTGTTTATATTGTGTCGTCGGCTTTTGAAAGCAAAGACCGAATTAACCGGCACCGCGCCGTGCATGCAATTCTGGCCGACGAACTGGCCGGTCCGGTCCATGCGCTCGCCATTCACGCCAGCGCGCCCGGGGAGCCGGGACGCGAACCCGGCTAGCCGTCGACCGGGCTGGCCGAGGTCGGCCGCGGCAGGCGCAAGGGGGCGACGCGCAATTGGGTGAGCTGGTTGCGAACCTTGCGCAGGATCTTGAAGCGGAAGCCGTGGAAGGTGAATTCCTGGCCCTGTTCGGGAATCGTGCGGGCCTCGTGGATGACAAGACCGGCAATGGTCGTCGCCTCGTCATCGGGCAGCGACCAGTCGAGTTCCCGGTTCAGGTCGCGGATCGGTACGGTGCCATCGACAATGATGGAGCCGTCGGCCTGATGGTCCACGCCCTGGATGTCGATGTCGTGCTCGTCGGCGATATCGCCGACGATCTCCTCCAAAATGTCCTCAAGCGTCAGCAGGCCCATCACCTCGCCATATTCATCGACGGTGAGGGCGAAGTGGGCCTTGCGCCGCAGAAACTCGTTCAGCTGCGCTTGCAAGGTCGTGGTGTCGGGCACGAACCAGGGTTCGGCGGCGACCTGCATGATGTCGATCTTGGCGGTTTCGCCGCCGGCCGCCGCCAAAGCGTGCAGCAGGTCCTTGGCGTGCAGGACGCCGACGATGTTTTCCGGCTTGTCGCGCCACAGCGGCAGGCGGGTAAAGGGGCTGGCCACCGCGGCCTCGATGATCTTGCCGGTCGGATCGTCGACATTGAGCGCCTGCATATTGGTGCGGTGGACCATGATGTCGGAGACATCGAGGACGGAGAGGTCAAGCAGGCCGCCGAGCATGTCGCGGTCGCCCTTGCGCACGCTGCCCTCGCGATGCAGGAGATCGACCGCGCCACGGATCTCGTCACGGGCCGAAACCAGATCGTCGGCGCGGGCGTGGGCGCCGATGAGGCGCAAAATGCCCCGGACAATCCATTCCACTACGGCAACGACCGGCCAGAACACCGTGACGGTAAAGCGCACGAAGGGCGCCACGGCGATGGCGAAGCGGTCGGGCACGGTCAGCGCCCAGGTCTTGGGCAGCACTTCGGCAAAAACCAGGACAAGGAAGGTCATCACCAAGGTGGCGTAAACGATGCCGGCCTCGCCGAAGATCTGGATGAAAACGCTGGTCGCCAGCACCGAAGCGAAAATATTGACCAGGTTGTTGCCGAACAGCAGAGCGCCGATCAACCGCTGCTTGGCGGTGAGCAGGCGGTTGACCATTCCGGCGCGCTTGTCGCCCGCCTTTTCCAGTTGGTGCATGCGGGCGCGCGAGGCGGCGGTCAAAGCCGTTTCGGAACCGGAAAAGAAGGCCGACAAACAGATAAGCGCGAAGATTGCGGCGATGATGGCCCAGAGCCACATGGTTCAGGTCTCAAGTTGGTGTTGAAGGAATTGCCGGACGGTGTCCTCGGCGACATCGTTGGCGATAAAAGCCTGGCCGATGCCTTTGGTCAGGATAAATGTCAGGCGGCCGCGGCTGATTTTCTTGTCCTGCCCGATGTGGTGCATCAACTGCGCGGCGGCAAGCGGCGGGCCGGGGATCGCCGATATATCGACCGGCAGGCCGGCGCGGATCAAATGGTCGCGCACCCGTTCGCTGTCTTCGTGCCGCGCAAGGCCGAGTTCGGCGGAGAAACGGTGCGCCAGAACGAGGCCGATGGCGACCGCCTCGCCATGCACCAGGCGGGCCGCATCATAGCCGCAGGCGCCCTCCAGCGCATGGGCAAAGGTGTGGCCGAGATTGAGAAGGGCGCGGCGGCCGGCCTCACGCTCGTCGGCGGCGACGATCGCCGCCTTGGCCTGGCAGCATTGGGCGATAGCGTGGATGCAGGTCTTGCCGCCGGCAAACACCGCCTCGCGGTTTGTTTCAAGCCAGGCGAAAAAATCCGGGCGGTCGATCAGGGCGTATTTGACGACTTCGCCATAGCCGGCGGCGAATTCGCGCGCCGGGAGGGTGGCGAGCAGGTCGGTGTCGGCAAGCACCAGGCGCGGCTGGTGGAACGCGCCGATCAGGTTCTTGCCCTGGGCCGCATTGATGCCGGTCTTGCCGCCGACGCTGGAATCGACCTGCGCCAGCAGCGAGGTCGGGATGTGCACCAGTTGCATGCCTCGGCGGGTGATGGCAGCGGCGAAGCCGGCGAGATCGCCGACGACGCCGCCGCCGAACGCGATCACCACATCGTTGCGCTCCAGCCGGGTGTCCAGCAAACGGTCGACAACGCCCTGCAACCGCGTAAAACTCTTCGAGGTCTCGCCGGCCGGGATGGTGATGGTTGTCGTTTCGATCCCCGCTTGCGCCAATGCGTTCTGCAACGCTGGCAAATGCAGGCCGGCGACATTTTCATCGGTAACGATGGCGGCGCGAGCGCCGGGAAGAATTGCCCGCAGATGCGTGCCGGCCTGGGATATCAATCCGGCGCCGATGACAATGTCGTAGCTGCGCTCGCCCAATGCGACCTGGACGGTCTTTGCGGCGGTCTTCAAATTGGCCGGCTGGTTCATTTGCCGTTCTCGCAGAGGAGAAAATCCTCAAGGGCCTTCAGAGCGTCGTCGACAATGGCGGTATGGGGAGCGTCCCTGGAGGCCACAATCAGGTCGGCGGTGGCATAGAGCGGCTCGCGGATTGCCAGCAGGCGCTTGATCATCGCTTCGGGATCGGCATCGCTCAGAAGCGGCCGGTTGGCCTTGCGCTGCACCCGCTCCATCAGCAAGGGCACGGTCGCCTTCAGCCAGAGCGAGATGGCGCGCCGGCCGATTTCGGCCCGGGTCTTTTCATTCATGAAAGCGCCCCCACCGGTGGCGATCACCCTGGGGCCGCCGCCGAGCAGACGGGCGATGACCTTGCGTTCGCCCTGGCGGAAATGGTCCTCGCCGTAAGTGCTGAAAATCTCGGCGATGGTCAGATTTGCGGCCAGTTCAATCTCCGTATCGGCATCGACAAAGGGCAGATCGAGAACCGCTGCAAGCCGGCGGCCGACGCTGGACTTGCCGGCGCCCATCATGCCGATCAGGACAATATTGCGGCCACGCAAATGCGCATGGATGGTTTCCACGCGCTTTTCATCCATGGTTTGCTGGCCGGTCTGCATTCGATGATCAGCGCTCCTTGGTATGATTCGCCATTCAGGTGCACGGCGCCGTGGCGGGAAGTCAAGATGGTTGGCCAAGAGCCTAACGTCGGACGGCCAGGTCTTGTAATGTCTGTCGTGGAATCAGATAGATGGTTGCCGTTGGGCGTTCCCGGCGGCAGGCCGGTATTGCAGGGGAAGCTATGCCAAGTCTTATCCGGTTTATCGTCATTCTCGCCTTGATCGGCGGCGCCGGCTACGCGGCCATGGTCGCGCTGGCGATCTTCGTGGAGCCGACGCCGCGGGAAATGAGCGTGCGCATTCCCTCTGACCGGATGAATCCGTAAGTGGGGATGGCCGGCGAGGCGGAATTGCGATGAACCAGGCCGGTTCGGCAAAGCCCACGGCCAGTGCCTCTGGCGCCGGCAGAGATGCGCTTTTCATCGAGGCTTTTCTGGAAATGCTGGCGGCCGAGCGTGGCGCGGCGGACAATACCATCACCGCCTACCGCCGCGATCTGGAGGATTTCCACGCCACCGCCGGGGTGCTTTTCGATGCCAGCGCCGATGATCTTCGCGACTATCTTGGCGTTCTTGGCCGTCGCGCCCTGGCGCCGGCCTCGCAGGCGCGGCATTTGTCGGCGCTCAGGCAATTCTTCCGCTTTCTGGTGGCTGAAGGGGAACGCGCCGATGACCCGAGCGCCGCCCTTGAAAGCCCGAAGGCGCGGCGCGGCCTGCCGAAGGTCCTCTCGGTTGGCGATGTCGACCTGTTGTTGGAAGCTGCCCATAATGCCGCCGCCGCCGCAAAGCCGGGTACCGGCCGGCAGGTCCGGGCGCTCAGAAACGTCGCATTGCTGGAGCTGCTTTATGCGACCGGCTTGCGGATTTCCGAACTGATCGGCCTGCCGGATACGGCGTTGCGCGCCAGTCGCGCCTTCCTCATCGTAACCGGCAAGGGCGGACGCGAACGGATCGTGCCGCTCAACGGGGCTTCGCATTCCGCGGTTGCCGCCTATCGCGCCGCCAGAAAAACGGCAAAGCCTCTGGCAAAATCCGGGTCACAGGACGATTCACGCTGGCTGTTCCCGGCGGCCAGCGCGTCGGGCCATCTGACCCGCCAGGCTTTCGCCCGCGACCTGAAGACCCTTGCGGCGGCGGCCGGCCTCAATGCGGCAGCCATTTCGCCGCATGTGCTGCGCCACGCCTTCGCCACCCATCTTCTGGCCAATGGCGCGGATCTGAGAGCCGTGCAGATGCTTTTGGGCCATGCCGACATCTCCACCACGCAGATCTATACCCATGTGCTGGAAGAGCGCATGCGGGCGCTGGTCAGCGAACATCATCCGCTGGCCGATTGACAGCGCGACGTCGGGGCTTGCCTTGACTTCAAGCCAGACCGCCGCCACGTTGCGGCGCAACACAAGAGGCGGGCCGGAACGGCCGTTTTCCGGGATTGTCCATGCGTTCCTTTCTTGATTTTGAAAAGCCGGTCGCCGATCTGGAAGGCCAGATCCAGCAATTGCGGCGACTGGCCGATGAAGACGATACGGCGTCCGTCGCCGATGAGGTGGAAACGCTGGAAGCCAAGGCGCGCGAACAGTTGCGCGCGCTTTATGCAAAACTGACACCGTGGCAAAAGACGCAGGTTGCCCGCCACCCGGACCGGCCCCATGCCAGCGACTACGTCAAGGCGCTGATCACCGATTTCACACCGCTGGCCGGCGACCGCAAATTTGCCGACGACAAGGCAATCCTTGCCGGTTTTGGCCGGTTCCGCGGCGAAGCCATCGCCATCATCGGCCAGGAAAAAGGATCGGATACGCAAAGCCGGCTGGAGCATAATTTCGGCATGGCGCGCCCGGAAGGCTATCGCAAGGCGGTGCGCATCATGGCGTTGGCGGACCGGTTTTCCGTGCCGGTGCTGACCTTGATCGACACGGCCGGCGCCTATCCCGGCATCGGCGCGGAAGAACGCGGCCAGGCCGAAGCCATCGCCCGCTCCACGCAAGCCTGCCTGGCGCTCAAGGTGCCCTCTGTCGCCGTCATCATCGGCGAGGGTGGATCGGGCGGCGCCATCGCCATCGCCACGGCCAACCGGGTGCTGATGCTCGAACACTCCATCTACAGCGTGATTTCGCCGGAAGGGGCAGCCTCGATCCTGTGGCGCGATCCGGTGCGGGCGCAGGATGCGGCCACCGCGATGAAAATCACGGCGAGCGACCTGGTCGCTTTCAAGATCATCGATGCGGTGATCCCCGAACCGCTTGGCGGCGCCCACCGCGATCCGGAAATGGCGATCCTGGCCGCATCGGACGCCATTGCGGAGGCGTTCGACGCGCTTTCGGGGCTTTCCGGCGAGGCGCTGAGAACGGCGCGGCGGGACAAGTTCCTGGCAATTGGCCGCAATCTCGCCTGATTCGGCGATCACTTGGTTTTGAATGCATATTCGGCGGATTTTGCCGCTTTGCGCCCCTGCCGCGCTTGCCGTAACGTTTCGTCAACGCTAATCCTGACACAGTGCGGCACGGGTTACACGGGCCTCAGAAGGATCGGGGACAAAATGCTGGCTGGACGTTCCCTCAAGCAAACTGGTGTTCTGGCTTGCGCGGGTCTGGGCGTGGTCCTGCTGGCGTCCTGCACCGATTTCAGCAATATCCCCAAACATCAGCGGCCGCTTTCCTATTCCACCAAACAGCTGATTTCCGACAAGGGCATGGAAGAAGGCGCGCCCATTGTGCTGCGCATCTTCAAGGAAGACGGCGAGATGGAGATATGGAAGCAGAAAAGCGAAACCGGCCGCTATGCATTGCTCAAGAAATACGACATCTGCAAATGGTCCGGAAAGCTGGGTCCCAAGCTGAAGGAGGGCGACCGTCAGGCGCCGGAAGGATTCTATACGGTCGCGCCGGCGCAGATGAATCCGAAGTCATCCTATTTCCTGTCGTTCAATATCGGTTTTCCCAATGTCTATGACCGCGCCAACGAGCGCACCGGTTCGTATCTGATGGTGCATGGCGCTTGTTCCTCGGCCGGCTGCTATTCCATGACCGATGAGCAGATTCAGGAAATCTATACGCTGGCGCGGCTGGCGTTTCAGAACGGCCAGCGGGCTTTCCAGGTGCAGGCCTATCCGTTCCGGATGACGCCGGCCAACATGGCCCGGCACCGCAACGATCCGAACATGGCATTCTGGCGGATGCTGAAGGAAGGCAACGACCATTTCGAGGTGACCGGCCAGGCGCCGAAGGTGGATGTCTGCGCCAAGCGCTATGTCTTCAATTCCGTTGCCGTGGAGGGCGTAAAATTCAATCCGACCGCCGAGTGCCCGCAGATGAGCGTGCCCGATCCGATCCGTCTCGCCGTTCTGGACAGAAACAAAAAAGACGCGGCCAAGACGCAGATCATCGTCGCCAAGCTGGAAGCGGCAGAGGCGCGCAAGGCGCGCTGGACGCCGTGGCAGAGCACGGCCAATCCGGAAATCGTGATCGCAGCCCCGGCAGATAATGGCGCGACCTTCACCACGGCCTCGATTGGCCCGGCAACGGATAGCCCGCCGGTGCCAAATGCCAAGCCGGGTACCGGCGAGAGCGACTTGACGACGGCCTATGTCCAGGAAGCGCCGGCCGGTACGGGAAAATTTGGCGGGTTCCTGAAACGCCTGATCGGCAGGGTTTTTTAACACCCGGTCGCAATGGCAGGCGTCATGAGCCCGGAGGCGATCCGGGATTTTTCATTTTATGAGCCAGGTCGGTCTCCGGCTTCAGGATGCGGAAGTCCAGACACGAGCGCAGGAATGCAGACATCGGCTGTCGTTATGCCCCCGAAAGCGGAAGTCGCGAGACGCCGGTGGCACTTCCGTTATGTGCGAAAAGGCGACATCGGCGGTGTCTGAATAGCAAACGCAATGTGGCACATCGCGATGCTGGAGTGCCGGTGGACCGCGATACCTTTTCCTGCCTTTCGGCAGTCTCATGCGACGATTGCAACCACAAGCGGCCAGCTGTTGGAAGTTGCTACGATTATTTGCCCCGCTTGTTATATTTTGGTTGGGCACGCTTGATCATGTTCGCTTCTTTTTGCCTTGCGTCAGCCACGTTATCCATCTGTTCAATCACGACTTTTGCTCCGGGTATAGCATCCGGACCGCCAGGCAAATGCTCAGATAACCTGTCTTGAATCCGACCACGCTTAGCGACACCTATGTAATTGTTCGCACCACCTGTGGTAACGATCTTATACACAACCGGCTTGTCTTCCGGCAGCTTCTCGAGGCCGCCCTTGTTGAAACGAACTGTTTTCCTGGCCATCGCCTAATCCTCTATTAGCACTGAGTTTTCGCGAAATTGGTATGCGAATCGCTACTGGTTGGATGTAGCACAAAGAGACTCACTTGATCCTAAAATGGTTCCGCAGAGCGAGAAGGAACAGGAAAAGGAGGATTGTGCTCAGCAGCGTCTGAAACATCATCCACACGGTGATCCCGAGCGGTAGAATGTTGACGCCGTATAGGCAATACCAAACCTGCTTGATTTGGTCGCCCTTGTCCAATCCGATGAAGGGGAGTGAATTTACGAGAGAAAGATAGGCCGCCGGTGCCGCAGGCCGGGCCGGCCACCGGCGTGAGCGGCGAGAGCGAACTGGCGGCGGCCTATACCGCGCGCCAGCCGGCCATTGTGGAAAGGCCCGGAAAATTCCTCAAACGCCTGATCGGCAAGGTTTTTTAACACCCGGTCGCAATGGCAGGCGTCATGAGCTCGGAGGCGATCCGGGCTTTTTTTTGCATTTTGTGAGCCAGGCCGTGTACTCATGAATGAGCATCGGATGGACGGTTGCGGGGATTGTCCGCATTACCCCCGAAAGCAGACATCGAGCAGTTCAAGGTGGAGCGTCCGCTAAGTTTCAAAATCGGACTCCCGACGGTGCCTGATCTGCGCGCTAACGCCTCCAGTCCAACAGAATCGTGGCCTGGTCCGCGTCGTCCTTCAATGCACTCCGGTGCAAGGCAAAAAGAGGTCGATCGTGGCTACCCAGCCTTCTTCGCCACAATAAACGTGGCTTTTCCTTTACCCGGTTGCCAATTGTAGTCAATCTCAAAGCCGGCACGCGTCAGACTATCGTGCAGTTCCTCCGCGGTAAAAATTTTGACAAGCGGGATCAGGTTAAGAAGCCTTCCAATCGGCGCGATATACTTGAACCAGCCCATCGAGTCCGCGAGACAGGCTGTGCTGGTGATAAATACGCCGCCGGGCCTAAGGATGTCATGGACCCTTGCAATCACGGCTTCCTTGTCTTCAAGCAAGTGTAAGATGCTGAGCCCCAGAACCGCGTCCAAGGACTGACCGGGCATATCGAGTTCATCGATTTTGGACCGTTCGAACGTGACGTTGTCGATGTTTGCTGCATCAGCCTTGCGACGAGCGATCTCGATCATTTTCGATGAGATGTCGATTGCGCGGATATATTTCACATAGGGCGCGTGCGCGATGGCAGTCGACCCTGTACCGCAGCCGAGTTCCAGCACGTTCATATCCGGCCGAAAATACTCGCGCGTGACCTCAAGCTTTTTTTGGTAGGCCGTTTCATCGGCGACCGGCTTTTTTGAATAGCGCTCTGCAATCCTGTCCCAAAATCTCGCCGACTGGTCCATATTGTGTTCCGATTGCTTCGCTCGCGCTGCGTGCTCATAATCCACGTGCTGTTCGGGCGTTGATCGGTCTGCGCCTTTTATTTTCAAAGCCCCGGCAGAGCCGTCGTTTTCATAGATCATCGATGTCATAAGTCGAACTCCAATTGCGTCAAGTCGAGACAGGATATATCGCTGCAGAGATGTTATGTGAATTGACGAGTTTCGTTGATGTGCTATGCATTTTCGCATGGATTGGCGCTCTGTTAATTTTGACTGGAACCGCGCTCGCGCGTTTCTCGTAACGGTGGAGGAAGGCTCACTGACCGCAGCGGCGCGAGCGCTCGGTATGGCACAGCCTACCCTAGGCCGTCAGGTCACGGCCCTTGAGCAGGAACTTGGCGTTGCGCTGTTCGAACGTGTCGGACGAGGATTATCTTTGACGCCCGGCGGCCTGGAGTTAGTGGAGCATGTCCGCGCGATGGGAAAGGCCGCCGGCCGCGTCTCGCTGACCGCCTCCGGCCAATCGCAGTCGATCGAGGGAATGATTTGTATCACGACCACGGAAGTCTATGCCGCGTTCGTGCTTCCGCCAATAGTCGCAAAGCTTCGCCGATTGGCGCCGGGGATCAACATCGAGATCGTCGCATCTAACGCTGTAAGCGATCTTCGTCGACGCGAAGCGGACATCGCAATTCGGAACGGACGCCCGACAGACCCGGACCTGATTGCGAGAAAAGTGAAAGACGATGCCGCGCAACTCTATGCGACACCCGCCTATCTCGATCGGATCGGTCGGCCGAAGTCTGTTGCAGAGTTCTCGAAGGCCGAATTCATCGGATTCGACGACAATCAACCGCTGCTCGACGGTCTCAATGCGCTAGGCTTCAATTTGACGGGGCGAAACTTTCCGGTTTTGACCGGCAGTCATCTCGTGCATTGGGAACTCGTCAAGCAAGGTCTGGGTATCGGCGTCATGCAGGTGCGGGCAGGCGACGCGGAACCTTCGGTGCAACGCGTCTTGCCATCAATGGATCCAATCGAAATTCCGGTCTGGCTCGTCGCCCATCGTGAGTTGAAGACAAGTCGGCGCGTAAGGCTGGTGTTCGACTTCCTGTTTGACGAGCTTTCCGCGTCCGCGCTGCTCT
>SMVA01142582.1_pt1 | contig 21228 bp, 20 predicted proteins | sample 2456451 | NCBI WGS metagenome assembly SMVA01 (sample SAMN11095933, study PRJNA526329) | marine sediment metagenome | biome: Marine sediment; feature: Surficial sediment; material: Deep marine sediment; isolation source: Hadal surficial sediment | place: Pacific Ocean | collected 2014-05 | depth... | reverse complement strand
GGATAATAAGTACGGTGAAGATTTTTCTCAATTATCTCATCCAATGACTCTTTAAAGATTCCCAGGTCCTTTAAACCTTGGGCCAATATCTTGACCGCCACATTGTGGTTATCCGCCAGGGTTTTTCCAACGCTCACTTGCCTAATAACTTTTTCCTGGGCATCTAAGACTAATTGGTAGAGATCTTTTTGCTCAGGAGAGAAAACCCCACCCACGGGAAAGGTTCTGGTGATATCACTGGCGTAGAGATGAAATTCGGCACCAGCATCGATTAAGAGCAACTCTTTATCGTTTAATACCATATTGTTATCTACGTAGTGAAGAATGTTAGCATTGTCTCCTCCCGCCACGATGGACTCATAGGCGGTACCATGGCCGCCTTCTTTGCGAAAAATGTATTCCATTATGGCCTGAACTTCAGATTCATTTTTTCCCGGAGAGCTAAATGCCATGGCCGCTCGGTGGGCGTGGGTGGAGATAGTTGCCGCCTGCCTAAGTAGTGCAATTTCACCATCTTCTTTTATCAAGCGCATTTTTCCAATAATGGGTGGTAGATTTATGAACTTATCAGGTCTATGCTTTTTATTTTTTTTACCCATGCTAATTTTATGACATAGACCTAAAATCTTTTGCAGGAACTCATTGTTGTGAAACATATCCAGATAAACATTTTTATGGCCCACTAAAAGATTAGGGAGCTCTTTTTCTAGCTCATCAAAAGAAATTACTTTATCTATTCCCAAGTCTTTTTGCGCCTGTTTCACCCCCAGTCGTCTTCCACTCCAAAGCTCTGCTAGCTGATCTTTGGGTTGCACAAAAAGAAAGGAATCGTGTTTCTCGTGGTTTTTGCAGATCACTAAAAGCGATTGTGGCTCCCCAAAACCTGTAAGGTAGTTAAAGTTACTATCTTGTCTAAAAGGGAAGTCGGTATCATGGCTTTTGGTCATATAGTTGCCTGAAGGGATTAAGGCAATGCCATCTTCTATCGCTTCAAAAAGCTTTTTTCTCCGATTTTGAAAGGCTTGGGTGTTAAGAGTCATTTTTATCCTTTAATAATATTAGCTGAGCTAGGTTGTATTATTTTTGGGACGAAATGTCATCTTTGATCTATGTGAAATTTTTCAATCAGTTTAAGAGATTGGATTTTACTTAGCGCCTTGGACAAAACGATGGGGTCTTTGTGGGCGTAAAGCTTTTCCGCTATATCACCAAAGGGACTTCCTGCTTGAATGCCCTCAATTAGGTGAAAAATTTTTTTCTTGATAGGGTAGGCCTTAGGGCCATTAGCACCTTGGTTAATGATGTAGAAATAAGGGGTTTTAATCTTTGGCTGCAAATCCAAGTTAATTAAGTCGGGGGTACCACAGGCCTGCTTGCATTCTTCCCAGATTTCCCAAACCGGAAACCTGCTTTTAAATAGTCTAATATTTGGACTCAAGGAGATATTGACCTTCTTGGCATCTGCTACAGTCTGTAGTGGTCGCAGCGATTGCTGCGCCGGATGGAACTCTTGATATTCCAATTGAGCGGTGTGAACCGTTAACTCAAGTCGGGAGAGCTCTGGAGTAAAAGAGTATCTTACTTCTATGTCTGGAAGGTTTTCCTTTAAATACTGCGGAAAAATTGCAAAGTCATTACCGTGAAAATGAGAGGCCAGTTCACTGAATAATTTGGTTCCAAGTAATTTTTCAGTTTGCGGAAAGTAATTTGCTAACATCCCATCGTCCTCCTGGTTAAGGATTAACATCATTGACAATTCTTAATTTTAAATTAATACCGGATTTTTTTCAAATTACATTAAATTACTTTGAGTCTTGTGGTCAGAAATAGCAAATGATAGGATTTGTGAAAATTTCACAGGAGGAAATTAAATGAAGCACGGATTTCTATTGCTATTCTTTACCTTTAATACGTTCGCTGCAAATTTTAACGGTTATATCATTAAGCTTAAAGACAATTACTCAGGTAATAAATCATTGGGAATTAATGCTAAGAGCTTAAATGTATCCATTGGCAACTTTCTGCTTTGGAAACCTGTTAGGAAAAATATTGGCCCTACCCTAGAAGAGATTAAAAACCACCCCTCTGTGGAATATATTGAACCAAACTGGGAACTTAAAAATATTGGAATTGTCTCTGAAGGCCCCGATGTTATTGGTGATGACCTTTTTTCAAAACAATGGGGACTTGAAAATACTGGTAAAAACTCCATGGGGACTTTTTGGCAACGCCCTAAGAAAGGCGTTGATATAAAGGCCAAAAAAGCTTGGAAGATAACTAAAGGATCTAGAGATATAATAATTGGTGTCATGGATTCAGGAGTCCTCTACACCCATCCAGATCTAATCGATAATATGTGGATAAATGAGGCCGAGTTAAATGGTGTAGCTGGGGTTGATGACGATAAAAACGGATACGTAGATGATATCAACGGATACACTCCTCCAGGCAACAAACTTCCTCACCCAACTGATAAAAGTGGACATGGAACTCATACCGCAGGTGTAATCGGAATGGTGCATAATTCTTTTGGTGGAAGAGGTATTAATGCCAATATAAAAATTATGCCACTTAAGGTAAAAAACGATAAGGATTTTAAATACTATGTAGAAAACCAAGTCCAGGCCATCGATTACGCTATAAATAAGGGCGTAAATGTACTGACTACCTCCATTGGTGGCGGTGATTACTCTAAAGCTTACGAAGATGCCATTATTAAGGCCGGCGAAGCTGGAATCACCTTCGTAACCGCTTGTGGGAACGAAAATAAAAACTTAAATTGGCAAAAGATCTATCCACCTAGCTACAATGATAAAGCTGAGAATATGATTGTTGTCTGTCACCATGGTTCAGGTGGTAAAAAGCACTATCTTTCCAATCACGGAAATAAAGTGGCAACCATTATGGCACCCGGTTCTCATATAGTTTCAACCGCCGTTTCTCTAAATCCAGGCCCTGACGGGTTAAAAACAGGAATCTACAAGAAGATGTCTGGCTCTTCTATGGCCGCTCCTCACGTCTCAGGGGCCGTTGCCCTACTTCTCTCCATTGAGCCTAACCTTTCTCCCGAGGAGGTTGTGGAAAGGGTGATTGCCACAGCTAAGAAGGAAAGAAAGCTTAAAAAACACACCATCTCCGGGGGACGATTGGATCTCTTTCGGCTTTTAAACAACACTAGAAGTAAGTAAAAAGTAGGGGAGCTTTACGCTCCCCAATTTTTTTATGAAAATATTGCTATTCTCCCTATTTTTTCTTTCCTGTTCCTCATTTCACTATAATGATTTTAAAAATCTTAGATATGAATCGGAGTGGGCCAAGGAAAACTCCATTCTTTTAAAAGATGGCAAGTCCACGCAAGGTGGAATCAATTTTACTCTTTTAAAACCCCTTTCTTCGAGTAAATACTTGGGAAAGACCTATTTTGCCTTAGTTTTGGTCACCTCTCCGCCAGGCAGCGGGATTTTTCGGGATCTAGCGATCTTTTCTCCCGCAATCGGTGGATTAAAGCAGATAAGCTCCATCCATTTAGGGGATCGAGTGAAGGTTAAAAAAGTAGAATTTGCGGGAGAATATCTAATGGTAACCATGATCTCTCACTCAAAAAGCGATCCCATGTGCTGCCCGAGTCTTTTGGTAACTAAAAAATATTCCATAAAAAATAATTTTCAGCAAACCCAATAGGTTTTCTATTCTATTTTTCCTCTTTTTATTTATCTATAATTGGATTTATAATAGATTGTACCGATAAATTTAAAATCAAGGAGTCACGATGATATTTAAAGGAAAAAAACTTACAGGATTAATGGTTGTAATAGCTCTAATGGGGCTAATTGGCTGCTCTTCCACTAAAAAGTCTAGCGAACCTAAAACTGACTACGCCATGGAGCTTAACGGCGATTCGGACTCGGGACTGGCCGGGCGTTTAAGATCTGTTTATTTTGATTTTGATTCATCGGTACTTCTCGGGGATACCAGAGACACCCTTGACGAAAATATCAAATACCTAGCTGAACATCATGAAGTTGAAATTCAGATTGAAGGACACTGTGATGAAAGAGGGTCCTCGCAATATAACCTGGCCCTAGGCGAGCGCAGGGCCAGGGCAGTATATGATTATTTAGTGGCAAACGACATTGCTTCCATGAGAATTTATATCATTTCCATGGGAAAGGAAAAACCCATCGCCTTTGGACATAATGAAGAGGCCTGGTCACAAAATAGAAGAGCTAACTTTGTTATCACCAAACTTAGATAAAAGTTAAACACATCTTATTTAAATAGGGCCCGCTCGGGCCCTTTTTTATTCTCATTATAACATCTGATTGTTTCGATATGGTAATATTGATAATACAACCTAGGACTTATTATGGAGATTTTTTGTTTAGCTTTTTTTCTTCTGTTACCTTTCGGGGATATTCTCGCTTCCGGTGGTTCTAAACCAAAACCAAAACCAAAACCTCCATCAACCATAATTTCAATACCAAAACCTCCATCAACCATAATTTCAATACCAAAACCTACATCAACCATAATTTCAATACCAACGCCTGTACCGCCAGCTCATTGTGTGATGGCCTATGAGCATGCAAATTATCGTGGAAAACGCTTCCTCTTTTTCTGTGGAAGAGACAGCTATCATTCCCACTGGAACGATAGAATCAGCTCAATAAGAATTCCGAAAAACAAACAAGTAAAAGTTTGTGAACACACTAGGGGGCGGGGGAAGTGCCAAACCTTTACGGGAAACGTTTCCTGGATTGGCAAGGCAATGAATGATAAGGCATCATCCATGTATCAATATGGCTATAGTGCCAGCAACTGTATAAACGCTTACGAGCATTCTAGTTATCGCGGCAAAAAATATATGTTTTGTAGTCCTGGCCATAAGGAAAAGTTTTCCAATTGGAATGACAGGATATCCTCCATCTCGATACCGAGTGGTAAAAAAGTCCGTGTATGTCATCATGTTGGACATCATTCCAATGGAACTCCATACGGGAGAGCTCCCTGTAGATCTTATTTTAGCAGTGTCGCAAATGTTGGGGATTTTATGAACGATAAAATCTCTTATATTGAGTTTGGAAACTTTGACAGTAATAACTTTACCATTTTATTTGGCAGCGACACTCAGCTTTACTGGGAGTGCAGTACAGATGAATGTAGAAGTCGCGCCTCAGGAGAGAAGAATCAGGGAAACCTTTCTAATGACTGGCACAGGCGGAGTATGATGACACTTGCGGGCAAGATAGGCTTTAGTAAATTTGCTGGGGTGGTATTAAATGGAGATTTAACAGCTTTTGGGCAACCTAATGAAATTAAAAGGTATAAGGATTATTGGGAAAGAGGTTTGACCTTAAATTTATGGCCTGGACTTGGAAATCATGACTATGCCAACAATGTTAATGATTGTTGGAATAACCGTTGTGCTCCCGCCATGGTTAACTATCTAAACGACAGAGTTAGAAGTTTGAATGTGACCGGTTTTGACTGGAGTGTAGGTAATACCTACTATAAATTTCCCATACGCCGAAGGCAACATAAGGGGAGCCTGGTGTATTCCTGGGATATAGGAAAATATCACTTCGTGCAACTTAATAACTATCCCTATTATCAAACAAATTTTAGTACTTGGAATTATGGTAAGGCACGAAGGGAATACTACAGTATAAAACCAAATATGAATTGGTTAAAAAACGACCTCAATCGCGCAAAAAATGCCGGGAAACAAATAATTCTTAATTATCACGATCCCGGAGATTATTGGGGGCGTCATCGCCAGGTCTTTTTTAATCAACTTCAGCACTATCCCATATTGGCCATTTTTGTAGGCCATGTTCATGAACGGGTAGGTAAAGTGTGGAGTGAAATAGTAGGAAGACGTTACGTACCTGTAATTTTTGGAGGATCCGCGCAATATAATAATTACGTGAGGGCCAACTTTAAAAAAGATCGCCTAGAGATCTATGTTATTGAAGCTATTAAAGGGCGGCATGATATAAAAAGCGGCCCATATGTGATTTACCATGATGGACATGAAGTAACCCCGCCTCCAACAGACCCTCCTGATTATAAAAAACCACCTTTTATTGGTATTGGACTTCCTCCCATAGGAACCGCAGGCGGTATTATAATAAAACCTTTTTATCTTAAGGATTTTAGTGGCAAGGTTCGGACCTACGATTTGCAAAATATAAAATGGGATTAAAAAAGGCCCCGATGGGGCCTATAATTATAGAATTTGATTAATGAGTTCTTTAATCGCTTCCGGGTCTGCTTCATTTATCATAGCTGCTTTTTCAATAAGGGCATCGTACCCATCATTTACAAGCATCTCTGAGGCCTCACTAAATTTCAGTCCGATTAGCTCTTTAGTAAAGACATCTTTTTCACGAGAAGTTAGTGCTTTCCCCGTTTTGATCTTTGAATATGAGTTCATAAGACTTCCAAGCTTTGAAGCTCTCTCATTAGATAGACCGTAGTTAATAAGAGTTTCTTCGATCTTCGCTACTTCTATAGCTTCAACTTTTGAACCTAACTTTTCCAGGTCTTTACTCGAGGTTATTGAATCTTCGAAGGTATAGGTAGTGCAGGTATTGGTAACATTACACCAATTAGTACCACGTATAACTTCATACATATTATCACCATTTGCTATATTAGCGTTGGCCCAGTTCCCTAATGGATGTGAATCCGGATCCGAATCGCTCCATTGTTGATAATTCTCTATGAATTTTCCTTGTTCATAATATCTAAGATCATATGCTCTGTAGGAATCGCTATAGCTGTTCCCATTTTTTGTGATTGTCCTTACAATTATCCATTCTCCATCTTGCTCGGTATCTATTTTATAAACATAGGTGTCAGATTCTCCATTAAGCTCATCTAACTCTTTTAAAAATGCTAGCTGCTTTTGGGTTAGCGAATCTTCACTTATGGCACCATCTATTTCCGGCGCTGATGCTCCCCCACAGGAAAGTAGTGAAGTTAAGATAAAAAATAATAAAAATATTTTTGTCATGAAGTTTCCTTTTGAGATTATTCTGGGGGCGGCCGGCCCCCAATTATTTACATTAGGTTGTTTAAAAGTTCTTTGATTGCTTCTGGGTCCATTGAGTTAACCTCAGAGGCCTTCTCAACTAGGGCCTCGTAGCCTTCGTCAACTAGAACAGAACTAGCTTTATCAAATGAAAGTCCTGTTAGCTCTTTAGTGAAAACATCTTTTTCTTTGGCGGTAAGAGCTCGTTTATTTTTAATAGACTTATAAGCAGTGGAGAGTTTAGCGATTTTTGCTACCTTATCTTCACTCATTCCATAAGCGATTAAGCTATCTTTTAGCTCTTGGGTTTTTATATCCTGGACTTTTGAACCTAGCTTTTCCAGGTCTTTGCCAGAGGTTTCATCATTTTCAAAGATCCATCTTTTTTCAATCCAGTTACCTTCAGTTTCTGACCAATAGGCCATTGGGCCACTGTCAAACATATTATTTCCAATGTGATCTACCAGGATGTAATCATCAAAACCTTCAAACCTTATAGACATGAAGATATCCTCTAGATTTCCTGGTGTATAGGCGGCCAAGTTGTAAGAGTAATAATATGCCCTGGTCTCACCTTGATAACGGTGAAGGTGTTTAACCACGATCCATTCGCCACCTTCGTTTGTAAAGGCCTTAACGACTTCAGAGTATGCGGGTCTTTCCCCATTTACCGTAGTAGAATTTGTATCGTTAAATTCTTTTATAAATTGCAGCGCTTTTTGCTCCTGGGCGGAGTTTCCAAGATTTATGCCTGGAACACCAACACGTTGGTCAATGCCTTTGTCTGCGCCTCCGCAAGAGACTAGAGTAATTAAAAATAGAAAAGTTAGTAGTTTTTGCATTTAGATCTCCCAATAAAATGCCGGCGGTGAGGGCCTTAAATTTTTGTGTAAGGAGATGGTACTGCAATGCGTCGAATCTATCAATTGACCCTGTAGCAAGTACAGGGTTTTTGGGCGTGAAAAGGGCTTAAGTTCTTGAAATCACGTTTGAGTTAAAGGTCCAGCTGGCCTAAAAGTGCGAGCACTTTTTCCTTGCCAACAGTCCTGATAAAACCTGCAAGTTTGGGGCCTTTCTCTTTGGAGATTAGGAGCTGATAAAGCGGGGTGAAAACTTCACCGGGTTTAAACTCTGGACGGGTTTCTCGGATCAGGTTAATGAATTCATACATTTTACCGTGGAGTTCTTTATCGGTTTTAATACTATCAAAATCACTCTCAAGCAGTGTTTTTAGATTTCTAAAAAAGGATTTTTGATGCTCGTTTAAATCCATGGCCGGAGCGCTAACGTTAACATGAAAAATAAATTCCTCAGGGGCGTAATTTTTAAGCCAGAAGAGAGCACACTCTGATCTCTCTCTAAATCTTCTCTCGTCGCGATCGTTTTTTATTTCATAGGATTTTTTAGTTTTTTCTATGTTACCTTCGTTGAGCTGAAGAATGTTGCAGAGATGCCTGAAGGAGGGCTGGATAGGTATCTCCTTGGGCATTTCACCAATGCTTGAAAGTTGATACACTCTTTTGGCCATGTCCACTTTCTTTTGGTTCCCGGTTTCTACACCAAAGGCGAGTCTTTCCTGGCGGTCAAAGTCTTCGTAGGTTTTTAAAACGTCGAGATCAAAGCTAACGGCAAATTCCACGTTTGACCGGTAGCTGGCAAAGATCCAACGAACCATTTCGGGCTCATAAACATTTAATACATCATTTAGGGTAACCACCTCTCCACTGGAAGAGCTCATCTTCCCAGCACCACCTTTGATCTTTACAAATTCGTATTGCAAATACAGTGGGGCCTCTCCGCCGTAGACATCTTTTACGATTTCTTTGGCGGTGGTATAGCTGCCACCCTCACTGGAGTGATCTTTTCCACCAGGTTCAAAATCAACGTCTTCGTATACCCATCTCATAGGCCAATCGAGTCGCCAGGGAAGCTTTACTCTAGAAGTGTTATCAAGACTCAGCTTTCCTTTGTGGGAGCAAAGATCGCACATATAGGAGAGTTCATTTTTTCCATCATAGTTTATGACAGAGGTTTTATCCCGGTTACACTCTTCGCAGTAAACAGATATAGGCCACCAAGATTCTGATAGGGGTTCTCTGCGGTACTGATCTAAAATTTTTACGATTTTATCTCTACTAGCTAGGGTTTTTTTAATACCTTCTTTATAATCACCGCCGCGGTATTTTTTTGCCTGATAAATAGGTTCCGGGTTGACGCCTACCCGGTGAAGTTGCTCTTCATAGCTTGCCTCATGGTGAGCGGCATAGGACTCTCTTTTATTAAAGGGATCCGGCGTATCAACAATGGGTTGAAAAAGATATTTTTCTAAGCTTTCGGGGTTGGGCATATTTTTTGGGATCTTTCTAAAAGTGTCGTAGTCATCCCAGGAGAAAATAAACCTAACTTTCTTGCCGCGATCTTTTAAAGCGCGTGCCACAAGATCCACAGTCATGGTCTCTCTGAAATTTCCAAAGTGGACGACACCGGAGGGAGTGATTCCAGATGCTAAGGTATAATGGTCTTTTTCGCCTTTCTGGCGGATAATTCTATCAGCAGTCTGGTCGGCCCAATGGATGGGTTTGAAATTCTCACTCATCATTTTTCTCCAAATAAGGCCCTAACCTATCATTATTTATTGATTAATTCTACGCAAAAAATGGGTTATTATTGTTATTAAAAAATGCTAACCTAGACAAGGAAAAATCAGGCCCCATATTGATAGCGTCTGATTGTTTAAGGAACTTATATGGCCGCTGTATTATTTAAAGCGTTAACTTTTTACTTTTTTTTTATCGTCGCCAGGGGAGTCTATCGCACTTTTAAGTCGGTAAAAAATGTTCATGAAGCGGCCAGCGGTACCCAGAAAAAATCAAAAGTTAAAAGAAAACCAGATGAAGAGGTTATTGAAGCGGAATTTCGCCATTTAGATTAGGCCAAGCCTCATTTTGAGTTCATCTTCTGTGAGCTCACCCTTTTTTACCGCCACATTAACTTCAGCTAAGGCCTTTTCAAAGTCCATTCTTTTAGAAGCATTTACCAGCGATAGATCAACATGTTTTTGTCCTTTTACATCAGAGTATTTTACAATTGTCTTAAGTTTTTTAATAGATTCATCAAGAGACATAATTTATTCCTCAGTGACCTAGATAGGCCTTTTTTATTTCATCGTTTTCAATGAGTTCACTGGCGGGCCCACTCATGACTATTTCTCCAGTTTGCATAACATAACCTCGGTCGGCAACTTTTAGTGCCGCGAAGGCATTTTGTTCAACTAACAATATGGTGGTTCCCCGAGAGTTGATTTCTTTAATCGCTTTAAAAATGGTTTGCACTAAAATAGGCGCGATGCCAAGTGATGGCTCATCTAATAATAAAAGCGTGGGACTAGACATATAGGCACGGGAAATGGCCAGCATTTGTTGCTCTCCTCCAGAGAGAGTTCCCGCCAGTTGTTTCCCTCTTTCGCTTAAAATGGGAAAAAGGCCAGAGACATATTCCATATCTTCTTTGATGCCAACTTTATCAGAGCGTAGGTAGGCACCCATTTCTAAATTCTCTCTTACGGTTAGGTCAGGAAAAATAAGTCTCCCTTCAGGAGATTGCGCCAGTCCCGCTTTGACAATTTTATGCGCTTTCCATTTATGTATGGGGTCACCATTAAAAATAATTTCACCCTTCGATACGGGAACAAGTCCTGAAATAGATTTTAAAGTGGAAGTCTTGCCTGCGCCATTAGAACCTAAAATTGTGACCACTTCACCTTTTTTGATGGTGAGGTTGATGCCTTTAATGGCGTGTATAGCGCCATAGTGAATATTTAGATTTTTTATCGCTAAAATATTATTGGCCATCAATCTACCTCTGAGGTGCCCAGATAGGCCTCAATAACCTTGGGGTTGTTTTGAATCTCGCTTGGATTACCTTCTGCAATCAGCTTTCCGTAATCGAGAACATAAATTCGCTCGCAGACATTCATGACCAGTCCCATGTCGTGCTCAATAAGTAAAATTGCAATTTTAAAATAATCGCGAAGCCAGATAATTAAATCACTTAGCTCCCTTGTCTCTTTGGGGTTCATCCCCGCAGCGGGCTCATCTAAAAGCAAAAGTTTTGGATCTGTGGCCAAGGCGCGGGCGATTTCAAGTCTTCTTTGTTTTCCGTAGGGAAGGTTGCGCGCTAGAAAATCCTTTTTATCTTCCAGTTTGAATATCTTTAAAAGTTTAATGGCCTTTTCGGTTAGTTTTTCTTCCTGCTCTTTAAAGTTTTTAGTCCTTAAAATTGAGCTTATTCCCGAATAGGTTAATTTTTGGTGACCCGCTAGGCGAATATTATCAATAACCGAGAGATCTTTAAAGAGCCTGATGTTTTGAAAGGTTCTAGCAACACCCAGTTTAGAGATGGTGTAGGCCCTTTCATTATTTATATTTTTATCTTGTAAAATAATCTCGCCAGCGCTGGGAGTATAGATCCCCGTGATCATATTAAAAACCGTGGTTTTTCCCGCCCCATTAGGCCCAATGATTCCCACTAGATCATTTTTAAAAACTTTAAGCTGAACCTGGTCAACCGCCATCAGGCCGCCAAATCTCATGGTAATGTTTTTGGTGTGAAGAATTGGCCCGCTCATGTTTTCAACCTCTTAATAAGAGAGAAGATTTTAAATTCATGCTTGCCAAATATCCCTTGCGGCCTCCACAGCATTAACAATATTAAAAGCAAGGAATAGATAACCATTCGCCATTCACTTATAGTGGGGCCCATCAGCCTTAATACTTCCGGCAGAAGAGTTAAGATAATGGCGCCAACGACGGCACCGGTGATGGAGCCGAGTCCCCCGAGGATGATCATTAGGAGAATAATTACACTCCACAAAAAATTAAAGCCATTGGGGTGAATAAACTGTTGCGAATAAGCAAATAGGGCACCGGCCACACCAGCAAATCCCGAGCCCACAACAAAGGCCAACAGTTTATACTTAAAGGTATTGATACCCAAACTTTCCGCAGCGATCTCGTCTTCTCTAATAGAAATGATGGCCCGGCCATGGGTGCCTTTCATTAAATTAGAGATAACCAAAATGGTAATCACTACCCATAAATAGACCCAGCCTAAGTTTGCCCATTTGGGAATATTAGTAAATCCTCGAGGGCCGCCCACCACATCCATATTAATAATTATAAGCCGGATGATTTCACTAAAGCCCAAGGTGGCAATGGCCAGGTAATCCCCCCTTAGTCTTAAACAGGGAATGCCAATTAAGACACCAGCGATGGAGGCGCTTATTCCGCCTACTCCACAACCAACTAAAAGATTCATCCAATCAGGAATGGGAAGAGGCGCGAAAGTAGAAAAGGCCGCTCCCGTGTAAGCGCCTATGGCCCAAAAACCGGCGTGGCCTAAGGAGAACTGTCCCGCCATGCCATTGATGAGGTTTAAGCTCACCGCCAGGATGATAAAGATTCCACAATTTAATGTTAGATGGGCCAAATAATCCATTTACACTTTCTCTTTGCTTTTAGTACCTAAAAGTCCGGTTGGTTTAACCAACAATATTAAAATTAAAATGCCAAAGGAAACCACATCGCGGTAGGTGCTCTCCCAAAAACCAACCACCAGATTTTCCACCACTCCTAATACGAGACCACCTAAAACCGCACCGGGAATAATTCCTATACCGCCAAGTACTGCGGCAATGAAGGCCTTAAGCCCGGGGATTAGTCCCATCATGGGGTCAATCGTATTATAGTAAATTCCCACCAAGACTCCTGCCGCACCGGCCATGGAGGCCCCGATAAAGAAGGTGAAAGAGATTATTCTGTCGGTGTTAATACCCATCAGCTCAGAGGCATCCTTATTAAAACTTGTGGCCCGCATGGCCTTGCCAACTTTGGTGCTCATAACCAGCCATCTTAAAAAAAGCATTAAGACAACGGTGGATACAATTATGATGGCCTGGGTTTTGGTAAAGATAATCTCTGTGATGCCAAATTTTTCGAGTAGATTGTAATCTTCGTAAGTTTCGGGAAAGGGTTTAGGGGCAGCTCCTAAAACCATTTGACCAAAATATTGAAAGAAAAAAGAAACACCAAGGGCGGTGATGAGCGCGGGAATCCTTCCAGCGTGGCGAATAGGTTTGTAAGCAAGCTTTTCAACAATCACTGCCATTATTCCAGAAAACAACATGGCAATGGGAAACGCATACAATAAGGGCATTCCAGATTTGATACAATAATATCCGGTGAAGGCACCGATCATGTAAAATTCACCATGGGCAAAGTTAATCAGCTTAATAATCCCATACACCATAGTATAACCAAGGGCTATAAGAGCATAGATTGAACCTTGGCAAATGCCATTTAAGAGATATTGAAATAAATCGTAAAAAAAGTAGAGTTGGTCTTCGCTCATGAAATGACATCATAGAACGAAGACATCTGTTTTACAAAAAGTTAGGGAGAGATTTTTTCTCTAAAGACGTTTCCTTCCGGAGTGGTTTCAAGAACAACAGCACTTTTTCTAGCATTTCTTTGGGCATCTAGAGTGATAACTCCGGTAATACCTTTAAAATTCTTAGTGGAGGCAATCGCCTTTTGAAGATCTTCACGATTAAGTGATTTTGATCTTTTTAAGGCATCGGCCATAACCATTAGGCCGTCATAGCCAAGCGCCGCCATAGCACCTGGTTTAGAACCATATGCGGCAACGTATTCCTTAACAAAATCTTGCACAGCAGGATCAGTGTCATCAGGGGAAAAATGCGAGCTGTAAAAGTTATTTTTAATCCCCTTGGCGCCGGCCAATTGTTGTAAAGAGTCAGAGTGCCATCCATCGCCACCAATAAAAGGCATTTCTATCCCCATGGATCTGGCCTGCCTAAGTATAAGTCCTACTTCTTGGTAATAACCTGGAACGAAAATAACATCTGGTTTTTTTCTGCTTACCTTTCTAAGCAGGGTTCTAAAATCCGTATCTTTTTGGTTGTATGCGAAATTTTTATCAATAATGGTTCCACCCATGGCCTTGAATTTTTTTCTAAAGATTTGCGCTAGGCCTTTTGAGTAGTCACTAGATAAATCAACAATAACCGCCGCTGTTCTCTTGTTTAATGAGTTGTAGGCAAACTTGGCCATTACTTCCCCTTGAAAGGCATCGGTAAAGCATGTTCGGGAGAGATACTTTCCAGTTTTTGTTATCTGCTCATTGGTTGAGGCAGGAGTTAACATGGGAACCTTTGCACTCTGGGCAATGGGGGCACCGGCCAGGGTGTTAGAGCTGGCAACAGAACCTATAATAGCTAAGACATCATCAACACTAATAAGCTTTCTTACTGCGTTGGCAGATTCTACTGGCTCACCCTTATTATCTTCAATAATTAGTCGAATCTTTTTTCCTCTAACCCCTTTGAGGTTAATCTTTTTAAGTGCCAACTTCATGCCATTGACACTTTCTTGGCCATAAGTAGCGATAGGCCCAGTCATCGGAAATACCGCACCAAGTATAATATCTTTAGCATTGGCCTTAGCGCCCAAGGATAGTTGTGGTAATAAAAATATGAGGAAAAGAAAGTTTTTATAGGTCATGTAAATTTCTCCGAGTTTATTTTTTTGACCAGCGTAATTTATCACTCTAGAGTTTTTTGTAAAGGGTCTAGCCGTAGTTTTCGACGTGAATATGATTTTTGTCATAACCCATTTGCAATAGATGCGCCTTGGCCTCTAAAACCATTTCCGACCAGCCACAAATATAAAAGTCACAGGGCCTAAGATTTTTGTACATGGATTTGATTATAGGGTGAACTCTGCCCTTTTTGCCCTGCCATGAGTCTCTGCCCTCTCTGGAGAGGGTGGGAACATAGTGAAAATTGGGGTGAATATGATCTAGAGCATCAAACTTGTCTCTATAAAGCAGGTCTTCCATACACCTGGTGCCAAAGATTAAATTGACCGTTCCCATGTATTTGGAAACCAAAAGCTCAGAAATCATCCCTCGAAAAGGGGCAATTCCTGTCCCTGTGGCAATGAAGCAGACTTCATCCTCCAGCTCACTTAGGGGATCTTCAGGCAATACAAAATTGCCCAAGGCCTCAGACACCATAAATTTCGCCCCAATTTTGCCCTTTTCAAAAAGTATAGGAGTCCCTTTACCATCATTTTTTAGCGCTACCAAAAGTTCTAATCTTTTTATTCCAGGGATCGCAGCTGCAATGGAGTAAGCACGGGTGATGTCTTCCGTGATTTTAAGTTTGATAAACTGTCCAGCACGAAAATGGAATTGTTCCAACTCAGTAAATTCAAAGAAATATCTTCTAGTGTTAACGTTTTCTTCCACAACACCAATAACTCTTACTTCATGCCATTTGCCGCCCATAAGAAATCCTCCATAATTTTTTCAATTCGGTTCCACTCTGTGTCCCCGAAGCAATCCTTGTTAAAGGCCAGGTGGCGATAAATCTTTTTATGAGTCGTACCCGAAGTATCCACCGGGATCAATCGCCAGCTTCCCAGTTTATAAGTCTTTATCATATCGGAAATGCCATCAAAGTCGACCAATTCATCATCTGGATCCATTAACACTAAAGTGGGGATATTCATTACCCCAATTTTTTCAGGTTTGAATGAATCAATGGAATCCATTAAGGCCTTATAGGCCGCAAAGGTGCACACCGCTTGGGACCGGTACCTGGGAAGATTTCTACTGGGAAGAGACCAAGAATCTTTAAGGTTAAAAATAAAGGAAAAAAAGTTCAGGTGCCAATGGATTTTAAAAGATGGAGCAAATAAAATTGCCTTGTCTAATTTAAGCTTTTTTTGATGAGTTGAGAGAAGATCAAATATAATTAGAGCACCCAGTGAATGTCCCACATAAATTAAAGGGAGCCCTTTTTTATCAGCTTGCTCTTTGGCCAGACAATAAGTTCTAAAAACATCTCGTAGCCAGTCTTCTCTTTTAACTACCTCCATCTCTTCCAGTGAGCCTCGGTGTCCTTTTAAGGAGCCTCTTAAAACGCTTACCCCTTGTCCGTTTAAAAAATCAATTAACGGGTTCATCATGGAAGGTTTTGCGTTTAGGCCATGAAAAGCAATACCAATTGCTTTAACCTGATGTGGCGTTATAAACCACCGATCTATCTCTGTTGAGTCATGCCCCTCATTTGGTGGGAAAATGGGGGGACTATTTGAGCAGTCTAAATCGTTTTTGTATTCTGCCATGGCCTTAAAACTGATTAAAAATAAAAAAACTATTATAATTTTGTGCATTAATACCCTGTAACTTGTCATGCAAAAACAATTTGTTATGATTTTAGCAGAAAAAGGAGGGGAGTGTAATGAATCAAAGAGAGAAATTTATTCTGTCCTTGGTCCTTGTTGTTTTATTCTTACTGTCCTTGGCCATGTACTACTTCCTTAAGTACTAACTCGCTGAATTGTTGACCAACCACATAATATCTTTTAGAAACTCCAAAAAACTATTGGAGAACTTAAATGAGACAAGGGATTCTTTTCGCTCTACTGCTTCCTACCTTGGCATGGGCCAATCTTTTTCATGTGGGGCCTTATTTGCAGCGGCCAGGAAGCAATCAAATGATTGTGAAATGGGAGGCAGATAAAAATAAATCTTTTTCTCTTAAATATGGGATCTCTAAAGATCAACTAAATCAGATTGGTACTTTCTCCACTGAAAAATTACAGGGAAAAAAAATACCTCCTCACCGCGCTCTTTATAAGGCCCAGTTAAAAGGTTTAACTTCCAATAAACGATATTTTTATCAAATCTCAAATGGTTCTGAAGTTTCACCCATCTATTCTTTTAAAACCTTTCCCCAAGGCAAAAGAAACTTTAGCTTCCTGGCATTGAGTGATGGGCAAAATGGTTACAAGGCAACGGAAAGAGTCGTGAGGGAATCTTTAATGCCTCATGCTTTTGATAATCCCACTCTGACAAAGGGATTTCCTGTTGAAATGGCGCTTTTTGCAGGAGATTTAGTGCAAAATGGTGCGAGTTATGGGCAATGGAAAAAGCATTTTTTTGATCCCCTTGCTCCCATTTTAAAGCGGATTCCGGTGATTCCCGTCATTGGAAATCATGAGATGGACCATCGTCTTTACTTTAGCTTCTTTGATCTGCCGGAAAACGGCTTTAAGGAACACTGGTACTTTTTCGATCTAGGGAACGTAAGATTTATAGGCCTTGATACCAACACTCGTTATCGTAAAAAAGTACAACTTGATTGGTTAAAAGAAGTACTAGATGATGCCCACAAAAAAGGCATTGATTTTGTCGTAGGATATTTTCACCATCCGCACGAAAGTGAGCTCTGGCTGCTTGGAAACACCAAATTTTCCGGTAAAATTCAAAGGGTATTGGAGGATTTTTCCATCAAGTCAGAGATCCCGACGGTTCATCTTTGTGGCCATACTCATGGGTATTCAAGAGGTCACTCACTTCGGGCAAATCATTCCATGATTACGGTAGCGTCTATTGGTGGAAAACTTGATCAGTGGGGGAAACATAGGCAGCGTGATTATTTGGAATATCTCGTTAGCCTTGATCAATACGGCTGGGTTATGGGTGAGGTGGAAACAGGAGTTAACCCAACTCTTACCTTTAAAAGATTTTCCTACGGTGATGCCCACTCATTTTACGACATGGGTATAAAAGATGAATTCACCTTAAAAAGATATAATGAGGCCCCTAACAAACCGGTCATAAAGGAAACACTTGTTAAAGACGGAGGCCTGAGTGTTACCGGTAATGAGTTTGTCGATCCCGATAGCGATGGACATCTTACCACTCATCTTCAAATTTCAAAAAATAACTTTAAGTCCGTAAAATATGAGGACTATATCCACTTTCAAAATGTTTATTTTGGTGAGGATAAAAACAGGCATAAATCCATGACTGATATCATGGTTTCAAGGAAGCTTCCCGTGGGGAAGGGGTATAAAGCACGAATTCGTTATCGTGACAAGGCCCTCGGTTGGAGTGAGTGGTCAAATTCTTTCTCAATCTGATTAATCTTTGGCCAAGATGCGCCTGTGCGTGTTAATAAGTTTACATGAGAAAGAAAGAACAGGACTTTGAAAAGTTGCTGTCCAGGCCCAAGATTAAGGCCTGGCGGATACTTTTTAGAACTCACCGCATGGTGTTTCAATATCTAGACAGTGAGCTTAGAAAAAAAAATTGCTCCATCTCCAAGTTTCAAATCCTTGTACTTCTTTATTTCAATGGGCCCATGACTCCAGTGGCCCTTTCACGTAGGCTTAATGTTTCTCGTGCCAACACCACCACTTTTCTTCGTCGGATTGTAAAAGAAGGTTTAATTGAACCCACCACTGAAGGTGGCAGTGAAAAAAGACCGGCCTTTAATTTGACCTCTCAGGGGGAAGAATATTTTGAAGTGATCTTTCCTGATCATATCGAGGCGATTGAAAAAGTTTATAATTTTCACAACGAAGATGTTAATAAAAAATATCTGCAAATTGTAGCAGGACTTAGTGGCAACGGTGAGGCCTAAACTGTGAATCACATGTAAACTTTTTTGTAGTGGCACCAGATTTTAAAGCTGCTAAAGCAAAGGCCAAAGAACTTCCAGCGTATACCCAAAAAAAAATGCACGTGGATGGCATTCAAGAGATCACTCCTTAGGCGGTAAATCTATCGTCGAAGGCCTAAGATAATCTAGTTTGGTCTATCGTAGTCGTATAAAATCCCGAGATTAAAGGTACTGTTTGGTGATTCAAACGCTAAATTCTTTCTTAAAGTAATAGCAAGTGAAAGGAACTTTGACGTAATAACGTATGTCCCGGCCACTCTGTCCCATTTTAAAAATATTCTTCTTTTAAGGGCCTTTTCAATCTCAGCATCATCACCAAAAGCGAAAATGCGTCCCAGGTAAATTCCAAGTTCGTGGGTAGTTCTTGATTTGACCACGTAATAACCTTTTGAGGGTTTAATTAAGCTGGTAATTACTTTCAATCCAAAAAGCTCTCCGATAACACTTGTACTAGGCCCATGGTAGTCCTTTTCAGCGATGGCAAAGATATTAGGAGACCATAAGAAATCCTTGGTTTTTCTCACTAAAAACTGATCGGCGGGATGTGCATATCTTTCTCTTGGATCAGCTTTTTTTCTTAAAGTTATTTTAGGTCTTGGAATTGTTTTAATTTTGCGGTTTTTGGAAAAATAAATATCAGGTGGGAGCTTTTGCTGACTTTTTAAGGTTCCTTTGGAGTCATTTCCTATAATATTTAATTTCCAACGGGTGAGTGTCCCGATGCTACCGGTGGTTCCATCGGCGTTTACATTTGCTCCATCAATAACTTTTAAAGTCCAGTTTCCAAGGGATTTTTCCCCATAGAAAGCATTGGTTAGAAAGGTAAAATTGTTGAGATTTGCAGCGGTATTAGACGAGTTGATATTTATAATAATACTTTTTGTACCTGATGGAGAATACAGTTCAATTCCTAGGTTATCTACATAAGGGTGGGCAATTGAGACGATGACTTGTACCGCCTCAATTGTGTGATTAACGTTTGAAATTAGGGAGTGTTCAACTCCTGTTGCAGAATTATCGGGAATTGCTAGGCTTAAACTTCCAGAATCAAATAAGGACTCTTGTTGCAGGCCTAGATCTGTATTGTAAACCTTGGCAGCACTTACCGCGGCCTGGGCATTGACTAGTCCGAAGCCATAGAAAGTATGAAAGTTATAACCAGCAGCATTTTCTATCCAACCATCCCGGTAAACAAAAGGTTTGGGTAAATTTCTACCCCCTGGATTGTCATAAGGGCCACTATCTGGACTTATTATAGTTGAATGAGTTGCCAGAATATGTTTTACATCTCGCCAGCTAAGCTCAGGGTTGGCAGATAAAATTAAGGCAATAACCCCAGAAGTATTAGGGGCGGCCGAGCTGGTTCCATTCATGGCAGAAGTATAATTACAGTCAGTGTTTTTAGGATCGCTTCCTCGGTCAAAAGCATTTCTACCGCCAAATGAAGTCGCCATCCCTTTATCACAACCGGAAAAATCTGTACTCATAATGGCCGGAAAGACAAATCCGTCTTCCCCGCCTGGGGCACTAACCCAAAGATTTGATCCGGGGGTGGAGTAGGATGCCTTTCCTCCATCGGCGTTCATGGCCCCTGCCAATAAGGTGTATGGATAGTTTTGACTCTCGTCAAAGTTGGAGTTTCCATAATAAGTACTTAGCCAGTTGAGGTTTGAGGTACAAGAACCGGATGAACCACTCCAATCATTTCCCGCGGCCTTAACGTAGAGGGCACCTTTTCCATCTCTTAAGTTAGTGACTCCATTTTTGTAACCATTAATAAAATAGTCGACGGCGTAAGTTAAGTTACAGTGTACGGTTCCGTAACTATAATTAAAAATATCAAAGGGGCCATCGGCCTGGTAGGGCCACATACCCCAAAATTGAGGTGAGGCAAGATAATTAAAACCGCCAAATTGGGCGTCTGGTGCGACACCACGGGAGCCAATATTATTTCCGCCTAAGGCGGCAATAATTCCTGTTACGGCAGTTCCGTGGGCATCAATTTTATTAAAATTTAGTGCCAGTGGAGGATTGTCCTGGGTGGTTGATTTTGAAAAATCCCGAGATCCAGAAAGAGAAAAATTACCATTTAAATCTTCGTGAGTAACTTCGATACCCGTATCAGATACGGCGACTTTAACTCCTTGTCCTCTGGTACCGCTTTCAACTACAGGAGTTGCTTTAACGTCAAAGCCAGGGGTTCCACCAACTCGGGCATAATTTTTTTGACCGGTGTTTTTTAGGTGCCAGGCGTCTGGATAAAGTGGATCATTTCCAATAGGCGTGAGGTTACAAAAATCTGGGAGTGGATCAAGGGTTCCATTACAGCACACTACCGGTTCTGGAACTTCAGTTCCATCACAAGTTTTTCCACATAAGGGAAAATTAAAGTTTATGTCACCATTACAACATGACACTGGAAGAGGCAGTCCCGGTAGCGGATTAAAGATATCTCCTGCACATCTAATATCGCAATATGGGGAGTTATCTTCAGGGTTCGTGTTACCACAACATCCCTCAGGTAAAGGCCAAACAGATCCATCACAAATCGGTGCTGGAGGTATGCAAATAGGTGGTATTTGAGGCAGGGTTCCATCACAGCACTCACCAGGTACAGGATTTCCACTGTCTTCACAAT
>SMVA01132077.1_pt1 | contig 21231 bp, 22 predicted proteins | sample 2456451 | NCBI WGS metagenome assembly SMVA01 (sample SAMN11095933, study PRJNA526329) | marine sediment metagenome | biome: Marine sediment; feature: Surficial sediment; material: Deep marine sediment; isolation source: Hadal surficial sediment | place: Pacific Ocean | collected 2014-05 | depth... | reverse complement strand
TCCGCCGCTTCGCTGAAGCCGAAATCGCCCCGCATCTCGAAGCCTGGAACGAGGCCGGAATTTCGGATCGTGGCGCATGGAAGAAAATGGGGGAGGCCGGATTCCTCGGCGCGAATCAACCCGAAGAATATGGCGGGGCCGGCGCCGACTTTCTCTTCGACGCGATCATCATCGAAGAGCTGGCCGACCTCCGCGCCCATGCGCTCCAGGCTTCGCTGCATACCGACATCTGCCTTCCCTATCTCACCGCCTTTGCGACCGAGGAACAGAAGCAGCGCTGGCTGGTTCCGGCGATTGCGGGCGAATGTCTGATCGCGATCGCGATGACGGAGCCCAGCGTCGGATCGGATCTGGCGGCCATTTCGACGCGCGCGATTCGCGACGGAGACCACTATGTCGTGAACGGCTCGAAGACGTTCATCTCGAATGGTCAGAACTGCGATCTCGTCATCGTCGTGGTCAAGACCGATCCGACTGCGGATCCGCCCCATGACGGCATGAGCTTGCTCCTTGTCGAGGCCGGAACGCCCGGATTCGAAAAGGGCCGCAACCTCAAGAAATTGGGTTTGAAGGGCCAGGACACCAGCGAGATGTCGTTTTCCGATTGCCGCGTGCCGGTCGAGAACCTGCTCGGCAAGGAGGGCCACGGCTTCAAGATGCTGATGGAGAAGCTCCAACAGGAACGACTCACGGTTTGCATCGGATCGATCGCGTCCTGTCGCCGTTCATTCGAAGACACACTGGCCTATGTGAAGGAACGCAAGGCCTTCGGAAAGCCGATCGGCTCCTTCCAGAACACCCAATTCAAACTCGTCGAGATCGCGACCGAAATCGAAATCGGACAAGCCTTCGTCGATCGACTCCTCGTCGCTCACGTAGCGGGCGAGGAGATCGTGTCGGAAGTCAGCATGGGGAAGTGGTGGCTCACGGAGATGCAAAAACGCGTATCGAGCGAATGTCTTCAGCTCTTTGGCGGGTACGGTTTCATGGACGAGTACCCGATCTCGCGTGACTATGCGGATGCGGCTGTGCAGACGATCTATGCCGGAAGCAACGAGATCATGAAGGTGATCATCGCGAAGCGATTGGGGCTCGGCTGAACGATCCCCTCGAGGCAGATCCGTTCCGCCTGCGCGCTATCCCAAGATCGCGCTGATTCGCTCGATCGCCTCCTCGACCTTCTCGCGCAATCCGAAGGCCGAGAGCCTGAAATAACCCTCGCCGTGGGCTCCAAAGCCCGAGCCCGGTGTTCCGACGACGTTGGCTTTTTCGAGTAGCTCATCGAAGAACTGCCACGAGTCGAACCCGTCGGGTGTCTTGAGCCAGACATAGGGGGCGTTGACTCCACCGAAGGTGGTGAGCCCCGCCTTGCCGAGTCCCTCGAGAATCAGGCCCGCGTTGGTCATGTAGTAGTCGATGTTCGCCTGGACTTCCTTGCGTCCCTCTTCGGAGTAGATGGCGGCGGCGCCCCGTTGTACCGGGTAGGAAATGCCATTGAACTTCGTATTCGTTCGTCGACTCCATAGCTTTGCGACGGATGCGGATTCGCCATCGGCGCCCCTTCCGCGGAGTTCCTCCGGAATCACGATATAGGCGCATCGGATGCCCGTGAAACCCGCGGTCTTCGAGAAACTCCGGAATTCGATCGCGCATTCGCGCGCGCCGTCGATTTCGTAGATCGAATGGGGCAGGTCTTCGGTGATGAAGCGTTCATAGGCGGCGTCAAACAGGATGATCGCTTCGTTCGCGCGCGCCCAGTCGACCCATTTTTGCAATTCACTTCGCGGCGTGACGACACCGGTCGGATTGTTCGGTGAGCAGAGGTAGACGAGGTCGACCGGCCGATCGGGCAGGGCGGGCAGGAACGAGTTCTCCTCGGTACAGGGGAGATAGTGAATGCCCGCGTAGCGGCCGTCCGCGTCGGCTTTGCCGGTTCGGCCCGCCATGACGTTCGTGTCGACGTAGACGGGGTAGACGGGATCCGTGACGGCGAGCGTGGCGTCCGTTGCGAAAATTTCCTGAATGTTCGCGCTGTCGCATTTGGATCCGTCCGACACGTAGATTTCACTCGGGTCGATCCGCACCCCGCGACTCGCGAAATCATTTTCGGCGATCGTCTCGCGCAAAAAGTCGTAGCCTTCGGAGGGCCCATAACCCCGAAAGCCTTCCGCGGTGGCCATCTCGTCGATCGCTTCATGCATCGCCTGTCGGACACAGGAGGAAAGCGGAAGCACGACGTCGCCGATTCCCAGTTTGATCACGTCGGCCTTTGGATGCGTGTCCGTGAAAGCGCGGACGCGCCGAGAGATCTCGGGGAAGAGGTAGCCGGCGGCCAGCTTCAGGTAGTGGTCGTTGAGTCTTGCCATGGATGCTTCTCTGGATGTCGCACGAGCGCGGGGGTGAAGGCGCAAGCCTATCAAGAAGCCTTGGCCCCATCAATTTCAGGCGGGGTCCGCCCCGATCCGGAGCTGGATATGGCCCGCATCGATCAGGCCCCCCACCAGATCGTCGATTTCCGTCTCGTCCTCGGTCCAATCGGAGGCCGCCGCGATCAGCGCGCCCAATTCCAATTCGACTTCGCATCCGGCGTCGATCTGCTGCTCGATCCATTCGCCGGTCTGGTTCGTGAAATCTTCCACGGATCCGCTCCCCCTCGATTGCGCGGAGACAGAAGAGCAGGAAGCGTGCCATCGACGCGGGGGTCGCCCTTCGCCTTCGGCGAATGGGAAAAGCGCTGCAAAGACGGAACTCTTCGGGAAGTCGGGATTCTTCGGCGTTTCTCGTCGAGCCGATCGAGGCCGAAGAGCGTCGAAATCTTGACGGGCGGTGCTCGAATCGGGACGATCCCATTTCTCGAGCGGGGGGCGACGCTAAAGTCCCGTCTGCAACGGACGAATCGACCCCAAGAGGACCGCCGGCTGCCGCGAAACGTCTTTGCGGAGTGGTTTCCTTCGGACTGGACTCAATACATGTGGCGCTTCTGGAAGAGTCGTAGGGCGGAGAAGAGAGATTTGCAGCGACCCGAGGGCCTTTCGATCTATGGCTACCCGCAATGCCCCTTCTGTCGTCGTGTGCTGAATTCCGCGTCGTTCCTGGGAATCGAACTTCCGCTTCGAAATACGCTCGAGGATCCGGAGCATCGTCAAGCCCTGCAGGACGCAATGGGTCGAACGACGGTGCCTGTCCTCTTGATCGAAGGCGAAGGCGGCGACGCGAAGTGGCTCCCGGAGTCCGCCGAGATCGTTCGCTACCTCACGGAACGTTTTCGCAGCCCGGATTGAGATCTCGGGTGAAGGGCGTCTGGTCGAGCAGCAGCGCGAGGCATTTGACACCGCCGCCAGCCTTCAGGAATTCGCTGACCGGCCGCTCGTGAACCTCGAAACCCCAGCGGGACAACGAACGCCGAAGTTCTCGGCTCGCCTGATTGAGGAAGAGTTGGTCTTCGATTCGAAGCACGTTGCAGGCGAAACCGATTGCATCCTTCTCGCTCACCGCGATGCGTTTCGCCGCGGGGATGCGCTCTTCGATGGCGCGTTGGGAGGTTTCGTCGAAGGCGGCGGGGTAGTAGAGCAGTCGTCCGTCGGGTAAGGGCGCGAAACAGGTATCGAGGTGGTAGAAGCGCGGGCCGACCAGGCGCAGCGAAACCACTTCCGTCTCGAAGGTCCGAGCCAATAGCGCGTGCGTTTCGATCCCGCTGCGCACGCCATGTCCGGCCCACAAGAGGGGCTCTCCGGGCTGGAAGAGGGCGTCGCCTTCGCCCTCGAAGGGGTCGCTTCCGGGCAGCGACACGATCTCAAAACCGTTGCGCACGAACCAATCGGTGAAGGGCCGCTCTTCCCCGGCTCGCTCGGGGTTTTGGAAACGCGCCGGAATCACCCGGCCGAAGGCCGTGAGGCCCGCGTTGGCGGTGAAACACATATCGGGGCTGCCGCTTTGGGGAGTGATCTCTTCCACGCTTGCGAGTCGCGCGAAGTCGTCGGTGAGTTCGCTCCATTGCGTGTGCGCGAGCGAGAGATCGACGCGCCCCCGCTGTCCTTCCATCCACGGATTGATGACGTAGTCCACGGCGAAGAATTTGGGGGGGCAAACGAGAAGACGCATACCGGGTGGATCGACGAGTCGGCGGCCGTGCTTGAGCCGCCGGACCCTTTGTCGTCCGGCAGCTCATGCGCGTCGATTGCGCGATCCGCTCTGGAGTCAGAGGAGACCGAGTTCGCGGTCCTGATCGTCCGTGTCGAGGTTCTCGAATTGGATGATTTCGAGCTTCTCGAAGGCTTTGCGAACGCGCGGTGTGATCAAGCCGAGTTTGCGCAGATTCGGCACGATGCGCATGAAGAGCATGCCGCGGAAGATCTGGCCGGCCTTGGATTCCATGATCACCTTGGTGACTTCTTCTTCGGGCCAACCCATGGCGCGGGCGACTTCGCCACCCGCCAGGCGGTTTCGCATCAATTCGCAGGCGTAGATGATGAAATCCTCACGATCCTTCATCTCGCCCGCGTCGAGCTCCTTGTAGTAGTCGCGAAGGGCGAGCACGCCAAAGGCCACATGACGAGACTCGTCCTTCATGACGTATTTGAGCAGGCTCTTGAGAAGAGGCTCGTTCGTCATCTTCCAGAGGCTGCCGAAAGCGGCCATCGCGAGACCCTCGATGATGATCTGCATGCCGAGGAATTTGAAGTCCCAACGCGAGTCCATGATCGTCGCGTCGAGGAGTTCTTTCAGGTTGGGATTGATCGGCCATTCCCACTCGAGCTTCTCATTCACATATTTCGCGAAGACCTCGACGTGCCGGGCTTCGTCCATCGTCTGGCTGGCGGCATAGAATTTCGCATCCATCCACGGAACCCCGCCCGTGAGCTGCGAAGCGACGATCAATGCGCCCTGTTCACCGTGCAAGAATTGAGAAAGCTGGTTCGAGATTCCGGCATGACTGAGTCGCTTCATTTCCTTGGGATTGAGCTTCTGTGCAGGCCCGTAGTCGGCAAAGGGGTTCAGCTGGATGGGAATGATCTCTGATTCGGGATCGACCTCGATGGTCCAATCGAGGTCGGTCGTGCTGTTCCATTGCTCGCGCTTGGCCTTCTCGTAGAGATCGCGCAGACCCTCTTTCACGCTTCCATAATTCCAGACATAGTTGGTATCGAAGGACGTGAGAATCGTTTCCAGATCCTGATCGGCTTCTCTCAGCGTCTGCGGTGTGGCGGCCATCTTCGTGACTCTCCTTTTGCCCAGGGTGGGGCGGGGCGCATCAGGGTTCTGCGTGGATTGTGTATCGGCAGAAGATGACGTCGAATTCAGTTTTTTCAACACCAGCCCCATTTTTTCGGTCACGGGACACAGAGGCGGGTTAGAATCCGGGAATGGCTGGCCTGACGACGGAAAACGTGACGAAAATCGAGAAGAAGTCGCCTCAACGGACGCCACAGCAGGCGCGAAGTCGCCGGACTCGCGAGAAGCTCATCGAGGCCGCCGTCGGCTGTTTCGAGCGTCATGGCTTCGAAGAAACCACGACGGCGATGATCGCTTCCGAAGCGGGTGTCGCGGTCGGGACGGTCTACAACTATTTCACCGACAAGCGCGAAATCATTCTCGAGCTTCTGGATCGCTTCGATCGAGAGGTCGCCGGCGATGTCATCGCACAACTCGATCCGGACAGCTGGCGCGGTACGATCGACCCCCGCGATCGGACTCGCACTCTGATTGACGCGGCTTTCCACACCCAGAAAATGCGACCCGGGATTCAGCGAATTCTATGGGCGCAGTTTTTCAAGGATCCCGAATTCGCCGAGCCCTTCGAGGTCGTCCGAACCCGAATGCGGGTTGCGATCGATGCGTTCATCGAGGCGGTCGATCAGGCCGGATTGTGTCGCCCCGATCTCGACCGGAAGATGGCCTCGTTCGTCATCCTGAATGCGGTTCAATGGAACGCGTCACAGGCGTTTCTGAACGACGATCCCAAGTTTCGGGACGCGGCCGCCAAAGAGACCGCCGAACTCGTCGCGCGATACCTCTTCGTCTGACCGGCGTCTAGCCGACCTGCGACGCGGGTTCGAAGTCGATGGCGGAGACAGCCTCCGTTTCGCAACTCGAAGCCGATCGGCGGCGCAATAAAAGGATGGGGATCTCGCGTTTCGTGCGGACGCGATAGATCCGGTAGGCGGGAATGGCCGACTGGATCTTTCGCCAATATTCCATCCGCTCCTTTTCGGGAGCCTCGAGCCATTCGACCTCGAATCGTTCTCGGCTCACCTGGACCTCAGCGGTCGCCGCGGACTGTAGATTCAGCCACCAGGCCGGTGGCTTGTCGCTGCCCCCATTCGAAGCGACGACGATCAGATCGCCCTTGTGCTCGACATAGGCCAGGGGCAGCGTCCGCCGCAGCCCCGTCTTGCGACCTCGTGTGGTCAGCAACAACATCTGAATGCCGAGCAGATTTCCGCCGATCAAGCCGCGCGTACCGGTATAGAGGGCGCAGTGCGCTCGGGTGAACATCAGCCAATTCGCCATGAATCGAGGTCCCTTTTCTCGTCCTGGGGGGAGGAGGTGTTCAGCCGCGCTTCGGGACGGCCGAAGAGGCGGAGACTAGCATTTGGAGGACTGAAGATGTCCAACCGACTTCGACGAATCATGGCCGTGTTGGCTGCGATCTTGCTCTTTTCCACGGTTTTCTCGACCTCTGGCATGGCTCAGATGCGGACTCAGGACGATGCGGCCAATGCACCGGCCACGGTCGACGTATTGCTCATGCGCCCTTTGGGCTTCCTGGGCCTCATAGTGGGAACCGGGCTTTTCTTGCTCCTCACTCCGATCGTGCTGATTACACGACCCCATGAGATTGGCATCCCGTTCAAGCAATTGGTGGTTCGGCCCGCGAAATTCCTTTGGGTGGATCCGATCGGCGGGCACTAGACCTTCGGATCCGCGGACTCGCTCGGCTCGGCGGCGCGCTCTGCGCCATTCGGGAAGAGGCTGCGGTCGACGATTCTTGCGAGGCGCTGACGAATTCGTTTGCGTGTCTCATTGTCGGTTCCGAGCGCTGCGCTCCGGAGCATGAGTTCGCCCGCGAGCGCTTCGCCGAAGAGTGTGCAGCCGGCCAGCACAAGGATCTCCCGGGTCTCATCGAGAGAGGGCTCCGTTAGTTCCTGCGCACGCGCGTTTTCGAGTTGCATCGCATGCAGGGTCCGCGCGAAGCGATCGAGCAGACCGCTCGTCCCGCGACCGCCGAGTGCTCTGCGCGTCGCAGCGGAATCGACGATCCGCCGACCGTTCATCAGCTGCCATGCGAGCAAGCGAGCGTGTCCACCCTCGCCGAGAATGCGGGCGACCTTTTCGAACAACTCCGTTGCGGGATCACCGTCGGACGGCGTTTCGACACTCTCCGTCAGATCCCGCTCGAGGACGCGGAAGGCATCGACGGAGAGGGCGTCGAGCAGCCCGTCGCGACTTCCGAAATGATGCAGGATGGAGGAATGGCTGATCCCGAGGTCGCTTGCGATCGACTGCAGACGCAACCCGTCCGGCCCGTCGTTCTTGAGTCGCTGGCCCGCGGCCTCCAGAATCTCCCGCCGTGCCGATTCAGGCGTGCGCCGGCGTCTCTTCGGTTTGGCCGCGAGGTCGTTTTTCCGCTCTACCACCCCTCAAGAGAAGCGCTATTTACAAGTTTGTCAATAAGGCTATGCTGGCGATTCGTTGCCCGATGGAGACCCCGATGAAAAGCGGACACAACCCGATGAGATTTCGCGAGGCTTGGCGAGGCATCCGCGCGCTAATGAAGGACCCGGATGACACGGGCCAGGTCTTCAAGATCATTCGCGCCCTCTCCGGAAACGCGGACGATCGCCAGTTTCAACGCTTCCTGGCCTCCGAGCATGGCCCGACCATCCTGGCGGAGAATCGCTCGCTCCTCGATCGTCTGTCGGACCGCGCCTATCTGACCTCGCTACCCGATGGATCGCTCGGTCGGATCTATGCCGATTTCACGGACCGTGAGCAGATCTCGCCCGAGGGCCTCGTCGAGGCTTCGGAGTCGGTGTCCGACGACGGTGAGCCCGTCGATCGCGAGCGGGTGTTATTCGGTAAACGCATGCGCGACAGCCATGACCTGTGGCATATCGTGACGGGCTATGGACGCGACCTGGTCGGCGAGGCCGCACTGCTCGCCTTCACCTATCGGCAGACTCGAAATCGCGGGATCGGCTTCATCGTACTCGTGGCGTATCTCCGCGCGGGCCGGGTGCCGCCCGAACCGCGAAGGATGATCCGCGACGGCTATCGGCGAGCGAAGAATGCGTCGTGGCTACCGAGTGCGGACTGGGAAGCTTTGCTCGAAGAGCCGCTCGATGCGGTCCGCACGACGCTCGGTGTCATTCCGGTCGAAGCCTATTCGGCGCTTCGTTCCGAAGGTGCGCCCTCGCTCGCCTGAGCGGCGTCCGCTCCACGATGCGTAGCATGCCTGGAGAAGCCCGCTGACGGCGCGGGCTTCTCGCGTTCGGGGTTTTCGGGGTTTTCGGGATGGGTGGAACGGCGTCGTTGCGACAGCCCGGATCCTCGGTCCCTGAAGACGAATTGGGGTGGGCGACGGGAATCGAACCCGCGACATCCAGAATCACAATCTGGCACTCTAACCAACTGAGCTACGCCCACCGCCGTGATCGCAGCGCAACGTACCGGGACGCCGATGGGGTGTCAATCTGACCTCGCCAGGGCGCTCAAAGCCTCGTTGTGAGGATCCTGTCGTGTCCATCCACGACAGGGAGCATCATGGCGGCAGGGTGATAAGCTGCGCGAATGTCCCAGAGCGAAGCCGGGTCGTTCAACGCCCTGTCCATCCCGAGCTACCGGAACCTCTTCGTCGGCACGCTGGCCTCGTTCACAGCCTTCTTCATCTCGACCGTCATCCAGAGCGTCGTCGCCTTCGAGTTGGCGGGCTCCAACACCGCCGTTGGCGGCGTCATTTTCGGCCAGGGTGTCGGGATGGCCCTGTCCGGTCCCCTGGGTGGCGCCTATGCCGATCGGCTGCCGAAGCGGCGGGTGATCGCGGTCTGCCAGACGTTTTCGGCGATTTGTTTTGGGACCGTGGGTCTGCTCTACGCCACAGGGAGGCTCGAGATCGCGCATCTCGTTCTCAACGCATTTCTGGTGGGCTGCGCATTCGGATTCATCGGCCCCGCGCGCCAGGCACTCGTTGTCGACCTGGTTCCGAAATCGCTACTCGGCAACGCGATGGCGATGACGACGGTGGCGAATACGATGTCTCGCGTGTTCGGCCCGCTGGTTGCGGCCGTCTTTCTTGCCGTCGAGGGCGCGGGCCCAGCGATGGCCTATGCCACGATGAGCCTGCTCTATCTGTTGTCGGCGGCCTTGTTGCTCTTGTTGCCGCGTTCGGTCGTTCGAGAGAACGTCGGCGAAACGCACGTCATCGAAGATCTCTCCGCGGGGCTTCGATACACGTGGAATCACATTCGTCTGCGCCACCTGTTGCTCTTCTTCGTGAGCGTGATGCTGATTGGCTTTCCGCATGTGACGTTGATTCCGGGGCTCCTTGAAAATCAACTCGGTCGATCGGCGAACGATCTGACCAAGTTCGCGTTGTTTTCGGCGACCGGTGCACTGATCGCGAGTTTGACGGTCGCGCGTTATGCCGACTCGTCCCATGCAACGCGAATCTACGGCTGGTTCGCGATCGCTTTCGGTTTGAGTTTGATCGTGCTGGCGAGCATGCCCGGGTTCTACTCGGCGCTTGCATGCATGCTCCTCGTCGGCGGGACGAGTGGTGGCTTCCATGCGCTCAATGGTGCGGTCATCGCGCGTCAAACCGATCCGACCTACATGGGCCGGGTGATGTCCTTGAGCATGCTCTCCTTCGCGGGATTCAGCTTGACCGCATTGCCGCTCGGGATCCTCGCGGATCATTTCGGGGAGCAAACGGTTCTGTTCGGAATGGGGGTCGGCGTTTTCGTATTGTCGATCTTCATGGCCTCGGTCGTGGCGCGGGACTCGATGATCCGGCCTGCCGGTGGAGCGAAGATTCCGTGAGCGTTCGGCCGTGCAGCGACGCTTCGAACTGAACCCCAGTCGTCCCGAGCGAGAGAGATTCCTGAAATGCTTCGTCGGTTGTAGCCAGATTCCTTCGCCCGGCGTATCAATCCCCGACGACAGCCCATCCGATCTTGCGTGCGACGAATCGACCACGCGAAATCACGACCTCGAGGACCCGACCCATGACCTCCCCCCAAACCGAAATCGAAGAATCCGAAACGGCCGCGGGCCCGTCGCGTCCCTACGCCAAAATCGCATTGGGCGTTGGCGTATTGGCCGTGCTTCTCTATCTGGGTCGCAGCGCGGGTGGCTATATCCCGCTCTTTGCCGATTGGGTCGAAGGTCTTGGGGCACTCGGTCCAATCGTCTTCATACTGGGATACGCGGTGGCCGTCGTCGCGTTCGTTCCGGGTTCTCTACTGACCCTCGCGGCCGGGGCGATCTTCGGGCTGGCCGAAGGCACGCTCTACGTATTCGTTGCGGCGACGCTGGGTTCGACCCTGGCGTTTCTGATCGCACGGCACGGCGCGCGCGCCGCCATCGAGAAACGCCTCGAAGGCGACGAAAGATTCGCGGCGATCGATCGCGCCGTGGGCGCGGAGGGACTGAAGATCGTCTTCCTGCTTCGACTCTCGCCGGTATTTCCGTTCAATCTGCTGAACTATTCGCTCGGGCTGACCCAGGTTCGTCTGGTCGACTACTTCGTGGCCTCGATCGGCATGCTGCCCGGATCGTTGCTCTACGTTTATACCGGCAAGGTCGCGGGCGACGTGGCCGCGATCGCCGGCGGTCAGACGGGCGAAAAGGGAGCCGCCGATTGGCTCTTGCTCGTCGTCGGGCTGGTTGCGACCGCGGTCGTCACAATCTTCGTCACGCGTATCGCGCGACGCGCACTCGCCGCGGCCACTGCGGAGAACTCCGCAGAGAGTGCCGCGGCGGAATAGCAGCATTCTTCGGCGAATCGGCGAATCGCCGGATCGGCCAATCCAGTGAAAAGTATAAAGAGGAGACTTCGAGATGACCCGCCCCTTCGAGATCGAGCCTGCGGACGAGTGGAACGAGCAGCTCGTGCGGAACGTGCGTCCGGCGGATTGGCAGAACCCGACGCCCCAGGGCAGATACAATCTGGTCGTGGTGGGGGCCGGCACGGGTGGGCTCATCACGGCGTTGATCGCGTCGAGCCTCGGTGCGCGCGTGGCGTTGATCGAACGGCACATGATGGGCGGCGATTGTCTCAATGTCGGGTGTGTCCCTTCGAAGGCCCTGATCCGGGGAGCACAGCTGGTGCACGACGCGCGCCAGGCCGCGAGTCTTGGCATGCCCGTCTCCGAACAGGACCTGGCTGATTTCGGCGAGGTCATGCGCCGCATGCGAAAAATTCGTGCGCGGATCAGCCAAGAAGATTCGGTGGAGCGCTATTCGAGCGAATTCGGAATCGACATCTACCTCGGTGACGCGCGCTTCGTCGCCGACGGCCGGGTCGAAGTGGCGGGCCAGACGCTCGACTACAAGAAAGCGGTGATCGCAACCGGCGCGCGCGCAATCGCGCCGCCGATCGATGGTCTTCATGAGGCAGGCTACCTCGACAACGAAAGCGTCTTCAATTTGACAGAGCGTCCCCGCCGGCTCGCCGTCATCGGCGCGGGGCCGATCGGCTGCGAACTTGCGCAAGCCTTTCGTCGGCTCGGGTCGGAGGTCTATCTCCTCGAGCGCATGGACCAGATCCTGACGCGTGAGGACCCCGACGCCGCCGCGATCGTGCAGCAGGCGATGGCTCGAGAGGGCGTCGAAATGGTCTTCGGATGCAATCTCGATCGTGTCGAACGCCGGGGTGACGAGCGGGTGATCCATCTGACCTGCCCCAAGCAGGGAAGCCGTGAGCTCGTTGTCGACGAAATCCTGGTCGGGGCAGGGCGGGCGCCGAACGTCGAGGCGCTCGGCCTCGAATGTGTGGGTGTCGAATACGACCGGGTCGCCGGCGTCAAGGTCGACGATTTCCTGCGCACGACGAATGCCAGAATCTTTGCCGTGGGGGACGTCTGCATGCAATGGAAATTCACGCACGCCGCGGATGCGGCCGCCAAGATCGTCGTCCAGAACGCACTCTTCGCCATCGGCCCTCTCGGTCGCAAGAAGCTTTCGAATCTAAAGATGCCGTGGTGCACCTATACCGAGCCCGAGATCGCGCATGTCGGATTTTACGAACGCGACGCGAAGCAGGCCGGCGTCGCCATCGACACCTTCCAGGTCTCGATCGCCGAAGCGAATCGGGCGGTGACCGACGGACAAGAGGAAGGTCTCGTCAAGGTTCACGTCAAGCGGGGGACCGACGAGATCGTCGGGGCAACGATCGTCTCTGCCCATGCGGGCGATCTCATCACGCAGTTCACGATGGCGATTCAACATGGAATAGGACTCGGGGCGTTCACGAATATCATCTACCCCTATCCGACCCAGGGTGAGGCGATCAAACGCGCAGCCGGTGCCTATACGCGAACGCGGCTCACGCCGAGGGTGAAGCGGCTCTTCGAGTTTTGGCTCTCTTGGCGGTAACCCGCCTGCGAGTGGTTGAGTTAGTCGTTGAGCGACCAGTCATAATCGAAATAGCGAATCGAAGCGTTTTCCCCCTCGCCTCGGATCCACGCCGCGTCGTCCTCCGCGAGATAGGGGGCGATCGCCGCCAGCACGCCGCCCTTCGAATCGAAGTCTTTTTCAAACCAGTCGAAGATCTTGGACAGGCGAATGATGTGATTCTCCCGATCGATCGAAAAGCCTTTTTCGTCATTCGACAGCCAGCCTCTCATGGCCGCCGAGAGGTCCGCGTCGAGACGATCGGACCGAAAGGGCGTGCGGGCGAGTGGTGGGCAGGAGATCGAGGCGCACACGATTGCGGCGTGAATACGCGGCTCACCCCGCTTGCGCAGGATCTGGTGTTCGATGCCGCCGAGCGAGATCGTTCGGCCCTCGATCGTTGCGACCTCGAAATCCCAGACCGGAGAGAAGAACGATCCGATCTGCTTGATTCCGTCGATCGGATAGTGGTCGCAGACGAGTTCGATCGCGAGAATATTGTAGGCGTTGATCCAGAAGGCGGTCGCCTCGTCGCGTTTCATCAGGCTCGGCCTTGCGGCGTGAACCTGGCGGACGAGGCGTTTCCAATCCGGTGACTCCTTGAGCGCGCGGTAGTCGACGCGTGTTCCCACGATTTCAGGGACGCTCCGCGTGTGCGCCTCGAGGAGTTGGCCATAGAGGTCGGCATCGATTGTCCCGTCGCTGGCCGCGGCGGCCCGGGAGACGTGTAGGATCGCAAGAAAAAGAAGGAGGCAGGAGCCGAGCCATTGCCGGGGCGTGTGATGTGAAGTCATGAAAGGGCAGCTCCAATTCGAAGGGGCGGTGTAGAGACGTTCGGTCTCTCTGGTTCTTCCTACGTCTCGAATCGAATCCGGTTTCATCGTCCTGCGAAGCGAATCCATTGGTTGTGGCGCTCGACGGGCCGCCCGATATGCTCCCGCCCGCACAACGTCGAGGAGTGGATCGTGTCGCAGAGACGAAATGGAATTCGCTGGATCTGGCTTGCGGGCTTCGCCCTCTCGTTGGGTTGTTCAGAGGAAGCGGCGACGCCCTCCGCCGGCTCGGCGGCCTCCTCGGGAATGGCGAGCGCCGTCGAGGCGCCGGATCGCGAGGATCCGACAGACCCGAAGATGGCGTTGGCCCCCATCGCCGAGACGCCCTCACCGGTTCCACAGGAGCTTTCGGCCGAAGAATTGATCGAGGCCGGGCGAGTCGTGTACAACGCGAGTTGCATCGCCTGCCACGGCCTGGATCCGACAAAGGACGGTGCGCTCGGTCCGGCGGTGGCCGGTGCCTCGCTTGCCCTGCTCGAGGCGCGCGTGCTTCGCGTCGAATACCCGGACGGCTACGTCCCGAAGCGAGACACGCAAGTGATGCTCCCGCTGCCCCATCTGGAGCCGAGACTCGTCGAGCTTGCGGCGTATCTCGAAGCCCTCGATTGAACGTTCGGCGAAACGGTTGGCTCCTTCTCGGAGAGGCCTCGACGAGGCGCGCATAGCAGTCAGCTATTCAGGAACGCGCCAATCAGATAGAGAATGAGCGAGAGGCCGAGGCCTGCTTGGATCGTGCCCGACACGCTCGTGAGCGGCTTCTGCGTGGCCGCGCCAGGACCGATCAGGCCATTGATCTCGACGGCCACGATTACACCGCCGGCGACGAGCCAATAGACCAGGTCGTTCGTACCCGACAAGAATCCCGGCAGGTTCGCCGCCGAAATCATGAAGAAGAGCATCGGAATCGAGAAAAGCGTGTTCGTGCGCGACGCCATGCCGGCCTTGCCGCCGCGCGCGGCCGCTTCGGGAATCGGCTCACCGCCCGCGGCGATCTGCTCCGCATTCTTGATCACGACCTGTTGGGCGGGCCAGATCACGAACCAGACGTTGGCCCACATGAAGGTGCCCATCAGACCGCCCGTCAGGACCCTCGTCATGTACCCGTCGCTGAGCGGGATTCCCAGGGACATGCGGTAGAACACGATGGACCATCCGGTGAGGAAGGTGAACATCGCGCCCCATCGGTACCACCACAACGCATTCGGGACCAGGCCTCGTGTCATTGCGCTCTTGGCGGTGCCGCCGAGCTCGCTGCCGAAGAAGGGCGTCTGGATGAAGTTGAAGTAGTAGAGGATTCCGATCCAGGTGACGCCGGAGAGGACGTGAAACCAGCGGAGCAAGACTTCGAAGCCATTGCCGCTCGTAATGAGATCCATGGTGTTTTCCTTTGGTCGAGGCTGAAAGCCGACGGAGAAAGTTCGCGCCCAATTCTATCCGCCCGCTGTGCGGAATCTAGGGGCATTCGGGGATCTTGTGGCAGAAATGCTCGATTCGTCCAGGAAATGAATGGGGGCGAAATGGACCCGCAAGGGGCGATCTCTTTTCTGCCTCGGCGCGTCCGGTCCGCCGAGTGGGCGAATCGCGTCGATCGCCTAGTCTCCGGCGCTCGTCGAGGTGGTGTTTGGCGATGCCGGACGCTTGTCGCCCGACGTTTTCTGCGGAGGATGAAGTGGAAGAGCGACGCCAGATTCTCGTGACGAGCGGATTGCCCTATGTCAACGGGGCCATTCATCTGGGCCATCTCGTCGAGTCGCTCCAAGCCGATTATTGGGTGCGCTTCCAGAAACTCCGCGGCCACGAGTGTCGCTACTTCTGTGGAGATGACACCCACGGCACGGCGACGATGCTCCGGGCGGAGCAAGAGGGGCGTGAGCCGGAAGCGCTTCTCGAAGAGATGCAGGCGTCCCACATCGCCGACTTCGAAGCGTTCGGAATCGAGCAGGACCACTACAGCAGCACGCATTCCCCGGCCAACGAAGTCCTCGTCGGTGAGATCTGGGCTGCCCTTCGCGCCGGCGACTGCATCGAAGAGCGAGACGTGACTCAGCTCTTCGATCCCGAGGCGGGCATCTTCCTCGCGGATCGTTTCGTGATAGGCGGATGTCCACGATGCAAGGCGGAGGGGCAATACGGCGACAACTGCGAGGCCTGTGGCGCGACCTACGATCCCAGTGAACTCATCGCGCCCAGGAGTTCGATTTCGGGCGCGGTACCCGAGGAGCGTACCCATCCGCATCTCTTCGTGAAGCTCGAGCCCTTTCATGCCTTTCTCGACGAATGGATCGGGTCGCCCGGTCGTGTTCCCCCCGAGACCGTCAACTGGCTGCGAGGGACGTTTCTCAAGGATCGGCTTCGGGATTGGGATATTTCTCGTCCGGCGCCGTATTTCGGCTTCGAGATTCCGGATTCGCCCGGAAACTACTTCTATGTCTGGCTGGATGCGCCGGTGGGCTATATCGCCAGTACGAAGGAGTGGTGCGACCTCCACGGCGAAGATCTCGACCATTGGTGGCGAAATCCGGATTGCGAAATCCATCATTTCATCGGCAAGGACATCGCCTACTTCCATACGCTTTTCTGGCCGGCAATGTTGAAGACGGCCGGGTACCAGCTTCCGACGAAGATCCACGTCCACGGCTTTCTCACCGTCGGCGGCGAGAAGATGAGCAAGCGAAAAGGCACCTTCATTCTTGCGCGGACCTACCTCAACCATCTCTCCCCGGAGTTCCTCCGCTACTACTTTGCGAGCAAACTCTCGTCGCGAGTGGATGACATCGGTCTCAACTTCGACGAATTCGTCCAGAAGGTCAATTCGGATCTCGTCGGAAAGGTCGCCAACCTGGCAAGTCGGACGGCACGTTTCATCGAGGGCTCGAATTTGCCCTCGGTCTATCCCGCGGATCGAGACGGGGGGCTTTTTGCGGCCGGCGTCCGGGCGGGGGTTGAACTCGCGGAGGCCTACGAGGCTCGCGATACGAGTCGTGCCACGCGGACGATCATGGCCCTGGCGGATCGAGCGAACGAATTCGTCGAGTCCCACGCGCCGTGGAAGCTCAAGAAGGATCCCGACAAGCAAAACGAGCTTCTCGAAGTTTGTGCGATCGCGCTCAATCTCTTTCGCCAGATTACGGTGTACCTCGCTCCGATCCTGCCGCGTTTCGCCGAGGAATCGGCTCGGCTGCTTTCGATCGAAACGCCGACGCGCTGGCAGGACGCTGCGACACCGGTCGAGGGCAATCGCGTCGCGAAATTCGAGCGCTTCATGGAACGGGTCGATCCGGAAAAGGTGGCGGCGATGACCGCCGAAAGCCGGGCGGTGGCCAACGCGGCGACGGCGTCGAAGTCGCAGGATGCGTCTTCGAGCGAGCCCTTGGATGGCGAACCGCTCGAAGCGGAATGTACGATCGACGATTTTTCGAAGATCGATCTTCGGGTGGTCGAGATCGTCTCGGCGAAAGTCGTGCCGAAAGCCAACAAGTTGCTCGAACTCGAACTTTCGCTGGGTGGGTCGGAACGCCTAACGGTCTTCGCCGGAATCAAGCAGGCCTATGAACCCGAGGCCCTGGTGGGAAGACTCACGGTGATGGTTGCGAATCTGGCGCCGCGCAAGATGAAATTCGGCTTGAGCGAGGGAATGGTGTTGGCGGCCGGGCCGGGGGGCGATGAACTCTTTATCCTATCGCCCGATTCCGGTGCGAAGGCCGGACAAAGAATTCGCTGACGAACAGCCGCTCGGGCTTCCCGCGAGAGTCTTGGGTCAGGCTCCTAGCGCCGGAGTCCGAGATTCAGGATCCGTTGGATCAGATCCGGATAGCCGAGTCCGGCCTTGGCGGCTGCGGAGGCGAGCTCCTCGTAGTTGGCGAGTTCTGGATTCGGATTCGCCTCGAGGAAATAGAGCTTGCCGTCATTCGAGAGTCGGTAGTCAATCCGCGCGTAGCCTTCGAGAGAGAGCATGCGATAGATGCGTTTGCTGACCCGTTCGAGCGTCGCTTCGATGCCATCGGGGAGCTTGTGCGCCCCCGTGATGCGGACGCCGTGTTTCTTCTGGTAGTGGATGTTGTGCTTCAGACTCTCGGTCGCGATCAGATCTTCTCCCGGCTCGAGTCCATCGACGATGAGTTCCCGAGCGGGCAGCGCGACGAGGCGTTCGTTTCCGAGCAGCGCGACGTAGAGTTCGCGGCCGGGAATGAATTCCTCGACGATGGCGTCCGTTCCCACGCGCTCGTGTATGAATTTGACTCGCACCGCGAGCGCATCGACATCGCGCACGATCGATGCCTTCGAGATGCCCATCGAAGATTCTTCGACGAGGGATTTGACGATCAGCGGAAAATCCATTCGCTTCGGTTGCCGGACCTGTCGGCCCGTTCTCGCGACGAAGAAGCGCGGGACCGTGATGCGATGGTACATCGCGACCTTCTTCGAGAGTGCTTTGTCGCGTGCGAGCACCAGCCCGCGAGGGTTGTTTCCGGTGTAGGGAACCCGCAGGAGTTCGAGATAGGCCACGACGTGTTGGTCGTAGATTGCCTCGCCCTGGAACTCGTCGAGTAGATTGAAGACGATGTCGGGTTTCCACTCTTCGATGGCGCGTCGAATCGGCACGAGGGTGTCGCGAACGCCGAGCGCGCGAGCTTCGTGACCGAGGCCGCCGAGGGCACCGAGGATATCGCTCTCGGTCTTGATCCGATGAAATTCTGCTTCACTCAGCGAATCCGTGTCGTCCGGCGGCACGAAATCCTCGTGCATCAGGACGAGTACGCGCAGTTTCTTTCGCCGGGTCACTCTCTTGCTTTTGGCCGTCATAGGGCGTGCCAATCCCTTCCTCGATAGGCGAACTCGGTGCTGCGGGCAGCGAGCAGGATCGCCAGATCGATGACGAGTTGGCTCTTGCGGCCGGTCGCGCGGAGCTTGAGCTCTCGCGCCCGTGCGATCATCTCGCCGAGGACGGTGTCGAGCGCGAGTTCTTGTTTGCCGGTCGAGCGTGCGACGCGCCTTCGGATCTCGGTTCGGTGACGACGAAGAAATGCGGCGGCGGATGTCGCGTGGGCGAAGGCGTTCCCAGGCCTATCGAAGAGGCGCAGGAGATCCTGGTCATAGGCGCGTGAAGCGATGATCTCGTAGCGGGCGCGTTTGGCTCGATAGTGATCGCCGAGCGTCGTCTTGATGCGATGGAGCGGATCCGGACGAGCACGACTTCGCACCGGTGGCGCCTCCCCCGCGAGTTCCTGCATCAGCTGGTCGACATAGCAGAGTTTGCGTAGCGCGGGCCAGCCCTTGTACTTCCCCTTCCACAAGGAGCCCGGTGTCAGCCAGACCGCGAAGGTTTCGGCGAAATCCTCATCGGGATGACTCTGCGCATACCAATAGGGCAGATGAACGACATAGCGTCGACTGCCCGGATTGGGTCGATAGTAGTCCGGGTAGGGTTCGGCCGGCGACCCGAAAATTTTCCGCCACTTTTTGCGTCGATGCAACCGGAAGGCGTTCTGGACGGCATGACCGGCTTCGTGTCGAAGCAGTCGAATACACGCAGCCTGGGTCCCCCCCTCGACTTCGAGCATTTGAGAGCGTTCGAGTTTTTTGAGTCTCGGATGTGCGAGATAGAAGGGGATTGCGATTCCAGGAACGCCGTCCGGTGAGAACCATTCTTCCGACAACCAGCAATGGGGCCGGACGCGTAGGTTTCGCGCCTCGAGCTCGAGGTAGAGTCGCTCGATCGGGTCTTCCAGCCAGGTTCCCGCGAGCTCGAGTCCGAGGTCGCAGAGGCGCCAATCGAGGAGTTCGCGAGCGGAAGAATTCTCCCAGGGATGGATGAGCGCCATGCTTCGGAGTCTATCCCACGCGCGCGGCCCGCAACCCGAATTTTCCAGTCTCGGCGGGATCGGGGACGAGGTAGTCTATTGCGCAGCGGCGAATCTCGACCCTTGACCCTCGACCGTCGCGAAGGAGCGAGCTGTGCTGACGAAGATGGATGACTACCCGATTCATCAAACGAGCGAACCGCTCGCGATCGTCGGAACCACGGATCGACATGCCTACGATCGCTATTGGTTCAATGGATATCAGGACGACGGGGAAATGTATTTTGGAATCGGTGCTGCGGTGTATCCCAATCTCGGTATTCTCGATTGTGGGCTCAGCATCGTGCATGACGGAAGGCAGCATGCCTTTCACGCTTCGCGCCGCGCGCCGGAGGAGCGAAGCGAGGTCGAGGTCGGGCCCTTCAAGATCGAGATCCTCGAGCCGATGAAGAGCCTGCGCGTCACGCTCGACGACAACACGACGGGGATCTCGGCGGATCTGCTCTGGATCCCCCGAACGGCGAGTTTCGCCGAAGATCATCAACGCACGAGCCGGAACCCCTACGGCTCGCGGTCTCATATGGAGGCGACCCGCTTCAACCAATTCGGACGTTGGCAAGGGGAAATCCGCTATCCCGGCGGCTCGGTCACGCTCGACCCAGCGCATGTCTTCGGGACGAAGGACCGTTCGTGGGGAATTCGGCCGGTGGGAGACCCGGCGCCCCCCGGTGCGCCGCCGATGAAGACACCCCAGATTTCGTTCTTGTGGGCACCCCTGCACTGGGACGATCGTTGTACACATGCCGGGAGCTTCGAGAACGAACATGGCGTCATGTGGCATTGGGATGGGATGATCATGCCGACCTACGAGAGTCCCGACGACCTGCCAGGCGTCGAAGATCCAGACATGCAGCGTCTCGCGGGCGTCGAATTCGACATCGATTTCATTCCGGGCTCGCGCCGCGCTCGCAAGGCGACCGTTTCGCTTCTCGATCTCGAAGGCGGCCGAACCGATATCGACCTCGAACCTCTGCTCGTCTTTCGGATGAAAGGAATCGGATATACCCATCCCGAGTGGGGCCATGGAAAATGGAAGGGCGAACTCGCGATCGGCGGTGAGTCCTGGAAACTCGACGACGTCGACGATCTCGAACTCCCGAATCAGCATATTCAACAGGTCGTGCGGGCCACCACCGGAAACGAAGTGGGGATCGGGGTCCTCGAACAGATCCATCTCGGGCCGCACAAACGCTACGGCTTCAAGGATTTTCTCGGACCCGCGACTTGATCGGCAGTTCCGATCGCCTCGATCGCGTCGGATTCCGTAGGAGCAAGTCACGATGGCGGAGATCATGATGAAGCGAGCCCATTCGCTCGACGCCGAGGAAATCCGCCGTCGAATCGGGGGGCTCGCGGACAAGATCAGTAAACGGCTCGGGGGATCCTGGGATTGGCAGGGGGACGAGGCGATCTGTGAGGCGCATGGTGCCAAGGCGCGCGTTGGATACGATGCACATGCGATTTTCGTCGAGATCTCTCTTCCGAAATCGATGAGGCCGTTTCGCAAGAAGCTCGAGGCGAAGATCGATGAGTACCTGGTGGGGTTTTTGGACGAAGGATCCCCCAACGCGAGCGAGCAAGCGAAGTAATGCCGAATGACGCGCAATCGATCTATATCGTGCTCTCGACCTTCGAGGGTGCCGAGCATATTCGCGAGCAGGTCGAGAGCATCTTTGCCCAGAGTGACTCGAACTGGCGATTGCTGGTTCGCGGTAAGCGCTCCATAATTCCCATGTTTCGATCCACCGTCTGATACGTCAGGATGGGTTCTCCGAAGAAGGAGAACGCGAATGAAGGCCAGATCTCGTCGACGAGCAGCAGTCAAGATGACGGAGCGGCAACGCCATTGACTCAAGCACATTCGAGCTGCACGGCGGAAGGACGAACCCCTCGCCGTCTATGCGGAGCAGCAGGGCCTCTCGGTG
>SMVA01124136.1_pt1 | contig 21242 bp, 18 predicted proteins | sample 2456451 | NCBI WGS metagenome assembly SMVA01 (sample SAMN11095933, study PRJNA526329) | marine sediment metagenome | biome: Marine sediment; feature: Surficial sediment; material: Deep marine sediment; isolation source: Hadal surficial sediment | place: Pacific Ocean | collected 2014-05 | depth... | reverse complement strand
TGGGCAGATTCCTGCATGACATCGCCGAGTTGCCCGGTAGTGCGCAACCCCGCCTGGCGATCGTGTACTCGTGTGGCTTCCACCGGGAGAGTGGCTCCCCCAAGAGCAGTCCATGCAAGCCCGGTAACGACGCCGACACCTTTCTCTAACGGTTCTTTTTCATACAACGGCTTGCCGAGGTAATCCTCGAGGTTGTCCCTGGTAATAGCGATGGGTTTCTTGGCTTTCTGCAATATCTTGATCACCGCCTTGCGTACGACGCTCGCCAGCATTTTATCCAGACGGCGAACACCCGCCTCCCGGGAATAACCTTCGATGATTTTGCGCAACGCCGGGGCATCAATTGTTATATCCCCGCGTTTCCTCAGCCCGGCACGAACGAGTTGTCGAGGCAGCAGGTGTTTGCGCGCGATCGAGTACTTTTCCTTGTCGAGATACCCCGAAAGGTGAATAACTTCCATACGGTCGAGCAGGGGAGCGGGGATGGTGTCCAACTGATTCGCCGTGCAGATGAACAACACCTTGGAGAGATCGAAATGCACGTCCAGATAGTGATCGTGAAAGCTGGAATTCTGCTCGGGATCCAGCACTTCCAAGAGCGCCGATGCTGGATCTCCCTGATAGGAAGCACCGATTTTGTCGATCTCGTCGAGCATGATCACCGGATTGGCGACCCCGGTGTCTTTCAATGCCTGGATGAGCTTGCCGGGAAGGGCGCCTATATAGGTTCTTCGATGTCCCTTGATTTCGGCTTCGTCACGCATCCCCCCGACGGAGAATCGATAGAACTTACGGTGTAAGGCTTCGGCGATTGAGCGGCCCAGAGAGGTTTTACCTACCCCGGGTGGCCCCACCAGGCAGATGATGGACCCTGCCACATTGCCTTTCATGATGCCAAGGGCAAGAAACTCGATGATGCGCTCTTTGACGTCCTGGAGACCCTCGTGATGGGAGTTGAGTATTTGCGTCGCGCGCGAAAGGTCTTCGGTGTCTTTGCTGTATACCCCCCAGGGCACACTTGTCAGCCAGTCGAGATAATTGCGGGTAACGCCGTAGTCGGCGGAACCCACCTCGAGCAGAGATAGTTTGTGCAGTTCGTCGTCTATTTTTTGCTGGGCGGCTTCCGGCACAACCAGCTTGGCGAGTCGTTCGGTGAATTCATCAATTTCGGCGGTCTTGTCGTCCTTCGCAATCCCGAGCTCTTTTTGAATGAACTTCAGTTGCTGACGCAGAAATGTTTCGCGTTGATGGCCCTGGATCTCCTCTTCGATGTGCTGCCGGATCTCCATCTGAGCGCGGGCGATCTCGAGCTCCCGGTGCAGAAGCTCCACAACTTTCTCCAACCGGCGCAGCAAAGAGACGGTTTCCAACACCTCCTGCAGATCGGCTTTCGAAGCCGAAGTGAGGCTTGCGGCGAAGTCGGCGAGCTGTGAAGGTTCATTGGGGTTCGAGCGCGCGAGAAATACTTTGAGCTCCTCCCCATAGAGGGGGTTGAGTGGAATGAGTTCCTTGATGGTGTTGATGATGGCTATGGCATAAGCTTTTTCTTCCTCGGAACGGGCTTCGAGCCGGTCCGGGAAATATTGCGCGTTTACGGCGAGCGGTGGGGTGGTGCTGATCCATTGTTGGACCCGGAAACGCCGAAGTCCTTCCAACAACACCTGCAGTTGCGCACCCTGGGTATGAACGCGGTGAATTCGACAAGCCGTGCCCATGTTGTAGAGATCCTGTGGGTGGGTACCCTTGGTCCGGTTGTCTTTGCTGGCGATTAGGCCGACGACCTCTTGTTTTTGTTCTTTGACCGCCTCGAGTGTCGGCAGCCAGGTTTTGGCTTCCATGACCAGTGGGATGATTTGACCCGGAAAAAATGGTCGTTGTTCCTGGGGAATCACGTAGATCAACCCCGGTAGCGCGTCGCCGGGGAGAATAATCTGTCCGCCCGAAACCTCTTCGGATTGGATGAATTCGCCTTCTTGTTCGATGTCCATGGTGTGAAAACCTGGTGTTTCGCTGATTATTGGGGCGTGCCGGACAATTCAAAGTGCTGCCATTGCGATCGAGGTAGTGTGGCTCGCTTGCAATCCCGATCTGGCTCACTATCATTTGCAACATGAACCGGCAACATGCGTTTTTGATCACTACGACCACCACGAGTGGGAGGGTCGCCTGACTCGATATTGAGTTTATGCGGCGGCCCAGCGGTGGCCGTCGAGGTATGAAAACCCCGGAGGTTACCGCCCCGGGGTTTTTTCGTTTCAACAGCGCGAGGATTTCTCAGCAGGGCAGGCGCTGCGTTAGTTGTGAAGCGGGGCTTGTTAGACTTCGTTGCGCTTATTGCCAATATGTTCGATATTGCCTGCCAAGCGCTGGGCAATTTTCGATCGCGCCGGGTAGTCATAGCTTGGCCCTCGTACCAAAAAGCCCTTACGGGTCACTCTCGTAATCGATAATTGATCAGAGGTTGCTAGATGGAAAGTAATAATCAGGAGGAGCATACGGTGGAGGAGGTATTATTCCGCATCCGCCACAGCGCCGCTCACGTTCTCGCGCAGGCGGTGTTGGAGATGCGTCCTGGGTCTACCCTCGGCTTCGGTCCACCCATCCTCGATGGTTTCTACTACGACTTCATCCTGAACAAGCCGCTCACCGAGGAAGACTTTCCGGAACTCGAGCGACGCATGAAGAAGATCATGAAACGTGGCCAGCGTTTTGATCACGAAGAGCTGGATGCGGAAGCTGCGCTTGCCCGCATCGACGAGATGGATGAGCCCTACAAGCGAGAGTATGGAGCCGAGCTCATCGAGAAAAACGGCTTGAAATCCTTATCGTTCTACCGCAACGGTCCGTTCGTGGACATGTGTGAAGGGCCGCATGTGAAAACGACCAAAGATATTCCGCGGGATGCGTTCAAGTTGCGTCGCGTTGCCGGTGCCTACTGGCGGGGTGATTCGGACAACGTGATGATGACGCGAATATACGCCTGGGCTTTTGCCGACAAAGCAGCCCTCGACGATCATCTGGCCCGCTGGGAGGCCGCACAGGCCCGCGATCATAAAAAACTCGGGCGTGAACTCGGGATTTTTGTCATTGACAACCAGGTGGGTCGGGGTTTGCCTTTGTGGCTGCCGAACGGCACCGTCATTCGCGACGAAATCGAGAAATTGGCACGGGAAATGGAGTTCAAGGCCGGTTATCAGCGCGTCTCGACGCCACACCTGGCAAAACGCGACCTCTACTACCAGAGCGGTCATCTCCCTTATTACGTGAACGACATGTATCCGGCAATGGAGGTTCTGGAGCAGGTTCCGGATGCAGCAGACGACGGCTCTGGCGATGGTGGGGAGGCTAAGGAAACGCAGGGTTCCGCACGGGTGGTCAAGGAGGCCTATTGCCTGCGCCCCATGAACTGTCCGCACCATCATCGGATATTCGCGACCGAACCACGCAGCTACCGGGATCTGCCGTTACGCCTTGCCGAATACGGTCAGGTTTATCGGTTCGAAGACTCCGGAGGCGTGAGCGGTTTGCTGCGGGTACGCGGTATGTGTATGAACGACGCCCACATCTATTGCACCGAAGAGCAGATCAAAGACGAGTTCAAGGCTGTGATGAAACTCTACGAACAGGCTTTTCGGACGTTCGGGATGGATGATTACACGCTGCGACTTTCCAAGTGGGACCCCGAGGATCCGAAAGGGAAAGATAAGTTTGTCGACAACCCAGAGGCTTGGGAGAAATCGGAGCGACTCATTACGGAGGTGCTCGAGGAGTTGGGCCTGGACTACGTGGAAGCCAAAGGGGAAGCTGCCTTCTACGGGCCGAAAATCGATATCCAGCTGGTTACGGTGACCGGTCGCGAGGAGTCTGTTTCAACCGTACAACTCGATTTTGCGGTCCCGGAGCGCATGGGCCTGAAGTACACGGGGGCCGATGGCCAAGAGCACACACCATATTGTATCCATCGGGCACCGTTCAGCACCCACGAACGCTTCGTCGCACTTCTGATAGAACACTTTGGCGGTGCGTTTCCCACCTGGTTGGCGCCGCTGCAGGTCGAGCTGATTACCGTTTCGGAGCACTTTGATGATTATGCAAAGGGTATTGTGGAGCGGCTTCGCAACCGCATGGTGCGCGCTGAACTTGCCCGTTCCAACGATACGGTTCCGAAAAAAATCCGTCAGGGTGTAACGCGCAAGATACCCAACCTGCTCATCGTGGGAGAGCGTGAACAAGCCGACGGAACGGTCACGTTACGCCGATTTGGTGTGCGTGAGCAGCACACGATGACCGTTGATGTGTTCGAAGCGGCGCTGATGGATAGCATCGAAACGAGGTCGTTGGAATTCCTGCTACCGCGGTCATAGCGCTTTAGCGCGTTACCGAATAACGGCTGCTGTTTTTTCCGCAACGTGTTCCACCAGCGCAACCTGGCGGGTGAGCCCGATGTAGTCGATCAGGATGTTGCCGCTCTCCCGGACCATGGCATCGTCCGCTACATCCAACTCGTCATCGCTCTCTCGTTCTGCTATCTCATCGAGCTCGTCGAGAGTTTCGACGGGCTCGTCACCTTTGGCGACGCGCAACACGTTCGCGATGTTCAGCCGCCATTGGTCGTTGGCTTTCTTTTCGGCGATGCGTTGCGCTTCGTTCAACGAGATTTGAGTCTTGCGGCTGTTTTCCCGGCTCTTCAGAGCCAGGGCTCGCAGGTAGGCGAAATCGGGGTCATTCACAACCCGTTCCTGGTGGAGGTGTTCCAACTCCGGAAGCACGGACTGAATTTGATCGGAGTGAGGATAAACCACCGGTTGAATCATGTCCCAGGGCAGTGCGTCTTCCAGCGAACTCTCACCGATGCGATCGGTATTGTAAAGCTCGGGGAACTCGATGTCGGGAATAACGCCCTGGTGCTGGGTGCTCTGGCCCGAGACGCGATAGAACTTTGCCGCGGTGATTTTCAGTTGACCGCGTGGCAAAGGGATGAGCGTTTGTACCGTGCCCTTTCCGAACGTCTGGCTGCCAATGATGATGCCGCGCTCGTAGTCCTGAATCGCGCCGGCGAAAATCTCGGACGCAGATGCCGACAGGCGGTTGACGATCACGCCCAGCGCGCCGTCCCATGTGACTTCATCGTCGGTATCTGAATAGATGGTTGGACGTCGGTTGGTCGCCGACTTGACCTGGACTGTCGGACCGGACTTGATAAACAGCCCCGTCAATGAATCCGCTTCCTGTAAAGAACCACCGCCGTTGTTGCGGAGATCTATCACGAGGGCGTCGATGCCTTCGGCTTGTAACTCAATGATGAGTCGACGCACATCTCGGGTCGTGCTTTTGTAGTTTTGCTCACCCTGCCTTTCGGCTTTGAAGTCGACGTAAAATGTGGGTATATCTATGACGCCGATTTTGTATTCCTGACCATTGCGATTGAGGGTCAGGAGCTTTTTCTGCGCCGCCTGTTCTTCGAGCTGCACGGTATTGCGGGTAATCTGGATAATCTTACGGGTTTTGTGCTCGGTGCTGTCAGTGGTGAGCTCCAGGCGCACATTCGATCCTTTGGGTCCACGAATGAGTTCGACGACGTCGTCCAGGCGCCAGCCCACTACGTCGATCAACGGACCGTTCTCGCCCTGACCCACGCTGATGATTCTGTCTGAGGGTTCGATGAGCCCGGACTTTTCCGCAGGACCCGCGGGTACGAGGCGCACGACCGCCGTGTACTCATCATCGGTACGTAACAGCGCGCCGATACCTTCCAGCGACAGTGACATATTGATGTTGAAGTTCTGTGATGTACGGGGTGAAAAATACTGTGTGTGTGGATCGTAGGTGCTGGCAAAGGCGTTCACGTAGATTTGGAACGCATCTTCGCTTTTGGTCTGCTTCGATTGTTTGAGTCGGTTCTGGTAGCGTTTTTTCAACAGTTTCTGAATTTCTTCGAGGGTCTTGTCGTTGAGTTTCATGCTCAACGTGGCCGCTTTCAGGCGCTTTCTCCACAAATCGTCCATCGCCTCTTTATCGGCTGGCCAGGGGGCATTTTCTCGATCGATCTGGAGCGACTCATCCACGCTGAAATCGATGTGGTCGAGGCCGAGATCAAGCTGTGTTAGCAGGGATTCGAGACGTTGGATGACCCGTTGGTGATAGCGGTTGTAAATGTCGAACGCGGGTTCCAGATCACCGCGTCGGAGCGCATCGTCCAGCGAATAACGATACTTTTCAAGCTCCTGGACATCGGCTGCGAGGAAGTACACTTTGGCACCGTCCAGCATGTCCAGATACTTCTCGAAGATCTCACTCGAGGCGTTGTCATCGAGCGGCTTCTTCAATAAGTGGTGTTGCCGCAGTTGTTCGACAATGGTGAGGCTCGTGCCGGGATGTGCATCAAGTGGGGAAAGACTGATGATGTCCGGCAGGTTGGACGACGCAACTTCTCGCGCTGCTGGATCATCCTCTGCCAGTATCGCGGTCTCAGACCACAAGATGAGCAAACTCAGTGCACAAACAGTGAGCGCGCCTCGCTTGAATAATTGCCTGATACTGATGGGTGTTTGCATGGGGTTATTTACTGGGTTCCGCTGTTAATGAATATTTATGATGAACTGTAGGACGAGTCTCAATATACGCGACCAATTTTTCTTCCAGTGGCGCAATGTCCGGCAAGGATGACCGTGCATCGCTCAATCACCTCCAACGCCCAGGTAGGGTGCGCGTCCACATCTTATTTGTGCGTCCCTCGATACTCGTCAATGTATGATGTACCGCTCATGCCTTACTTCTTAGGATCCTTCTTCGACCGCGTGGTTCCTCCAAACAACGCTGACGAGACTAGCTAAATCTACTAACGGGTACTGTGACCAGAATGTAACCCGGTGTTTGGGTGTTGGGCAACCGGGTTCTCTACTGCGAGAAGAATTGTATGCGGAAAATGCTAAAAAAACTGACTTGGTCAATAATTTTTCTCACCGGTTGCCAGGCTTCGATCGACGACCCGGAACCGGCCGAACAGACTGAAGCGGCGATTTCGGGAGAAATCGCCAAGGCCAGCTACAGCATCGGCTACACCCTGGGTGAGAACATCGGACGGCAGTTCGCAGACAGCATTGAGCTCGAACACTTCGTCCAGGGAGCCTCCGACGGTTTGAGCGGCTCTGAGCGCCTGGTCGGGCTATCGGAGGGGCAGCGGTCGCTGGCGGCCCTGAACGAGAAGCGCAAGACCAGTCAGGCGGCCAGAGCGGAACAGGCGACTTCGGAAGGTGCCCGTTTTCTGGCCGAAAACGCCGGAAGAGTAGAAGTTGTTACGTTAGCGTCGGGTCTTCAATATGAAGTACTGACGCAGGGAAACGGTCCGATGCCGAAAGCGACGGACACGGTGGTCACCCACTACCATGGCACGCTGGTCAACGGAGATGTGTTCGATAGTTCGGTTGAGCGGGGCGAGCCGGCGACATTTCCGGTCAATCGCGTGATTGCCGGTTGGACGGAGGCATTGCAGCTGATGGCGGTTGGCTCAAAGTGGCGGCTTTACATTCCGCCAGAGCTTGCCTATGGAACCAGGTCCCAGGCGTCGATTCCCGCAAATTCTACCCTGATCTTCGAAGTCGAACTGCTCCAGATCCAATAGGGATCTCCCGCGGGCTTATCCCGCGGGATCATCCGTCCCCACGTCCACCTCCACGCCAAGTGGTGCCAGCAGCCAGAGGGTTTGCTCCAGGGTGATCTTGACCCCATCGAGATCAATCTCCCGGGGATCCAGATTGTTGAAGGTCGCTCCTCTGAGGTCTGCCCCCTTGAGGCTCATGCCGCGACCGGAGATGTTGCTGAGATCGGAACCCGTGAACAGGGCGCCATCGAGCAGGCAATTATGCAGCAGGGCTTCGACCATACGGTTGTCTGTGAGCTTGCAGCCCTTGAGGTACGTGTTGGAGAGGTCGCCGTAGGCGAAGTTACAGTGACTCATGGTGAACGCAGCATGGCCGGTATCGGTGCCGATAGGTAAAGTGAAGTCACTGCGTGAGAGATCACTTCCCTGGGCCTGACAATGTTCGAGCACGAGGCCATAGGCACGGCAGTGAGTGAGTGTGACGGTCGTCAGATCGCAGTGCTGGAAATGGGCCTCGGTCAGGGTGGCGAAATTGAAGTCGGCAGCGAGGTTCTTATCGGGATCGAACAGATGGCATCGATCGAAACGTGCGCCTGCGAGGTTTGCACTGCGAAAGTTCGTGCCGATGAGGGTGCAGTTCTCAAAGACAGCGTCTGCCAGCTCTGCTTGGCGAAAATCCATACCGGATAGATCTTGATCCTTAAACACTGTGTCGTCCAAACGGTCATCTCCCGGATTATTCGCCACGCGAACTCATGAACAGTCCGCCCGGGGTGCATTAGAATAGTGCAGCGAGAATATGACAACTTGGTGATCCGACCATGAAAAGCCTCTTGATCCGAGCGAAGAAAGATCGGCTGCCCCGGACGATCGTGTTGGGTGCAGTGGCGGTGGGGTTCGCGATCATCTGGTTGTCGAAGGAACTGGGCCTGGACCGTGACGAATTGCTCGGCTACCTGGGCGTAAGCCTGCTTTTTGTCGGCGTATCGATCGGTTTTGCGGTTGTGGCTGGCGGCTTGGTCTGGCTGATAAAAAAATTAAAACGCGAGCGGTAGGCGGTTTGCGCCGTGGATTATCGTCACATCCGTGTTGGCTGCTCAATTGCTCAGCAGCTCGGCTTCTTCGAACAGGGAACGTAGCTCGAGGCCCTCTTCAGCAAATACAGCCATCGATTCATCTGCAAACTGGTTGCGCTGGATCACGCACAATACCGTATTCATCTCGCCACCCAGCGCACGCAGCTGCTTCACCGAATCGAGTATCTGGCCCCCCGTGGTGACCACATCTTCGACGATGGTCAGCCGAAATCCCGCGATTTCGCCTCCTTCCGCCAGCGTCATCGTGCCGTAAGGCTTGCTGGCTTTGCGAACGAAACGCGCTGGAATGCCGGTAATACTGGAAAGCATGGTGGCAATCGGTATGCCGCCAAGCTCGAGCCCTGCCAGCAGTTCCGTATCATCCGGAAGGAGCGGGACGAGTGCTTGCGCTACCCTGGTTAACAACGTTGGGTCTGCCTCGAAGCGGTATTTATCGAAATAGTAGTCGCTCAGTTGCCCGGAACGCAGTTTGAACGACCCCGTCAGGTGGCAGGCTTCGGCAATCATCCGGGCGAGTTCATTGCGGTTGTCGGGTTTCGAATCAGCCCTCAAGGCAGGTCTTCGAAGAAGCGGTTCATCCTGGGTATGTAGTAGTTCTTATAGTCGAAGGAAAAGGCGATGGATTCTGCCCGGCCCAGAATGCGCTCACGTTCTATGAACCCGATAACTCTGGAATCCCGGCTGTTGTCACGGTTGTCTCCCATCATCAAGAAGTGATCAGGGGGCACTCGAGTCGGCTTGAACGAGTTGGCGTAGCTCGGATACCGTGACTTGTGGAGCATGATGTGACGCTCATCGCCAAGGATGGATTCGCGATAGAAGCGGTATCGATGAGCGTCATCAACACTCAACCGAGCGATCTGTTCGGGATCGAGGGGGGTGTAGGTTGCCCGTTCACCATTGATGATCAGCTCGTTGTTGTCGAGCTCGATAACATCGCCCGGAATACCCACAATCCTTTTCACCAGCAGGCGCTCATCTTCCGGTGAGGGAAAAGTGACCACATCGCCACGCTCAGGATCGCTCCAACGCGCGATCCGCATCAGAGTGAATGGAATACGAAGATCGTACGCGAGCTTATCGACGACGATTCGATCGCCCACCAGGATCGACGGAATCATCGAGCCGGAAGGCACATGGTTCCAGTCCGCGATTGCCGAGCGGAAGATGAGCATGACGGCAATGAAGAGCGCAAAGCCCCGCCAGTCGCGCCAGATTTTTTCGAACTTTGATTTCATGTCTTCGATTGGCGGTTATCTCTTTCGATCGGAGACAGTATAGCAAGCCAGAACGTCAATCCGAGCCCTTTTCGGGCTGCTCCGTTGCCGCGAATTTCGCTTGGCTCTCTTCGCTCGCCTCCGACTGGTACTGGTTTTTCCAGTCGCTGTACGGCATACCGTATACACGTTCCCTTGCGGTGTCGTAATCGATTTCAATGCCATCGTCCTTGCAGGCGGTCCGATACCACTTAGACAGGCAGTTGCGGCAGAACCCCGCAAGGTTCATCAAGTCGATGTTCTGCACGTCGGTGCGTTCGTCCAGATGAGTAAGTAGTCGGCGAAAAACCGCCGCTTCGATCTTATCGCGCTGTTCGGTGCCCATGGCCGTACCCGCACACTGCAATTCCTTCATGTTACCCCAAGTGCGGCAGTCGGGTGCGTATGCTTCAATGGATAGGCTCCCATAACAAAGTTGCGACAAGTGGAATACCTGACGAATCCTGAAATTTGGGCCGCGTTTCTGACCCTGACCGCGTTGGAGATCGTACTCGGCATCGACAACATCATTTTCATATCGATTCTCACGGGGCGCCTGCCGGAAGAACAACGGGCTCGCGGGCGATACCTGGGTCTGGGTCTGGCCATGTTCATGCGCATCGGCCTACTGTTGTCGCTTGCCTGGATCATGCAACTGACCGGGGAGCTGTTCGAGGTGAACGGCATGGAGATATCGGCCCGTGATCTGATTCTCCTGATCGGTGGGGCTTTTCTGATGACCAAGGCGACGCGTGAAGTGCACAACGCCCTGGAAGGCGAAACCCACAGCCAGAGGTCTACCGATGTTCCGAGCTTCGCGGGGGTGCTTGCTCAGATCGCGATCATCGACATCGTTTTCTCCCTTGATTCCGTGATTACCGCGGTAGGTCTGGTTCAGGAGGTGCCGGTCATGGTCGCGGCGATTGTCACGGCCGTGATGGTCATGATGTTTGCCGCGGGAACAATCAGTCGCTACGTCGAGGCACACCCCACGATCAAGATGCTGGCGTTGTCGTTTATGCTGTTGATCGGGCTGACGTTGATGGGGGAGGGTCTCGACTTCCATACTCCCAAGGGCTACATCTATTTTGCGATGGCATTCTCATTCGGTGTTGAGATGCTCAATATTCGCGCAAAAAAGAAGCGCGAAGATCACCTGCGGTTACGCAAGACACAGCTCGGGGATCTCATTCAGTAGGATAGCGACCCCGGTAGGCCAACAACCCCTTGGGCAAAAAAACCTGGGCACTGGTGAGGTTGTTTTCGCGCCAGGAAGCTTGGTCCGTGGAACTCCAGGCTAGTCGCGCAGGAACACCCACTCATCGTTCGATGACTGCTCTTGCGAATAGTAGTAACCGTCGCAATCGAATTCTTTTAGTGCTTTCAGGGTGGAAATGCGGTTCTTGACGATGTGGCTGGTCATGGCACCGCGCGCCTTTTTGGCGAAAAACGACAGAAATTTGTAGCTTCCGTTCTTCAGATCTTTGAACACCGGGGTAATGATACGGGCCTTGATTCTATCGACGTTGAGAACATTGAAGTATTCCCTGGAAGCTAGATTGACGAGTATCGGGTCGTTCTGCTCCTCGAGAGCGGCGTTGAGTTCATCGGTGACCTTGGTTCCCCAGAATTCATAGAGGTTCGACCCCCGGGCCGTTCTCAGTTCGGTACCCATTTCCAGTCGATATGGCTGAATGAGATCCAGGGGTTTCAATATACCGTGTAATCCGGAGAGGATGCGCAGGTGTTTTTGCGCCCAGCTAAAGTCCCGCTCGCTGTAGGTGCTGGCACGTAGACCCATGTAGACGTCGCCCGCAAACGCAGTCATCGCCTGTTTGGCGTTTTTGGTGGAGAAAGGTGTTTGCCACTCGGCATAACGAACGTAGTTGAGATCGGCCAGCTTGCAGCTGATGCCCATCAGCTTCGCAAGGTCGGCGGGTGACTTGTCACGCAACGTTGCAATGAGTTGAGTTGACTCTTTCAGGTAAGCTGGCAGGCTATGTTTTTTCGTTGGCGACGGTGTGTCGAAATCCAGTCTTTTTGCCGGAGAAATGACGGCCAGCATGAGTTCCCTCATAGGTTGCGAAGAAGCGTTAGTGTAGCGGAAATGAGATGAAAATCATTGGCCGAACCGACGTCGGTCGAGTTCGCGCGAATAATGAAGATGCGCTCGCCTGGGACGAGCAATTCGGCTTTGCGGTGTTGGCAGATGGCATGGGGGGTCTGCTGGCCGGGGAAGTGGCGAGCCGGGCAGCGGTTGACGCGGTGGGCGAAGGTCTCAAGGTCCAATTGATCGATACAACGGTTGTCACAGCGTGCATCGATCAGGCCAACAACCAGGTACGGCTGCTGGCTGCTGATGGAAATAGCTTAGGCAATATGGGAACCACACTGGTGTTGTGGGCGCGTTCCGGATCAGGGCGCTGCATCGTCGCTCATGTAGGAGACTCACGGGCTTATCGATATCGTGACTTTCGGCTCTTCCGGCTCACGAGTGATCACAGCGTGGTGCAAGGGATGGTAAACGACGGGTTGATGACGCCCGAGGAGGCGCAAGTTGCGCCCAACCGCAACATTATCACTCGTGCGCTAGGACTGGAGCCGACCGTGGCCGCGGAGGTAGTCGAATTGGATTTCGAGCCCGGGGATCGGTTTTTGTTGTGCAGCGACGGTCTCAGCGACATGCTTCCCCATTCCGATCTCGAAGCGATCCTGAACGAGGCACAATGGATTACGGGCGAGGCGGCGAATAGCTGCCCTGGTGCGGCCGATAAGTTGCTAGCGGCAGCCAATGAAGCGGGAGGAACCGACAACATATCCCTTGTGCTCATCGTTCCGGGTTGAGGGCCGAATCACAGGGCTTCAAAGCCGTTTATACTCCCCGCACCCGCTCACAGACATAAGCGCATGATTGTTCAAAACCAGATCGAATCCAAACTGGCGGACAGCTTCGAGCTGTTACACCTCGAAGTGCTCAACGAAAGCGGTGGTCATAACGTACCGCCTGGATCTGAGAGTCACTTCAAAGTTGTGCTCGTTTCTCCCGAATTCGAGGATGTGCGCCTCCTTGCTCGTCACCGCCGTGTCAACGAAGTTCTGGCGACGGAACTTGCAGGGAGCGTTCACGCGCTTGCGATCCATACCTACACCGATGGGGAGTGGCGAGAACGATTTGGCGAAACGCCGATGTCGCCACCGTGCCTCGGCGGAAAAAGTGGAGAGAAGGCTTGAAGTCCGTCGTGACCTTCTACAAGTTCGTGCAGCTTCAGAAGCTCGAATTCTGGCGGACGAAGTTGCTCGGTGAGGCTCGAAACCTGAAGATCAAAGGCACCCTTTTGTTAGCCGGGGAGGGAATCAATGGTACGTTGGTGGGTGAAAGGGAAAATCTGGCGCATTTTGCCGCGGTGCTCAGCGAGCACGAGGTTTTTTCGGACATGGAATTCAAATATTCCTCAGCGCAGCGCGTCAATCCGGTTTTCTTCCGATTGAAGGTACGCATCAAACCGGAAATCGTGAGCTTTGAGCAGTCCCTCGACGCCTCTCAGGATCGAGGCATACGGGTAAATGCCGAACAGTGGAACGCGTTGTTGGAGGATCCCGAAGTTGTCGTGATCGACACCCGAAACAGTTACGAGGTCGCCATAGGCAGCTTTCCGAGAGCCGAAAATCCAGACACGAGTTCGTTCCGCGAGTTTCCGGCCTTCATGCACGCGAAGTTGAATTCTCTCAAACACAAAAAGGTTGCCATGTATTGTACGGGTGGTATTCGCTGCGAAAAGGCGTCTGCTTACCTGTTATCGAACGATTTTGAACGAGTCTATCAATTGCAGGGTGGCATATTGAAGTATCTCGAGACGGTGTCCCCCGAACAAAACCGTTGGCAAGGAGAGTGTTTTGTATTCGATCAGCGAGTCTCCCTAAACGATGAATTGGACGAAGGTTCTTATCAACAATGTTTCGCCTGCCGTAGAGCGTTGTCGCAAGAAGATCTTGATTCACCCCGCTTCCAGCAAGGTGTTTGTTGCCCCGGCTGCATCGATGAGCTCGATGATAGCCGCCGAGCGAGTTTCGAAGAACGGCAACGCCAGGTCCAGTTGGCGCAGGCTCGGGGTTCGCGTCACATTGGCCGGCGCCAGGGCTAACGAGTCGGCGGAGCCTCTTTAGCCACGCCGCTGGGACAGGTTGCTGACTCAGTCGATGCGCAGAAGGCCTTCGAGATACGGCCACATGGTATCGAGGAGGATCGTCTGTGCGTCGGCTGTTGGGTGGATGCCATCGCGCTGCATCAACTCAGGCGTGAGTGCCACCTCCTGCAGAAAAAAAGGTACGAGCACAATCTCGTGTGCCTCGGCTATTTCGGCAAACATGCCCGTGAATGCTCGCGTGTAACGCGGGCCGTAATTGGGAGGGATCTGCATGCCGATGAGCAACACCTGACGGCTATCGATCTTCGCTAACGCAACGATCCGGTTCAGATTTTCGCGGATACGCTCGATCGGGTAACCACGTAAGCCGTCGTTTCCACCGAGCTCTATTACTACGACTGCCGGGTCATGGGCATCGAGGGCTTGACGTAATCGGGCCAGCCCGCCACCCGTTGTCTCACCGCTGACGCTCGCGTTGACCACCGAAATCGGTGCTGAGAGTGCGTTCAAGCGTTTTTTCAACAGCGCCACCCAGCCGGTTTCGCGTTGAATACCGTACGCTGCGCTGATACTGTCGCCTAAAATCATTACCGTGGATCGTTGCGCTGAGTAGGCGAGGTTGGTACCTGGCCCGGAGAAGCTCATCCACCCGCAAATCACAACCAGGACCCATATGAACCGAGCAGTTATTCGTTCTGAGGCCATAGCGAAAGTGGTGCCGACCGTCGAGGGAGAGTTGACCATCTTGGATGGCATCGATTTGGAAATCAACGCGGGTGAGACTCTCGCGATCGTTGGCGCTTCCGGTTCTGGGAAAACGACCCTGCTGGGTATCCTCGCAGGTCTGGATGTACCGACGGACGGTAAGGTATTCCTCAGCGATAACGAACTCACTATGATGGATGAGGAACAACGGGCTAAGGTACGAGGCGAACACGTTGGGTTCGTGTTTCAGACATTTCAGCTCTTAGGGAGCCTCACCGCGCTGGAAAATGTGATGTTGCCAAGAGAGTTGCGCGGCGATGCAAATGCGAAGCAGGAGGCCATGGATCTGTTGATCAAGGTCGGGCTTGGTGAGCGGACAACCCATTACCCCCGCCAGCTTTCCGGCGGCGAGCAACAGCGGGTTGCCATCGCCCGCGCATTTGCCTGCCAACCGACGGTGTTGTTTGCCGACGAGCCCACCGGCAATCTTGATACGGCCACGGGTCAGAAAATCATCGATCTCATCTTCGAGTTGAATGAGGAATTTGCCACGACCCTGGTACTCGTTACCCACGATGAACGTCTGGCTTCCCGTTGCCAGCGCACTGTCGTGTTGGATACCGGGCGGATCGTGTCTTGAACCTTCGGCTGATAATGCGCATGGCTTGGCGCGACTGGCGGTCCGGAGAGCTCGGTTTGCTCCTCATTGCGCTGATACTCGCCATCGGCACGGTGACGTCAGTCAGCTTGTTTGTCGACCGATTGCATCAGGCATTGATATCCGAGTCGGCAAATTTCCTGGCAGCCGACCGCTACATTGGTAGTTCGCGTGAGATTCCGGAAGAGTTTCGCGTTGCCGCCTCGGCACGCGGCATCACGTTCACCGACACGATGCTCTTTCCCTCCATGGTTTTTGCGAGCGATGAGGTCAATCAGCTCGTCAGCGTCAAAGCAGTGGCGCCCGGATATCCATTGCGCGGAGTACTCAAGATTTCCGATGAGCCTTTCACCCCAGGGGAGGTGACGCAGGAATTACCTGAACTCGGGGAGATATGGCTGGACTCACGACTGTTTCCTTCTCTTGGCATATCGCTCGGTGACACCGTCGAGGTGGGATTCGCCGAACTCGAGGTAGTCAAAGTACTCACGCGGGAGCCGGATCGAGGTGGCTCGCTGTTCGATCTTGGACCACGATTATTGATGCGCATCGAAGACGTTCCGGCAACGGAGGTCGTTCAACCCGGCAGCAGAATCTCCTACCGGCTTCTCCTCAAAGGTGACGACAGCGCGCTGGATGAACTAAAAGACGAGTTGCCGCTGAAGCCGAATTTCCGCTGGGTCAGTATTCGTGAAAGCAGCCCTGCAATCGGCTCGGCGCTCGATAGAGCTGAGAGTTTTCTCTTGTTGGGTGGGTTGCTTGGCGTGTTGTTAGCCGGAGTGGCAGTCGCGTTGAGTGCTCATCGATATGCCCGACGTCATTACGATCACGTGGGAATTCTGAAAACCCTCGGGGCATCTGCAAATCAGATCCTTGGCGGGTACGTGGTTTTGTTGACGGCGGTAGGCGCCGTCTCGGTTGTACTCGGTCTCGCCGGAGGGGGGGCTTTACACATGATCATCGTTGCCCTGCTGGGATCCCTCATACCCATAGACTTGCCGATGCCGAGCGCACGACCATTTCTGCTTGGTTCGGCGACGGGTCTCATATGCGCGCTGGCGTTTGCATTGCCGCCTTTGTTACATCTGAAGAACATCTCGCCGATGCGGGTCCTCCACAGAGATCTTGGCTCTGCCCCTGCCTCGCAGTATTTGAGCTACGGTGCCGCGGCCGCCGGTAGCTTGTTCCTGTTGATCTGGTACAGCGGCAGCCTCTGGTTGACCGCCTGGATGTTGATCTGCACGGGTGTGGCTTTAGGGGTATTTGGAATGCTCGCTACTTTGTTGTTACGTAGCGGCCGAGTGGTGGGAATGCAGGCAGGTAGCGGCTGGCGACTGGCGCTGGCGGGGTTGCAGCGCCGCCACCGGGAAAACGTCGGGCAAATACTCATCTTTGGACTGGCCTTCATGTTGTTGCTGATTCTCCTGCTGCTCAGGACGTCGCTCATTGATGAATGGCGATCACAATTACCGGAAAACGCACCGAATCATTTCGTACTCAACGTAACCCCGGAACAGGTCGATGACCTTTCGGCGATGTTGGCTGAACACAGCGAACAGCAAGGTGGCATCTATCCGATGGTGCGCGGGCGGGTGATTGAAGCAAACGGGGTCGACGCAAAAACCTGGGAGGATGAACATCGCTCCATGGAGGGACCGGGACCTCGTTTACGTTCGGAGCGCAATCTTACCTGGGCTGCCAAACTCCCGGATGACAATAAGGTCGTCAAAGGCACCTGGTGGGACGAAAACGAAACCCGCGCTCTGGCCTCGCTCGAAGACGACTACGCGGAAGCTCTTGGTCTTGAGATAGGGGACACGCTGCGCTTCGACGTTGCAGGTCAGATCGTGGATGTCGAGATTACCAATTTCAGGCACCTGGAATGGGAGAGTATGCGGCCGAACTTCTTCATAATATTTTCTCCGGGAGCACTCGATCAGATTCCCGCTACCTATATGACCAGTTTTTTTCTCGCGCCGGAAAAAAAGCGTTTTCTAAATACGTTGTTATCGGAATTTCCAACCATAACCGTCATCGAGGTCGATGCTCTCATCGATCAGGTACAGAGCATCATCGAACGAGTCACGCAGGCTGTCGAACTGGTTCTGAGCCTGGTTGTTGCATCGGGTTGTCTGGTGTTGATTGCGAGCATCCAGGCGAGTCGGGACACCCGTATGGCCGAACACGCGCTGATACGAACCTTGGGCGGCAGTCGCCGACTCATTGCAGGTTCGCTGGCGGGAGAGTTTGCCGCCCTCGGATTTTTTGCGGGTATTGTGGCGGTGGTCGGTTCGGAGTTCACGGTTGCCATGCTGCAGACTCAGATTTTCGAGTTGCCGATGCGGATTCATCCGTGGTTGTGGCTGGTTGCGCCTCTGGCGGGCTCACTGCTCATTCTCGTCGTGGGCCTGTTCGGTACCCGGTCGCTGGTTTCGGCTCCGCCTATGCTCGTGCTTCGCGGGCTGAACTAATTGCGAGAATTGTCCGCTGCTTGACGCCGAAATCACCAGGCGTAGTCGAACCTTTGACGCTCTTTTGACCAACGGTACTAAAACTTCCCTCTCCGGTTGCGTCTGCTGTTTGGGCATCTAAGTTTAATAGATGCGTAAGGCGAAAAGGTTGGTCGCGACCTTATTCTTTCGATGAACAGTTTTGACAGTCTTGCCGTTCCTGAAAATTCGGGTGCCTGGGTACCCTTGATTTATTGGATGCTGATTGTTGCGATGTGCAGCTATGGGTATTTCACCCTGGCACTGATGGTAAACGATCGCGATCAAGCCCATGTGAGTCGACTACTCGATCAGCTTGAACAGTCGCAGGACAATGAGGCTCGCGATCCTACCCGGCTTCTTGTGCAGATGCGGTTGCTCCTTCCGCAGTTGGCGGCCATAGACACTGACGCGATGGAAGCGTTGCAGGGCACAGTGGATGCTCTGGAGACAAAGTTGGTTGCACAATTGCGTGATAGTGGCAGAGCGGATCAGGTGGTGGCTGAATTGCGTGATGTTCACAAAGCCGTGTCTCTTCGTGCCGAGCTGGATCGGCAACGGAGCCGCGAGTTGCGTGACAACCTGGCTTCGTTGTTTGTCGTTTTCGCGGTAATTATTTTTGTGTGGGTATGGATGTCGAGGTTGCACAGGGTGCGAGCGCAGCATGCAAGCTCGTTAGGTCACCTGTTATTCGGTAATGTAGCAGTATCTGTGGTAATTACGGATGCGGCGGAAAAGATCACCGCCGTCAACGAAGCTTATTTGCGCATGATGGGCTACTCGGAAGAGGATGTGCTTGGTCGGGAGTTCGACTTCGGTCAATCCGGCTATAACGATGAACGATTTGCCGAAGCCAGGCGCAAGAAACTTCATACCGAAGGCCGCTGGTCGGGTGAATTGAGGTTGCGGAACCAAGACGGGGAGACGTTTTCCGACCACGTAACTCGAATGCAGATACCGGCGCAAGACGGGTCGATCGCCGGGTATTTGACTCTATCCACGGATGTTCGCAGTACCGACGCTGCCAAAAAACTGATGATGTGGCAGGCGCATCATGACCCGCTGACCAAGTTACCCAACCGGAATCTGTTTGAAGAGCGCCTGACCAGGGTGGTTCTGCAAGCTCAGAGTACCGAGTTGAAGAGCGCGCTCATCAGCATCGATCTGGATCGTTTCAAGATCGTCAACGATTCCGTTGGACCGACCAGAGCCGATCAACTTCTGATGGATGCATCGTTCCGCATTGTCATGTGCGTGCGGGAATCCGATACCGTGGCAAGACTTGGAGGTGATCATTTTGCAGTGATACTTGCTGAGGGTGACTATTCCGATGCCGAGCGAATATCCCGCGACATCCTCGAAGCGATTCAAAAGCCGTTTCAGCTCGAAGATCGCGAACTTTTCATTACTGCGAGCGTAGGTGTTTCCCTCATTCCCCGGGATGGGGTAGACACTGGCGAGTTGTTGCAGAAAGCCGGCGCCGCACGTATCCAGGTCAAGGAAGGTGGGGGCAACGGGTTGGCCTTTTTTGAGCCAGAGATCAATGCTCGGGCTCAACACCGTCTGACGCTTGAATCGGCGCTGCGTAAAGCGATCTCCAGGCAACAACTGAGTTTGTACTACCAGCCTGTCATCGACCTGAAACGCGATGAGGTCACCAAGGCTGAAGCATTGCTGCGTTGGCATCATCCGGAGCTTGGAATGGTGTCTCCCGCAGAGTTCATTCCGATAGCCGAAGATACCGGAATGATTGTAGAGATGGGTCAATGGGTGGTCGAAGAGGTACATCGACAACGAAAATCATGGAACGATGCGGGTCTGACGGAACTCTGCGTTTCCTTGAACGTTAGCCCGGTGCAGATCAAGAACGAAGCTGACTCGAGCGCGTTGCTCGATTGTCTGATGTCCGCAGACTGTCATGGCGTCATTCTCGAGCTTACCGAAAGCGCTTTGATCGACAACTCTGAAGGGGTTCAGAAATTCCTTCAGCGTGCCCGAGCGTTGGGTTGCGAAATAGCACTGGACGACTTCGGTACCGGTTTCTCGTCGTTAGGGTATCTCAGGAACTTCGAGTTCGACCTGCTGAAGATCGACAAAACCTTCATCGATAAACTGGACAATACTCGTGATTACGGGCTCGTGGCCTCCATCATCTCGATGGGACGGATTCTCGGCATGCGCGTAGTTGCCGAAGGCGTCGAAGATGCGAGACAGGTTCGGCGACTACGGCAGATCGGATGCGACTACATACAGGGTTTTTACTACTCCAGGCCCTTACCGGCTGAGGATTTTTACCAATTCGTCACCACGGGCGGGTTGCGCAACGTCGGTTAGCGCGGTAAAAATCGCTCCCTCTATCATTGATTGTGGAGTGCCCCGTTGCTAGCGAATGCCGACAACCTCACCGAATTGGATCGAGATTCACACCACATTCAAGCCAAGTTGCAGAAAAAGCTGCGCCGCCTGGTGGGTCGGGCGATTGCCGACTACGGCATGATCGAAGCGGGCGACCGAGTCATGGTGTGTGTTTCGGGTGGCAAGGACTCCTATGGGTTGTTGGATATCCTGTTGAACCTGCAACATAGCGCACCAGTGGATTTCGAACTCATCGCAGTAAATCTCGACCAGAAACATCCCGGATTTCCGGCTGACGTGTTACCCCGTTACCTCGGCGATCTCGGCGTTGCGTTTCATGTGCTGGAAGCAGACACCTACCGGGTAGTGCAGGCGGCGACCGCTCCAGGGAAGACGACTTGCCGGGTATGCTCGCGGTTGCGGCGCGGTATCCTGTACTCGTTCGCCAAAGAGATCGGTGCAAACAAGATTGCGCTCGGCCATCACACCGATGACGTGGTGGAAACGTTGTTCCTGAACATGTTCCATGGTGGAAGGCTCAAGTCGATGCCGCCGAAGCTCAAGAGTGACGATGGGCGCAACATCGTTATTCGGCCCCTGTATTACTGCCGCGAACGAGACCTTGAAAGGTGGGCTCAGTTGCGTAAATATCCCATCATTCCCTGTAACTTGTGTGGCAGCCAGCCAAATCAGCAACGCCAGGTGATCAAGGAGATGCTCAACAGCTGGGATCAGATGACGCCAGGGCGGGTTGAGAGCATCGCACGCAGCCTTCGCTATGTGACACCTTCACATCTGGCAGACGAAGAGCTGTTCGATTTTGTGGGACTTGCCGTGAATCCCGCGGAATTAATGCTTCACCCAAAATAAAGGTGCCGTGCATAATCGTTGACGTTTCGCGCGCGAAACGTCAACGATTATGCACGGCACCTTTATT
>SMVA01449154.1_pt1 | contig 21245 bp, 20 predicted proteins | sample 2456451 | NCBI WGS metagenome assembly SMVA01 (sample SAMN11095933, study PRJNA526329) | marine sediment metagenome | biome: Marine sediment; feature: Surficial sediment; material: Deep marine sediment; isolation source: Hadal surficial sediment | place: Pacific Ocean | collected 2014-05 | depth... | reverse complement strand
CCTGCCAGGTCACTAAAGATATTCTGTGGAATAAAACTGATGATGATTTCGGGGAAACTCAAATCGCTAACGGATCCCTGTCTTACCTGAAGTACCTCAGCACGGGCCAGTTCCCTGGCACCCTGGGTGAGCCCTTCGGCAGTCAGTCCAGCCAGGTTAGTGATAGTGATAGCGACAAGCGAGGCAATCATTGTGGTCGCGATCAATATGCCAATGACCAGGCCACCAATTTTCCCTAGCGTAGCGACTTCCTCCATTCGGATAACCGCGGCAATCATTGAGACCAGGATCAGGGGCATGACGATCATTTTTAGCAGGCTGACATAGCCACTGCCAACAATATCGCTCCAGGCAAGGGTTTCCTGGATGGCATCATTGTTGGTGCCGTAGATGAGCTGTAACGCCAGCCCGAATAGGGCGCCTACAATCAACCCGACCAGTACACGTTGAGATAGCGAGAGGCCCCGATCGCTGAGGTGCGAGAGCAGGTAAATAAACGCTACAAAGACAAGGAGATTGAGCATTACCGCTATTGTCATATCGTGTTCGCTCGTGTCAGGGATTTGAGATTTGTCGTATCGCGCTCATCAGTGAATCGTTCTCTTCTGCAGTGCCAACAGTAATTCTTACTTTATCACTGAGCCGCGGATCTGAGAAATAGCGGATCAGTATTCCGAGCGCCTTTAATCTCATGTACAGCTCTTCAGCCGAGCAGCTAAAGGATTGGGGGACTGTTACCAGCAGGAAATTGGTTTCACTCGCTTCCGCCCGCAATCCGGATTCACCGAGTGATCGGTGCAATCTGGCTCGCTGGTCAATGATTTTATCGCAATTTCCCATTGCATAAGCGCGGTTCTCCAGTGCTGTTTCAGCAATAATCTGGCTCAGCAGGTCCAGGTTGTAACTATCACGAGTTTTATCCAGCATGGGCGAGATCAGGGACTGGGTTGCGATGCCATAACCAAAACGTAACCCGGCAAGCGAAAATCCCTTGCTGAGTGTTCTCAGGAAAACCAGATTGGAATGCTCTTTGATCAGGGCGACGGAACTGTAATCTTTCGAAACGAAGTCGATATAGGCTTCATCGACCAGTAACACAGAGTTCAGTTCGCTGGCAATAGCTGAGATAGATTCGACATCAATCAACTTGCCGGAAGGCGCCTGTGGGTTGATGAGAAAAGTGAGCTTACATCTCGCTGCATTAATTTTTTTTGCAAAGTCAGTTGGTAATGACCAGTCTTTACCCAGTGGGATTTTAACGACGGGACAATTCTGGACCTGGGCAAGCACAGGATAAAGTGAATAGGTTGGGTCAGTCATACCGATAGGTTCGCCAGGTTCGACGTAGGTCGTGATTAGTAGCCTCAGGAGTTCATCTCCTCCGCGAGTCGCAATGATGTTTTCTCTCTTTACATTGTGGAGAGCCGCCGCGAGGTCACGAAATTTATCAGCTGTCGGTGGCGGATAGCGGCGCAGGTCTTCACTACAAAATTTATGGATAGCGACTTGTATTTCAGGTGCCGGAGGATAGGGGTTTTCATTGGTGTTGAGTTTAATGATTTTGTTGCCCTCCGGCTGTTCGCCAGAGAGATATCCGTCCATTGCCTTGATATTATTTCGTTCGTAGCTCATTTGATTACGATGCCAGTTGGGAGCTGCAAAGGCAATTACGCCGTTATCGAGCCACGCAGATTCTCTGTGTCATGGCAGCAGGTTCTTCATAACCCTGATCAAATGACAGTACCCTGAGTTCTTTGCCGAAGGCATCGATCAGTTCATTTTTCTTCAGCAGGAAGTCGGGATTGCTGGGTCGCCCAAACTTTTCATTGCCTTCCATAAATGTTTTGTAGATCAGTATTCCGCCTTCAGCAAGGCTTTCTATGAGATGGGAAAAGAGTGGTCTGTACAAATAGTTGATGACAACGATAGCGTCGAAGGTGCCGTTCAGAGGCCAGGGATTATCGTTCTCGAGATCTGCTTGAATAACAGTACAGCCAGTGCGCTTCTCAAGTTCGGACATGCCCCTGATGTCTATGTCAATGCACGTCACCTGAAATCCAAGTGAAAGCAGGAAAGACGTGTTCCTGCCTGATCCACAGGCGAGGTCCAGCACATGGCTTTTAGGACGGAGGTAATGACTGTTTTCTGTGAGCCAGCTATCTGGTGGTTGGTTGTCAGGCATTTGATTATCAGGTATTTGGTTACCAGGGTTACCAGGTATTTGATTGTCAGGTAATTCGTTAGCAGGTGAGCTGTTATGCATCTTTGAATGGTTCGTAGCTAACGTCCAGAACATGCATTTCGATATCACCCTTTGGACGTTTGATGAACACTTGGTCACCCTTCGATTTACCCAGCAAGCTCTTTGCCATTGGTGATGCCAGGCTGATCCAGCCATTTTTTAAATCAAATTCATCTGCACCCACAATTCGTAATTCGCTGGTGTCACCATTTTCATCTTCCAGCTTTATCCAGGCGCCAAAGAAGATTTTATCCCGGTCATCTGGCTTTCGATCAACGATTTCAAGATTGTCGAGTCGCTTGGTGAGATAGCGAATCCGCTTGTCTATTTCACGGAGCCGTTTTTTTCCGTAGATGTAATCGGCGTTTTCGGAACGGTCACCCAGTGCCGCGGCAGCTGACACTATTTGTGTTACTTCTGGCCGGACCACTTTCCAGATGTTGGTCAGTTCATCCCGAAGCGTCCTGGCACCGGCTGGTGTGATGTATACCTTGGCTGTCATTGTTACATTCCAGAATTGATCGACAGATAATTCATCAACATGGCGATCCAGACAATGGCCGCAAGCAGCAGCGCAACCATCACGGCAGCTGAGCCATAGTCTTTGGAAAGCCCGCTTAACGGGTGATGCTCCAGGCTTATCCTGTCGATAGCAGCTTCGAGCGCGGAGTTTAGGAGCTCCACAACCAATACCAGCAGGTTTACCGCCATTAGCAAGGCGAATGCCAGTGGTGTATCAGTAATAGTTAAGCCTAACGGCACGGAAATGACCAATAACACCAATTCCTGGCGAAAGGCCGATTCATTCCTGATTGCGGCTTTCAGTCCCCGGTAGGAAAAAATTGTCGCATTGATCAGGTGTCTGAAGCCGGTGTTGGATGCCTTGTCGAAGTCACTGTCTGTCTTTTCTTCCATGCGCTACAAACTGCCACAGGACCTATTCCAAAGCAACTGCAATTGCCCGGATGCTGCATTTAACAAGGCTCTTGAATCAATTTTTGTTGCCCCCATGATAAGTATCAAGACATCATTTTTATTGAAGTGAGGCCCGCCTGGGGTATAGAAAATGCGAATAGACAAGTTCACCAGCAAGTTGCAGGAAGCACTATCGGATGCGCAATCCATTGCTGTGGGAAAAGATCATAATTATGTGGCACCGGTCCATTTGATATTGGCACTACTGAATCAGCGGGGTGGTTCAACCCAGCCATTGCTGGCACAGATGGGCGTTGACATCGCCAATTTTCGCGATGAGCTTGACCATCTGGTTGATGGATTGCCCGCAGTCAAAGAAAACCTCGGTGATGTGCAAATGTCTCCCGAAATTAGTCGATTACTCAATCTGGCCGATAAATTTGCCCAGCAAAGAGATGACCAGTTTATATCCTGTGAAATGGTGTTGCTTGCTGCTTTGGATGACAAATCCGGACTCGGCGGACTGTTTGAAAAATATGGCGTGCAAAAAGATTCACTGACTCGTGTGATTGATCAGATTCGAGGAGGTCAAAAAGTGAATGATCCTAACGCCGAGGACGCAAGGCAAGCCCTCGAAAAATATACCGTGAACCTGACCGATATGGCAATCGAGGGAAAACTGGATCCGGTTATCGGCCGCGATGATGAAATTCGCAGGACCATCCAGGTGCTGCAGCGGCGGACCAAGAATAATCCGGTTCTGATAGGTGAGCCGGGAGTTGGTAAAACAGCTATTGTCGAAGGCCTCGCCCAACGAATCATAAATGGTGAGGTCCCGGAAGGACTGCGAGACAAGAAAATATTATCACTTGATATGGGGTCATTGATCGCCGGAGCAAAATTTCGTGGCGAGTTCGAAGAACGATTGAAGGCAGTATTGAATGAGCTATCGAAAGAAGAGGGTAGTGTCATCCTCTTTATTGATGAGTTGCATACCATGGTCGGCGCGGGTAAAGCAGAAGGCGCCATGGATGCCGGTAATATGCTCAAACCTGCCCTTGCCCGGGGTGAACTGCATTGTGTAGGTGCGACGACGCTCGATGAATATCGTCAGTATATTGAAGCAGATGCAGCGCTTGAACGTCGGTTCCAGAAAGTCCAAGTGGATGAACCAAATGTTGAAGATACCATTGCGATTTTACGTGGTTTGAAAGAGCGCTATGAGGTTCACCACGGAGTGGATATCACCGACCCGGCCATTATTGCCGCGGCCAGGTTGTCCCACCGCTACATCAGTGATCGGCAATTGCCGGACAAGGCCATTGATTTGATAGATGAGGCTGCAAGCCTTATCCGCATGGAAATGGATTCCAAGCCTGAAGACATGGATCGCCTTGAACGGCGTCTTATTCAGTTAAAGATCGAGAAGGAAGCGCTGAAGAAGGAAACCGATGAGGGTTCAATTCAGCGGCTGGACGATCTCGAAAGCACTATCGTTATCCTGGAAAAAGAATTTGCTGACCTCGATGAGATCTGGAATGCAGAAAAAGCAACATTGCATGGTGCCCAGCAGGTCAAAGAAGACCTGGAACACGCCAAACTCGAGCTGGAGACAGCACGCAGAAGTGGAGACCTGACGAAAATGTCGGAACTTCAGTATGGCGAAATTCCAAAACTTGAGAAGCAACTCGAAACTGCGTCCCAGGTCGACATGAAAGATATGAAATTACTTCGAAACAAGGTGACGGATGAAGAAATAGCGGATGTTGTCTCCAAGTGGACTGGAATCCCTGTGTCCAAGATGCTTGAAGGAGAAAAAGAAAAATTGCTGCACCTTGAAGATGAACTCCACAAGCAGGTGATCGGCCAGGCGGAAGCTGTCGCAGCGGTCGCCAATGCGGTCCGCCGCTCAAGGGCCGGCTTGTCAGACCCCAATAAACCAAACGGCTCATTTTTGTTTCTTGGGCCAACCGGAGTTGGCAAGACTGAACTCTGTAAGGCGCTGGCACGGTTCCTGTTTGATACCGAGGATGCATTGATTCGCGTCGACATGTCCGAATTTATGGAAAAGCATTCTGTAGCGAGGTTAATAGGAGCACCTCCGGGATATGTCGGATATGAAGAAGGTGGGTACCTGACAGAACTGGTGAGGCGCAAACCTTATTCAGTCATCCTGCTTGATGAAGTGGAAAAGGCCCATCCGGATGTATTCAACATACTGCTGCAGGTGCTTGATGATGGGCGCCTCACAGATGGGCATGGGCGTACGGTTGATTTCAAGAATACGGTGCTGGTCATGACCTCAAACCTGGGCTCCGATATGATCCAGAGCCTTGCCGGTGAATCAAACTATGAACAGATGAAAGAGGCAGTGATGGATATTGTTGCTCATCATTTCCGGCCTGAATTCCTGAACAGGGTCGATGATGCAGTGGTATTCCATCCTCTGACCAGGGATCAGATTATGAATATTGCAAGGATTCAGCTTCGTATTCTTCAGGATCGCGTCAAGGAGGCCGATATCTGCATTCAGTTCGATGACAATGCAGTCGAATTCCTGACTGATGTCGGATATGACCCGGTTTATGGTGCCAGGCCTCTTAAGCGAGCGATCCAGAGGCACGTGGAGAATCCGCTGGCGCAGGAAATACTCGCTGGTCAGTATAAGGCTGGTGACAAGGTGATTGTCGGCAGGGAAGGTGAAGAACTTTCCTTCAAGCTCGCCCAGGGACCCTATTAACAACTCCGCGCCGGGTTAAAGATGCCAAATAGTACTGTACAAACAGACAGTAATGAATATACTGTCTATTTATACAGTAGATTGAGTGCATGCCTTATCAGCAGACACCTCAAAAGCTAAGGAGATGTCATGAACAGACAAGAGCTGGCGATTCAGGAAGTTCGATTTTTACAGGGTGGTAGCACTTACGCTGCTCTAAGAACCGGTTCTATCGGCTTGTGTCATTCTGAAATGGCGATGCATGCCGCGAAGAAAATGAGACGTTCCAGGCAGAAGCTGAAAACCGGACGGGTCGTTTGTCATCACCTTCGTATGATGCTTGCGGCTAATGAAGCTACCGAACCGTTTGCTCCCCCTGGATGCAAGCCCGTGAATTCTCTTGCCAGCATTTCGCGGCAACAAAATGAGACGCAGTTTTCACTGGGAATATAGTTTTCTTGCTACTCAGACCAGAGAGTAATACGGCCGAGCCAGGAAAGGTGATTGCTTGCTTCACTGAGTTTCTGTTGTAGCTCATCACTGTCCTCATCAGGTTTCTGGGCAAGGAATAGTTCCACGTTGATTTGACTCTCCAGGTAATGCAACGTCATTTTCAACATGTCTTTTTCCTGTAGCAAACCTTGCCAGGATTTCATTAGTTCTGACCGAACCTCCTTTCTTAAAGGCGGAATTGAATCCGGGGTTCCTTCTTCGTCATCTTCTGCGTCTATATGCACAGTGATATCATCAATTTCCTTGAATTTTTTCTTTAACTGGTTACAGACCCAGTCGCCTATATGGTGGCCTTCAGAAACGCTGATAAATGGTTCAACTTGCAAATGGATATCAAGAATAACCGCAGAACCCATTCTTCGGGTCCGGAGACTATGTACGCCGAGGACACCATCAGCCAGTTCGATAGTTTTTTGGATATCCGTCACATAGGTGTCTGATAAGGCCGTATCGACAAGTTCTTCAACGCTTTCTTTGACCAGCCTCAAGCCGACCATGGCGATCATGAATGCAACGCCAATTGCAGCGGCCATTTCCAACCAGGTGACGCCGAGAATTGCTCCACCCACTCCGATAAGAACAATGATCGATGACAGGGCATCACTACGATGATGCCATGCATTGGCAACGAGCAGGTTGGATCTGAATTTTTCGCCCAGATTCCTCGTTATGGTATACAACCACTCGTTTGCAGCGATAGAGACTGCCGCTGCCACCAGGGCCGGCCAGGAAGGGGTCTTGATAAGATCAATGCTGAGGAGGCGAATCACGCTGTCGTAGACCAATGACCCGGCAACGATCATCAGGATAACACCCAGTATCATTGATCCCAGTGTTTCGAATCTGGCATGCCCGTAAGGATGATCTTCATCAGGTGCTTCAGCACCTATTCGATTCAAAAACCAGACCATGGCATCAGTCGCAAGGTCTGAAAATGAATGAATGCCATCGGCAATCAGCGCATGGGAGTTAGCCAGCCATCCGACAAGAATCTTCATCACCGCAAGGCCAAGATCCACACCGGCACTGACAATGAGTAACCGTTGTGTCTGCTCGCTTTCGGGTTTTTCCGGTACCTGGTACTGTCCTGACGGATGGTTTATTTGTTCGACTGACTGTTCAACTGCCATAGCACCGCAGTTTAACGCAGGATGGGTTCAATGTACCTCCAGGTTCAATTATCTTAATATCTTCTCGCTCATTGATCACTGATTCGAGCAGCAGGCAAAATGTATTAAAAGATTCACAATGCATCCACCAGTAAAGAGAGGCAGGCACGGAGTAAATGGACCATATTGATACTTGTGTGGTTGGGGCCGGTGTAGTAGGTCTTGCCATTGGTCGAGAACTAGCAGAGGCCGGTAACGAATTACTCATACTTGATTCGGCGTCTGACTATGGGCAGGGCATCAGCAGCCGAAACAGTGAGGTCATTCATGCGGGCATATACTATCCAAAGGGTTCCCTGAAGGCGGAGTTGTGTGTCGGTGGTAAAAATCTATTGTATGAGTATTGCGAGGATCGTGGAGTCGCCGTAAACCCCTGTGGAAAACTGATCGTTGCCACTGTGCAAAGTGAAGAGTCGGTGCTCAATGATATTAACGAAAAAGCCCTCGCCAATGGGGTCGACGATCTTGTCTACTGGTCCGCCTCAGAAATTGCGAAACGTGAGCCTGAAGTTCTCGCCACTCTCGGTCTTTATTCTCCTTCTACAGGCATCATCTCAACTCACGAACTGATGACTGCCTATCTTGCTGATATTGAACGTAGGGGTGGTAGTTTTGCAGGAGATTCGTATGTCAGTTCGGTTCAGCGATCCGGCAGCAAGTTTGTACTCAATTGCACGATTCAAGGGGAGCACTATGAGCTTTCCTGCCGGGTTCTTGTGAATGCTGCAGGTCTGGGTGCCCGGCAACTTGGTCTTTCTATTGAAGGCATGGCAGAAGAAACGATACCGCCTCTTTACTATTGTAAGGGAAGCTACTTTACCCTGGCCAGGGGCATGCCGTTTTCGCATCTCATCTACCCTGTCCCCGAGAGGTCAGGTGCAGGACTGGGAGTCCATGCAACCATCGACCTTGGAGGCCAGGTGAAATTTGGTCCTGACGTAGAATATGTAGACGTCGAGGACTATGCCGTTTCAGAAAATAGAAGAGATCGGTTTTATACGGCCATTCGGCGATACTTTCCTCGCCTGGAGGAAGACGCGCTGGTACCAGGTTACGCGGGGATCAGACCCAAACTACACCGCAAGGATGAACCACCGGCCGACTTTGTTATTCAGGGAGAAGACGCCCATGGCATACCCAACCTGATTCAGCTATTTGGCATAGAATCACCCGGATTGACTTCATCTATGGCTATAGCCGATTATGTAAAAACCCTTTATGAGACAGCCTGACAGGCAAGCTTTGAGGAGGAACATTCGCCTCTTGACCCTGTGGTAGAGTCAGGCTGAACAATCGCTTCAACGAATTAGAATTGAATTAAATTCATGTCCAATCAATCAGGCCATAGTCATTCAGCCCACGATCACAATGATGGTCATGGCGATACTCATGGTGTCGATCTTGAATCGGTGAATATGAGCTTCATTATCGCCGTGTCGGCTAATCTTACATTCACAATTATCGAGGCAATATATGCTTCGATATCAAATTCCGTCAGCCTGCTAGGAGATGCTGGGCACAATTTATCTGATGTTCTGGGATTGCTTTTGGCATGGGGTGCGACATATCTGGCCAGTAGAAAGGCCAGTGATCTTTACAGTTATGGTTACAGGCGAACAACGATCCTGGCTGCTATTATCAATGCCGTTATTCTGGTATTTGTGGCGTTGTACATCGCTTACGAATCAGTCAACAAATTCTTCAATCCAACACCGATAGCTGAGGTTACCATGATGGTGATTGCTGCTATCGGTATTGCCGTAAATGCCGGTTGCGCACTATTGTTTCTTAAAGGGCGAAAAAGGGATCTTAATTTGCAGGGTGCATTCCTGCATCTTGCCTACGACGCCATCATCTCGGCCGGTGTGGTTGTAGCAGCCATTGCTATCTACTTTACAGGATGGTTGTGGATTGACCCTGCAGTTGGAATATTGATTGTTGTCGTTATTGTCGGTGGGACCTGGGGCCTGTTGCGTGATTCAGTCAATCTGATTCTTGATGCAGTTCCGCAAGGTATCGACAGAAAAGCTGTTCACACGTACCTGCAAAGTATTGTTGGGGTCAGTCAGGTACACGACCTTCATATCTGGGCGATGAGCACCTACGAAAATTGCCTTACTGCGCATCTCGTTATGCCTGAAAATACCTTGTGGGATTCTGCTACTGGATATGGAGACATTAGCGAATCACTAAAGCAAAAATTTAACATTCACCATGTTACCCTTCAGGTTGAAAAGGATCAGGACTGTACTACCCAGGATTGTAACTGACTGGCTTTATCAGGGTAGTAACGAAAGGGAAAATCACGTTGAGGAATCTATGCCAACACTTCAGGAATATATTACTGAGTCAATCGCAACAGCTCCGGCGGATCCCATACGCCTCAGTGAGGCTGTTCCGTTAGATGAGTTACCAACACCTGCATTGATTATAGATTTGGATGTATTCGAGAACAATCTGACGAAGATGCAGGCTCATCTGGAGTCCCATTCAATGGGTCTTCGCTGCCATACGAAGATGCATAAGTGCCCAACCATAGCGAAAAAACAAATTGCCGGTGGCGCGATAGGTGTTTGTGCCGCAAAGGTGAGCGAGGCAGAGATCATGCAGTTAAATGGCATCGCCAACGTCCTGATTACCTCACCTGTAGTGACCCCTGAGAAAATCTCGCGAGTGATAAAGCTGGCTGAAAAAAATGCTGGCCTGCAAATCGTGATAGATAACATTGAAGTTGCAACCCGGTTCAATGAGCTTGCTACCATTTCCGGGGTGGAGCTGGGTGTGCTGATAGATCTTGATCCCGGGATGGGGAGAACCGGGATTGAAACCGGGGAACCAGCACTGGAACTTGTCCACTATATTATAGATAACCTCTCTCAGCTCAGATTTGACGGTCTACAGATGTATGCCGGTAACTGCATGCATATAGAAGGGTTCGAGAAACGCCGGGAGAAATATCTCCGCACAATGGAAACCGGGGCGTTGACGAAAAAAATGTTCGAAGATGCGGGGATAGAAGTGCCTGTTTTTTCCGGTGGTGGCACTGGTACTTTCAACATAGAACCAGGGCTTGGATTGATGACAGACCTGCAGGCAGGTTCCTACGCTTTTATGGATATTGAATACCGGGATATAGGTGGAGAAGGTTCGGATCTGTTCGTTGATTTTGAGCCATCCTTATTTGTACTGGTGACTGCAATCAGCAAACCACAACAAAGGCTGGTAACGGTTGATGCTGGTTTTAAATCTTTTGCATCGGATAAGATGGCACCCCAGTTCAGGGATGTAGAAGGAGTGACATTCCACTGGGGCGGTGATGAACATGGCATTATCCAGTTAACGAATCCGTCACGTGAAATCAATCTTGGGGACAAGCTGCCCATGCTGACTCCTCACTGCGACCCGACGGTAAATCTTCACGACTATTACTATCCCGTCAGAAATGGGGTTGTAGAGGAGCTCTGGCCTATCACCGCACGTGGGTGGTCACAATAAATGAATGAAGCTCCCTATTTTGAAGACTTAGCTGTTGGTGATGAATTCAATGGGGTTCCCGCTGTCACGTTAACCGAAGGTCATACAGCGATTCACCAGGCACTCTTTGGCGACCGCCTGCTGTTACCGTTAAACCATGAACTTTGCCAGAAGGTTACCGGTCATTCGCGACCTCTCGTCAATCCTTCCCTTGTCTGCAATCTTGCGATCGGCCAGAGCACAATCCCATCGCAAAGGGTGATGGGCAATTTGTTTTACCGTGGATTGCATTTTCAGAGGCCTGTTTTCGTCGGTGATACATTGACGACGTCTACCCGGGTGGTTGGTTTAAAGCAAAATAAGATAAAGGAGGGAAGGGCCGCCTCGGGAATGGTTGCACTGGAAATTCACGTGATCAATCAGACAGGAGGAACCGTTCTACTATTCTGGCGTTGTCCCATGATTCCTTGCCGAGACCCGTCCGCAACGACTGAACTGGATGATGATTTTTCCGTTATGCCAGAGGAAATCTCAGATGAACGCCTTGTGTCCCAGATTCCGGACTGGGATTACGAATACTTTCGCGACAATTTCAAAGGCAAGCATTTTACTGACTACAAGGCAGGGGATGCCTTTGAGGTTGAGGCGCGCGACACCGTTACCCTGGCTCCTGAATTGGTTCGCATGACACTGAATATGGCCATGACTCATACCGATGCGACCCGCGGAGTCTATGGCAAACGCCTTGTCTATGGGGGCCATACCATTGCCATGGCGGCTGCGCATATCAGTCGTGTCCTGCCTGACTTAATAACCATTTTGGCCTGGTACAAGTGCGATCATCTTGCCCCGGTGTTTGAATATGACATCCTGAATACGAATGTACGCATTGAAGAGATCATTTCCGCAGAATCCTTTGGTTTGGCTAAGCTTCAAGTAGAAGTCTTCGCAACTCGTGGCCCGGAAGCGCCAGAAACGGGTGAAAATATTAAAGTACTTGACTGGCACCTGGTGGGGTTGCTTGCCTGATGGCCGGGATACTGACGGGGATGTGTGTGGTTGAAGGCAGTGCATTTGTTGCCGCTCCCCTGGGCGGTATGACGCTGGCTCAATTGGGCGCTGATGTCATCCGGTTTGACCCCATCGGGGGTGGCCTGGATTACCGACGCTGGCCGATAACGGCAGACGGCAACAGTCTTTTTTGGGCTGGCATGAACAAGGGCAAGAGATCCATCCAGGTTGACCTCAGGAAGCCTGAAGGTCGTGAACTACTAACAGCCCTGATTAGCCGTGACGGGCCTGACAAAGGACTTTTCCTGACTAATTTCCCTGAGCGCGGCTGGCTATCTTTTGATGAACTAAAATCCAGACGTGACGATCTGATTTACATCAATGTTCAGGGTGACCGGAAAGGTGGGTCTGCGCTGGACTATACCGTTAATTGTGCAGTCGGATTTGCCAATGCCACGGGCAGACCAGACAATGACGATCCTACCAACTATTTACTACCCGCCTGGGACAACATCACAGGGCAGATGGCTGCAGTTGCATTATTGGCTGCTGAACGACATCGCAGAATCAACGGCGATGGCCAGCTCGTCAAGATAGCCCTTAAGGACGTGGCCATGGCCACGGCGGGGCACCTGGGCATTATAGGTGAAGTTGCTGTTAATCATCATGAGCGGGAACGAATTGGCAATTATCTTTACGGTGCATTTGGTCGTGACTTTATATCCCGTGATGGTGAAAGAGTGATGATTGTTGGTCTGACTCCAAGGCAGTGGCAGGGCATTGTGGAATCGATGGATATTGCCAGTGGCATCACCCGGCTGGAAGAACGCCTTGGAGTTGATCTTGCCCAGGAAGGTGATCGATATAAAGCAAGGGTTGAAATTGCTGAGCTGGTGGAACCCTGGTTTGCCCAACATGACTACAGTGATATCACCTCGAAATTTGATGAGCATGGCGTTTGTTATGGCCCTTATCGAAGTTTTGCCCAGATGGTTGAAAGTGACATTGACTGCTCCATTGATAATCCATTGTTCTCGATTGTTAACCAACCCGGAATCGGTGAGTACCTGGCGCCATCTTCTCCTATCAGATTTACAGGTAATAACAATCTACCAGCCCTGGTAGCGCCGTCATTGGGTCAACATACAGATGAAATCCTCGCAGAAGAACTCGGGCTTGCAAGTAGTGAAATAGGATCCCTGCACGACAGGCAGATAGTTGCCTGAAAATTTTGGTTGGGTGGGGTCGGTTCTTGAATCGATGAGTCGGAATGCGTTGATTTAATTGAATATTTTCATGTTGCAAATTCAAATCACCGCTGAAAATAACCGGTTTTATGTTAGAGTAGCCGAATTCAAAGGGTGTGGGAGTTAAAAGCGAGTGTTTGAATTGGTTCAGGCCGGTGGGTGGTTGATGATCCCCATCATTCTTTGTTCCATTATTGCTGCAGCTATTTGCGTTGAGCGATCCTGGACACTTCGTTCGAATCAGGTTGCACCCAGGAATTTACTCGCCCAGGTCTGGAGCTGGATTAAAAATAATGAAATGGACCAGAGGAGACTCCGGGAATTGAGAAATCATTCTCCGCTGGGCCAGATACTTGCGGCCGGAATCAACAATCACCGCCGGGGGCGTGAGTTGATGAAGGAAAGCATTGAGGAAGTTGCTAACCACGTCGTTCATGAACTTGAGCGATACCTAAATACGCTGGGTACCGTTGCCGCTATTTCGCCGTTGCTGGGGTTGCTGGGTACGGTAATAGGAATGATTAAGGTTTTTAGTTCAATCCAACTTGAAGGCACAGGAAATGCAGCTGTGCTTGCTGGCGGTATATCTGAAGCGTTAATCACAACGGCTGCGGGGCTCACCATAGCCATTCCAAGCCTGTTCTTTTATCGGTATTTTCAGCGAAAGGTTGATGAATTGGTTATCAACATGGAACAGGAAGCCCTAAAACTGGTTGAAGTACTGATGACCGAAACTAACAGACCGGCCAGTGCAGGTCCAGATCGTTGAGATTTACCAGGCGCACCAGGGCAGAGGTTGAAGTAAATATTACTCCCCTCATTGATGTGGTTTTCCTGTTGCTCATATTTTTTATGGTATCGACAACTTTTACCAAAGAAACTCACCTTTCGATTGATCTGCCTGAAGCAACTGGTGACCCGGCGAGAATCGTAGAACAGCAAATTGAAGTTTCAATCACAAGATCAGGTGACTACGCGATCAACGAGGTTGCACTGATTAAAAGTGATCTCGAAAACCTGAAAATTGCAATCGGGAAAGTATCCAACGGTGACAATACTATACCGATGATTATTACGGCCGATGCCAGAACACCTCACCAGGCAGTTGTTACAGCCATGGACGCTGCCGGTCAACTAGGCTTTATTCATTTAAGTATTACGACTCGTAATACGGATCAGAGTGAATAGCATGGCTGATTCAACAAATATTAGAAAATCGGATGCCCAGATTTACGGTCGATTGTTGTCTTATGTGCTTCCATATTGGGGTGCGATTCTTCTCAGCATTACCGGCTTTCTTATTTACTCAATTTCCAATGTCGGTTTTTTGCAGCTCATCAGTTATATCGTGGATTCGTTAAAAGGTGATGACCCGTTAATACAGTCGCAATATGGCTCTTACATTGGTGACATGGTAGGAGGAGAAGGCTCCCTGAATCGAACGCTTATTCCAATCGCCATTGTTGCAATTGTGATCTTTCGTGGCATGGGTACTTTCATCGGGAATTATTTTATTAGTTTTGTGTCAACCAATCTTATTCATAATCTTCGCTGTGAGTTGTTTGATCAACTGCTAAAGTTGCCCAGCAGATTCTATGACAAGAACGCAATGGGTCACCTGGTGGCGAAGGTAACATTTCATGTTACCCAGGTTGCTGGTGCCGCTACAGATGCAGTGCGCGTTATCATCCGGGAAGGCTTCACCGTTATTGGCTATCTGTCATTTCTGCTTTACATGAACTGGAAGTTAACGCTTATATTTTTCGCGGTTGCACCCATTATTGCAGCGCTGGTGACCTATGCCGGTAAAAGGTTCCGCAGGATCAGCGAGCGTATACAGAACTCGATGGGAGATGTAACTCATGTGGCTTCAGAAGCTATCCAGGGTTACCGGGTGGTACGGACATTCGGTGGCATTGAGTACGAACGCAAACGGTTCTGGAAGGTAAGCCAAGATAACCGACGCCAGCAAATGAAAATGGTCGTTACTTCAGCTATTTCAACCCCGGTGGTCCAAGTAATAGTCGCTGTGGCGCTTGCTGGTCTCGTGTGGCTGGTTCTGGAGCCATCCCTGCTCGCAAGTATGAGTGCAGGCAATGTCGTTGCCTTCATTACTACAGGAGGCTTACTTGCAAAGCCAATCCGCCAGCTCTCGGAGGTCAATGCAACGGTACAGAAAGGACTTGCTGCTGCTGAAGACATTTTCGATTTGTTTGACGAGGAAGTTGAAGATGAACAAGGCGTTGTTAAGCTAAATGAAGTTAAGGGTCTGGTTGAGTTCAGGGATGTTTCCTTTAAATATACTGATGACCATCTCGGTGTGCTGAAAAATATTAGCTTCACTGCAAATCCCGGTGAAACGATAGCTTTGGTTGGCCGGTCGGGCAGTGGCAAGAGTACCCTGGCGAGTCTGATTCCTTGTTTTTATTCGCCAACCAGTGGCAGCATTCTAATCGATAACCATCCGATTAGTACGCTTTCCCTGGCCAATCTCAGGCATCACATTGCGATTGTGACACAACAGGTCACCCTGTTTAACGACACAATTCGCCGTAACATTGCCTATGGTTCTCTGCAAAATATGAGTGAGGATCAAATTATTGAGGCTGCCAGGAAAGCTTACGCCTGGGAGTTTATTACAGAGATGGGCGGGCTCGATACAGTGATTGGTGACGACGGCGTATTGCTGTCTGGTGGTCAAAGACAAAGGCTGGCAATTGCACGAGCCTTCTTAAAGGATGCACCCATCCTGATTCTTGATGAGGCGACCTCCGCCCTGGATTCAGATTCCGAGCGATATATACAATCAGCCCTGGATTCAGTGGCAAAGGGCAGAACAACATTTATCATTGCACACCGTTTAACCACTATCGAGAAAGCGGACCGAATCCTGGTTATTGAAAAAGGGCGCATAGTCGAGCAGGGGACTCACGCAGAATTGTTAGCTCATAAAGGTCTCTACGCCAACTTTTATAATAGTGATGACAAGCTGGTCAATGAAGCTGGAATACCTAGTGATAGAGCAGGGCAATCCTACAGTGCAGTTTCCCAGGTAGAAGAGCGTCAGGAATACCTTCCGTGGTTCGAGCCATTATTAACTGCGTGGTATACAAATGCCACGTGGGTGAAATTGCTTCGTCCTATTGGTTTTGTTTATAGCCAGATCGGAAAGTGGAGACGTCATAAAATAGAAAGAGCAGGCCATGTCTGGAAACCGAAAGCACCACTGATTGTAGTTGGCAATATCAATATTGGCGGTACTGGTAAATCACCACTGGTAATTGCCATCGCCCTTCAACTACTCGAAAGAGGATTGAATCCGGGAATTGTTTCTCGAGGGTATGGTGGTTCGAGCGATAAATATCCGTTGAGCGTCGAACCTGACTCGGATCCGAACGTTGCTGGAGACGAATCAATTATGATGGCTCGTCGAACCCAGTGCCCTGTTGTCATCGATCCAGACAGAGTCAAGGCAGTCAAATATCTGCAGGAGACCACGGATTGTGACGTCATCATCAGTGATGATGGCCTGCAACACTATGCACTTGGTCGCGATGTCGAGATAGTCGTCATTGATGCTGAGAGGGGACTTGGCAATGGCCTGTGTATGCCAGCCGGCCCGTTACGCGAGCCACCCGAAAGGCTCACTGAAGTTGACTTTGTTATGGTCAATGGTAAAGGCAGCCTCGATCTGCCCGCTCCTTATCAGACAATGGAGCTCAAACCGACCGTGCTTGTTAACCTCAAATCCGGAGAGTCTTCGCCATTAACACTTGAGCTGACATCCAATAAAGTCCATGCGGTCGCCGGTATAGGAAATCCTGGAAGATTTTTCCAGCTACTCAGGGAGATAGGGTTTGAAGTCATTGAGCACCCATTTGGTGATCATCACAGGTTTCGAGATTCTGAGCTGAATTTTGCCGATTCGCTGCCAGTGATCATGACAGAGAAAGACGCGATAAAATGTGAATCCAAACTGATGCCCCATTCAGATTACTGGTATCTTGAAGTAACCGCGGAACTACCGTCTACGTTTGTCACTTCATTGCTCAACAAAACTGGACTCAATGTTACAAAGCTTCACGTCATAGCAAACAAATCAACTAAGGTGTAAATATGGCTCTTGATAATAAATTACTTGGTATCCTGGTTTGCCCTCTATGCAAGGGGGCGCTCGATTATGATCGGGAGGCAAATGAACTAATATGTAATATAGACGGCCTGGCATATCCCATTCGTGACGACATACCTGTGATGTTGGAATCTGAGGCACGTTCGCTAAACCAGACTGAAAAATAGAGTCGTGTCGAGCATGCAGGTTTAGAAATGAATAGCCCAGCAACAGTTTTTTCAGTCATTATTCCGGCACGGTATGAGTCCACCCGACTACCCGGTAAACCATTATTAGACATTGCTGGTAAACCGATGATTCAACGAGTTTATGAACAAGCCTGTGGCAGTCATGCATCACGCGTGATCGTCGCAACAGATGATGAAAGGATTGCATCTGCCGTAAAAGGTTTTGGTGGCGAGGTGTGTATGACTTCGGTTAAGCACCCATCCGGAACAGATCGCCTCCAGGAAGTTTGTGCAATCCTGAATTTTTCTGACGATGACATCGTTGTTAATGTCCAGGGAGACGAGCCACTCATTCCGCCGGTCGTTATCAACCAGGTTGCCAATATCCTCAAAAAATCGAACGCTGATATGGCGACCTTGTCGGAGGTGATTGATCGAGTAGAAGATTTTCTCGACCCCAACACGGTCAAGGTCCTCTCAAATAAAGACTCGCATGCCATCTATTTCAGCCGTGCGCCAATTCCGTGGCCGAGAGATCAATTCTCAATTTCGCAGTCGGAGCTCCCCCGGCAAATCGATTGTCAGCGGCATCTGGGGATATATGCCTACCGTGTGTCACTTCTTAATCAATTTATTACCTGGCCGGTGGCAGTACTGGAAAGGGTAGAGAAGCTTGAGCAATTAAGAGTACTCTGGCAGGGTATAGCGATTCATATTGAACAAGCCGTTGAAAAAATTCCCCCGGGTATCGATACTGAATCTGATCTGAAACACACAATAGCGCTTTTGGAAAAATAGTACATGGCTGATTTCACCATAGTTGTTAAAGAAGACTGCGCTACCTGCCAATTGGTAACTCCTGTTATCGAGCATCTAGCTAAAACCCATAATCTAAAGATTTTCTCCCAGGATAACCCGGCTTTCCCTGCAGGCTTTAAGGTAGCAGATGATGCTGAACTGGAGGTATCCTGGAAGCTGGGGATTGAAACAGTTCCAACCTTAATCAGGTTTGATGGGGATAATGAAACCGGAAGAGTTTTTGGTTGGGTAAGGGAAGAATGGGAATCATTGACTGGCGAAGTGCTGGCTCCGGAACTACCTGCCTTTAGACCGGGTTGCGGTTCCAGGACTATGGACCCGGGCATGCCGGAAAAGCTTAGTTTGAAGTTTAATAAAGGTCAGATGAGCTCACGCCAGTTAAAAATTTCCGACGAAGAAGACACGTTAGAAGCTTGTTACGACAGGGGCTGGACGGATGGACTACCCGTGATTCCTCCTACCGAATTAAGAGTGATACGCATGCTGACGGGTACCCGTCGCGATCCCTCCGAGGTGGTCGGCAAAGTGCCGCCAGATTATGGCGAGTGCACCATAGAAAAGATTGCTATCAATGCAGTATTAGCCGGCTGTAAACCTGAATATCTGCCTGTGGTGATTGCTGCGGTAGAAGCGGCGTTGCAAGATGAATTTTGTATGCATGGCTTGTTGGCAACAACCTATTTTTCCGGTCCCATGATCCTGGTCAATGGACCCATTTCGAGATCGATTGGCATGAACGCCAAAGGCAATGCCCTGGGGCAGGGTAATCGGGCAAATGCAACCATCGGCCGGGCACTGCAACTCATTATCCGTAACATTGGTGGTGGCCGTCCCGGGGGAGTTGACAGATCAGTGTTTGGTAACCCGGGTAAATATACTTACTGCTTTGCCGAGGATGAGAAGAACTCCTGTTGGGAATCACTTGCAGTTGAAAAAGGTTATTCTGAGCATCAGTCTACTGTAACGCTCTTTGCAGCCGACGGCATGCAGGGCATTGTCGATCAGAAATCGCGTGAACCAGAGTCGCTGGCCCGATCGTTCGCAGCCGGTCTTAGAGTCGTATCACATCCGAAAATGGTCATGGCCGCGGATGCATTTCTGGTTGTCTCCCCGGAGCATGAAAGGGTGTTTAAGAACGCAAACTGGTCAAAACAACGGTTGAAAGAACGGCTGGGTGAACTATTAATGATCCCCGGTGAAGAGCTGATTGCGGGTGCTGGTGGTATTGCAGAAGGCATACCGGAGAAGTTTAAAGAGGCTACTCTGCCTAAATTCAGGGATGGTGGTTTGAATATCGTCAGGGCAGGAGGAAGTGCAGGCTTGTTTTCTGCCATTATCGCTGGATGGGGTGCAAGTGGAGACATGGGGAGTATTCCTGTAACCCGTGAAATTAAAAATTAGGAGGTGAAACAATGAGTACTGTATTTCTGGATCCGACCTCGGAGATGTCCCCCGAGAATCGTGAACCGTTACCAAGGCCAGTATCGCTGGATGGCCTGACGGTAGGTTTACTCGATATCTCAAAAGCCCGTGGTGATGTGTTTATAGATCGAATAGAAGATCTGCTTGTTCAGCGCGGTATAAAAACCAACCGTTACAAGAAGCCGACATTTACCCGGGTTGCCCCGGTTGAATTGACACAGCAGATCGCAACCGAATGTGATGTGGTTATCGAATCCCTTGCTGACTGAGGATCTTGTACGTCGTGCAGTTTGCATGACATATTAGATCTGGATCGAAGGGGAGTGCCAGGGGGATTTATCGCATCTGAGGAATTCAGAGAAGCTGCCGCAGCCCAGGCAGAATCGTTGGGATTTGACCCCAACAAGGTGTTCGTGCCGCACCCCATTCAGGATAGAACCGACGAGGAAATGCAGAAATTAGCGGAAGCTGCATTTGAAGAAGTACTGGCGATGATATTAGGCGAGGGGGAGGCTTTGTCTTAAGGCAAAGTCGTTATAAGGTTAGGCACGACATCCGGGGTGAGAGTATAGGCAGTATAAACCACATTTTCCAAAGAACGGTCAAGTATGGCGATTGCGTATTCACTCAGATTTAAGAAAGTGTGATGTGGTATTCAAGTAATTGGTCGATGCCTGTCATGATGCTGATCTGCTGGCTTACACTCGGTAGGGCTGATCGCTGAGAAGACTTTTAGATGGGGCAGGGTGATTTTGGTTTGTTAATCCAAACGTTTTTTAGGATTGAATGGCAGTCGCAGGTTTAATCGGTGGTGGTTGCGCTTCGATGTGATCTAGGATCTTCTGGATTATGTCTGGGTCAGTTATGTCGGCGATGATAGCATGGTGCCACCACACAATGGGCACAAGCTAATATCAATATTAAAGACTCGTTTGAGTCGCTGGCCCCGATTGCCGGCAAGATGATTCAAACCTTCAAGGACTATCCTCCAAGACAAAAACCAGCCTCATTTAATCTTGACCGCGGAACGGATGCAGATCTCGCATGGCGATCCACTTGCAGGACACTTCTCTGGTTGATTTACTAGCTTTACATTCATCTTCTAAGGTGAAAACTGATATTCACCTTGGGACAAACGAAGACAGGTTTATGAGTGAAAAAACGATTAACATTTCAGCGCGACAGGATTAAACGCAAAAACAATGTGGGTATGCTATCCAGATTGTGCATTAAGCCAACTATCGAAAGTCAAAACCTCTAAGTCGGAACTGATCCCAATCGCCATAATAGAGCCCTTGCACCTGGTTGCTTGCTAACTTGTCGTGGAAAGAGTAGTTTCCTTCATCTAAGGGGCATCTTGACTCCCCTTAGTGCAACGGTCGTACCAATTCATGTTTTGGCGAGAATTGGTATAT
>SMVA01250487.1_pt1 | contig 21245 bp, 13 predicted proteins | sample 2456451 | NCBI WGS metagenome assembly SMVA01 (sample SAMN11095933, study PRJNA526329) | marine sediment metagenome | biome: Marine sediment; feature: Surficial sediment; material: Deep marine sediment; isolation source: Hadal surficial sediment | place: Pacific Ocean | collected 2014-05 | depth... | reverse complement strand
TTATCCGCAAACATGCGACACACCTCTTACGCAGCGATGTCACGCTTACCGAACGTAAACACTTCTATGTTTGCTCACTGTCATCGAAGGTCATCATTTACAAGGGCATGTTGACCCCGGCACAGGTTTTTCCTTTCTACCCGGATCTGCTCAACGCAGAGTTCGAATCTCACCTGGCCATGGTGCATTCGCGATTCAGCACCAACACCTTCCCATCCTGGGACCGGGCCCAGCCCAACCGCTACATGAGCCACAACGGTGAGATCAACACGCTGCTCGGAAATACCAACTCGATGAACGCGCGGCAGGGCAAGCTCAGCTCGCCGCTGTTTGGCGATGACCTCAGTAAGCTGTTTCCGATTATCGAAGAAGACTGCTCGGACTCGGGTACCTTCGACAACGTCCTGGAATTTCTGCTGATGTCCGGCCGCAAGTTGCAGGAAGCGGTGCTGATGATGATTCCGGAGGCCTGGCAGCAGCACCCGACGATGGACGAGGCCAAACGGGCGTTTTATGAATACCACTCCTGCCTGATGGAGCCGTGGGACGGTCCGGCGTCCATTGCTTTTACCGACGGCACCTACATCGGCGCCGTGCTCGACCGCAACGGATTGCGGCCGAGCCGCTACTACATCACCAATGATGATAAATGCATCATGGCGTCGGAAGTTGGCGTCATCGACGTCGATCCGGCAACCGTCATCGAGAAAGGCCGGCTGCAACCGGGCCGCATTTTTCTGATCGACTTCGCAGCAGGTCGCATGATTCCCGACGAAGAGATCAAACGCGAGTGGGCGACCGCACGGCCTTACAAGGCCTGGCTGGACAAGCAGAGAATCGATCTCAGCGATCTGCAACCCGCCGAGTCACACGGTTTCAATCCGGACACTCTGGTCGAGCGGATGCAGGCATTCGGCTACACCGTGGAAACCATGCAGATCATGCTGCAGCCTCTGGTGAGAGAACTGCGTGATCCCCTGGGTTCCATGGGTAACGACGCCGCCCTTGCCGTGATGAGCGAAAAGCCACGCATGCTCTACGACTACTTCAAGCAGCGCTTCGCACAGGTGACAAATCCGCCAATCGATTCAATTCGCGAAGAAGTCATCATGGCGCTCAACTGTTACATCGGGCCGGAACAGAACCTGCTCGAGTCCACCGAACGGCACTGCCACCGCCTGCGCATTCCCCACCCGATTCTGTCGAACGAAGAACTGGCAGCACTCAAGCACATGGACCACCGGGGCTGGCGCAGCAAAACGCTGGACATCACCTACGCGCCGAATTCCGGCAAAGCAGGCCTGACAACAGCGCTTGACGACATCTGCGCCCAGGCGAGCCAGGCGATCGCCGACGGTTTCAGCCTGCTCATTCTCTCGGATCGTAACGTCAGCGCGGAGCATGTACCGATTTCCGCTCTGCTGGCTGTGGCTGCCGTGCATCATCATCTGGTGGCCACCGAATGCCGCACACAGATCGGTCTCCTCGTTGAAACCGGCGAAGCAAGGGAAGTGCATCACCATTGTCTGCTCATCGGTTATGGCGCCGACGGCATCAACCCGTATCTCGCGTTCGAATCGCTGTGGCACGCGCGCATGAAAGGCTATCTCGACGATGCACCGCACATTCGCTCAGACGCAGATGTGGTGGCCGCCTATCGCAAGGGCACCGCCAAAGGCATTTTGAAGGTCATGGCCAAGATGGGTATCTCCACACTGCAGTCCTATAAAGGCGCCCAGATTTTCGAAGCGGTGGGTCTCGCCGATGATGTCATCGAGCGCGCATTCGTCGGCACCGCATCGCGCGTGCAGGGCGTTGGTCTTGCTGTGCTCGCCGAAGAGATGGAGCGACGCCACCAACTTGGCTATCCAAGCCGCGCGTTGAACGTCAAAGTGCTGCCCAATCCGGGCGACTTCCACTGGCGCAAGCATGGCGATACCCATATGTGGGATCCGCAGGCCATTGCCGATCTACAGATTGCGGCGCGCGGCAACGACGAAGATGCCTACTGGCGTTTCGCGCAACACACCAACGGTGAAAACACCCGCGCCAGCAACCTGCGCGGCCTGCTGTCCTTCAACACCCAGGTGCTCGGTGGTGCAATTCCTCTCGAAGAAGTCGAAAGCGAACGCGAGATCGTCAAACGCTTCGCCACCGGCGCCATGAGCTTCGGCTCGATCAGCAAAGAGGCACATGAGACTCTCGCGGTCGCCATGAACCGTATCGGCGGCAAGTCCAATACCGGCGAAGGCGGCGAAGACCCGCAACGGTTCATTCCGCTGGCAAACGGGGATTCAAAGCGCAGTGCGATCAAACAGGTTGCCAGCGGCCGCTTCGGGGTCACGATCAACTATCTGACCAACGCCGATGAACTGCAGATTAAAATCGTCCAGGGCGCCAAGCCAGGCGAAGGTGGTGAGCTGCCGGGTTACAAAGTGGACGACATCATCGCTGAAATTCGCCGTTCGACCCCAGGTGTGGGTCTGATCAGTCCGCCGCCGCATCACGATATCTATTCGATCGAGGATATCGCCCAGCTCATCCACGATCTCAAGAACGGTAATCCCCACGCGCGCATCAGCGTCAAGCTCGGTGCAGAAGCTGGGGTGGGTACGGTGGCAGCCGGAGTGACAAAAGCGCGCGCCGACCATCTCGTGATTTGCGGCGATACCGGTGGTACAGGTGCCTCTCCGCTGACCTCAATCAAGCATGCCGGCGTGCCCTGGGAACTCGGCATTGCTGAGACCCATCAGACGCTCGTCATGAACAACCTGCGCTCGCGCGTCGTGTTGCAGACGGACGGTCAGTTGAAGACAGGTCGCGATGTCGCAATAGCTGCACTGCTTGGGGCAGAGGAATTCGGCTTCGCAACCGCGCCTTTGATCGCACTTGGCTGCATCATGATGCGCAAATGTCACCTCAATACCTGCCCGGTGGGCATCGCGACTCAGGATCCTGTGCTGCGCAAAAATTTCGAAGGCGAGCCGGAACATGTCGTGAACTATATGTTCATGATTGCGAAAGAACTGCGCCTGATCATGGCGGAGCTGGGATTTGCCAGCGTGAACGACATGATTGGCCGGGTGGACGCGCTTAACGTCGACGCCGCTGTGGATCATTGGAAAGCCTGCGGACTGGATCTCAGCGAAATTCTGGCACCTGCCCAGGAACCGCAAGGCTTTCTCGGTTCCTATGCGATCCATCAACAGGATCATCAGCTCGACGCAGCGCTGGACAACGAATTGCTGCAACTCGCCAAACCGGCGCTCGAACGTGGCAAGAAGGTCTACCACGAGCTGCCGATCGTGAACACCAACCGCGTCGTTGGCGCCATGCTGTCCAACAAGATCATCCGCGTTGCCGGTCCGGACATGCTCCCCGATAATTCCATCCATTTTAAATTTCACGGCAGCGCCGGCCAGAGTTTCGGTTGCTGGCTGGCGCAAGGTGTCACTCTGGAAATCGAAGGTGACGCTAACGACTACGTGGGCAAGGGGCTCTCAGGTGGTCGGATCGTGATCTATCCACCGAAGGTGAGCCAGTTTAAAGCCGAGGAGAACATTCTGATCGGCAATGTCGTGCTTTATGGTGCGACCAGCGGCGAGTGTTACTTCCGCGGCATTGCAGCAGAGCGATTCTGCGTACGCAACAGCGGGGCCAACGCGGTCATCGAAGGTGTGGGCGATCATGGTTGCGAATACATGACCGGCGGCCGAGTCGTAATTCTGGGTCCGACGGGGCGCAATTTCGCCGCGGGCATGAGCGGTGGGATCGCCTACATCTGGGATCCGCAGAAGAACTTCGCACCGCAGTGCAACAGGGAGATGGTTGAGCTCGAAAGCGTTGGTGCGAACGAGGACATCATCGAGCTTCAAGCCCTGATCGAGAAGCACTATCGCTACACAAATTCTGCCGTCGCCAGGAAGGTGCTCGACAATTGGGAACAATCGCTGCGTCAGTTCATCAAGGTTATGCCCACGGATTACAAACGTGTTCTGGAAGAACGTCGAACCGCTGTCGCTGCGGGTTGAGACAGCGACAGAAGAATTGAGCCAGAATCGCATGGGAAAAGTTACCGGATTTATGGAGATTGAGCGTAAGGCGGAACCTTATCGCGAGGTCACCGCCCGCCTGCTCGATTTTCAGGAGATCTACACTTCCCACAACCCCGCCCAGTTAGCCGCGCAGGGTGCACGCTGTATGGATTGCGGCGTGCCGTTCTGTCAATCCAACGACGGCTGTCCGATACACAATCTCATTCCGGAATGGAACGATCTCATCTATCGCGATCAATGGCGCGAAGCTCTCGAAAGCCTGCACAAGACGAACAATTTCCCCGAGTTCACCGGCCGCGTCTGTCCCGCACCCTGTGAAGGTGCCTGTGTCCTCGGTATTACCGATCCCGCTGTCACCATAAAGAATATAGAGATGGCGATCATCGACCGCGGTTTCGCCGAAGGCTGGGTGGTGGCAAATCCTCCAGCCCAGCGCACAGACAAGAAAATCGCGATCGTCGGATCGGGGCCCGCAGGTCTGGCCGCCGCCGATCAACTCAATCGCGCCGGCCATCAGGTAACTGTTTTTGAGCGAGCCGATCGTGTCGGCGGATTGCTGATGTACGGCATCCCGAATATGAAACTCGACAAGTCACACGTGGTGCAGCGCCGCCTGAATCTACTGGCGGACGAAGGAGTTACGTTCGTGACGGGCAAAGAAATTGGCGACGGCGCTAATGGCACCCTTAACGGGGCTGAACTACTCGATAGCGTTGATGCGCTGCTGCTCGCAACCGGCGCCACGGTGCCACGTGATCTGCCAATTCCGGGTCGCGGACTCGACGGCGTACACTTTGCGATGCACTTCCTGACCCTGAACACAAAGAGCCTGCTCGACAGCGATCTTGCAGACGGCGAGTACATCGATGCAAAAGGCAAGAACGTCATCGTGATCGGTGGCGGCGATACGGGCGCGGACTGTATCGGTACGTCGCTGCGACACGGCTGTAAGAGCCTCGTCAATTTCGAGCTGTTTCCCGAGCCGCCTGTCGAGCGGGCGAGCGACAATCCCTGGCCCACCTGGCCGAAGATTTATCGCACGGAGTACGCTCACGAAGAATCAGCCGGCACATTTGGCGCCGATCCGCGGGTCTATGCGATATCTTCGACAGAATTCGTCGGCGACGAAAACGGCAATCTGCAAGCCGTTCGCACAATCGACGTCGAACTCAACAACGGCGAATTCGAGAACATTCCCAACAGCGAGCGGGAATGGCCGGCTGATCTCGTATTTCTGTCGATGGGATTTCTCGGGCCCGAGCAGCAGCTCTGCGACCCTCTGGGTGTCGAGTGCGACGAGCAATCCAACTATCGCGCGGCATACGGCGAGTATCGCACGAGCACGGACAAAGTCTTTGCCGCCGGAGATTGTCGTCGCGGCCAGTCGCTGGTCGTGAGCGCAATCAACGAAGGCCGCGAGGCCGCCAGGGAGATCGACCGCTACCTCATGGGCTCAACGCAACTGCCCTGAGCCAGCCAATGGGTTTATCCACGCAAGATCATTGCTGCGCGGTGGTGCGAATCGCATCCTGAATCTGCGCGAGCGGTCTCGCCCAGGGCTTGATCTTGCTGATCGACTCCGGCAGGTTCACCGCAATGGCCTGCGCTTCGTCGCGCGAGTCGAACAGACCATAAACCACCACAAACAGCGCACGACCGTCGCGCCGCAGCCGGTAGACGGCAAATTGTTCCGGGTATTGCTGAGCGTTCACAAAAGCGACGGCGCGTTCCTGCGATGAGACGGTGAGCAGTTGTAAGGTGAAGGCATCCACCGGTTGTCGCAGCAGCCAGGCTGCATCCCTGCCGCGGGAAGCCGGACCGGCATCTGCCGCTCCGCGGAGGTCCGGCTCCGGCTCGGCGGGTGGTGTTGGAGATGGCGCCGGTACGACAGGTTCTGCTTGCGCTGGCGGATTCGGCTCGGCTGTCGGTTGCAGGTCTGCAGCCGCAGCAATGGCGCCGCCACCTTGCGCCGCCACCACGGCGGCACTGCCCTGCGCCGCCACCATGGCGGCACTGCCACTTGCGCCTTCAGCGGTAGCCGGCGGCGCGACGGCCGCTGGCTCGTCGACACCGAAAGGCTCTTCATCGACCGGCGCTTCATGGAAAGGCTCTTCACCCAAAGGCTCTTCACCCAAAGGCAAGGACTCAGCCTGCGTGACCAGACCCTCTGCAGAATATTCTCCTGCCGTCTCCGGCAGGCCTTCGCTGCCCGGTATTGACGTGGTCGTCATGGCCGCACCAGCCCATGCGGCCAGCTCCGCCTGCTCCGCGGCTTCTTCGTTTTGCCGCCACAGCAGATAGGTGAGGCCCAGCACCGCAACGACCAGGAAGAGTATCGCTCGATGCAGTCCCGGAAATTTCGCGTTGTTCACATCGTTGCCACCGGTTTCCAGCTTGACCAACAGCACGTTGGCCATCTGATTGATCCTGCCGGGCAATCCTTCGGACAGTTTTATGACTTCTTTCACCTGGCTGTCGGTGAAGGGTAAGCGACCGCGGTACTGAGCCTGCTGGAAACACCACTCGAGGTAGTCTCGAGCGTCCGCTTCACCGAATCCGGTGAGACGTATTTCCTGCCATTTGATAGCAAATCTGTCCGCTGCGCGTTCTACGGTGGGTACGAGTCGAACCTCGCCGAAGAAAACGATATGCAGCGAACTGCTGTCTACCAGATCGAGCAAATCATCGATCGCGCGTGGTTCCAGCATTTCCGCATCATCGATCAGCACAAGGCTCGTTCGCTCCTTCGCCGCCTGCTCAACGACACGGCTTGAGATCATGTCATTAAGTAGTTGGATGTTGGAGTCCGTTGGCACGGCGATGCCGAAGCCCTGGGCGACGGACATCAGTACTTCCCGCCTGGTATTTATGAGCGAGCCGCTGATGCGTGCCGCTCTGGTGCCGGGCTCGAGACTCGAAGAAGACTGTCGATACAACACGGACTTGCCCACACCCGGCAAGCCCGTAACGAGCAACACCCGCCGAACCCACTGACTCGGCTGACGCAGCTGTTCGAGCTGCGTCAGGCGGCCGCCGCGCTCGAAGAAACTGTCATCCGCCTGGATAAACGGATTGTGTGTTAACCCCAGAAAACCGCGCTCCCGCTCAGCCATCACAGAGCCCGTCGCCTGCCGCCAGCGTAGCAGCCAACGCAGACGAATCGATATCCTCAGTCACCAGTGCTTTTCCTATGCTCGCAGCCAGAACCAGGCGCAATGTACCATCCACGACCTTCTTGTCCATGCTCATCGCCCGCAGCATCTCGCCAGCGTCGCGCTGCGGCGCGCTCACTGGAAGGCCGAAAGCAGCAACCAGAGCTTTGATCTGCTGCGCCTCTTCGAGCGTCATCTGCGCCTGCCGTAGCGCCAGATCCGCCGCCATCACCATACCAATGGCGATCGCTTCGCCGTGGAGATACTCGGTGTAGCCAGTCAGCGCCTCGAGCGCATGACCGAACGTATGGCCAAAATTCAATATGGCGCGTACGCCCGTTTCCAACTCGTCCTCAGCGACTACTTTCGCCTTGATCTGGCAGGAGCGCTCCACCGCATGGGTGAGCGCGGCGACGTCTCTATTGAGTAGTGCGGCAACGTTGTCTTCGAGCCAGTTGAAAAACACCCGGTCGCGGATCACTCCGTATTTCAGAACTTCGGCGAAACCGGCACGCAGTTCACGATCGGGCAGCGTCGCGAGTGTGTCGATATCAGCGATCACAGCTCTGGGTTGATGAAACGCGCCGATCAAGTTCTTGCCGGTTGGATGATTGACTGCCGTCTTGCCGCCGACTGATGAGTCAACCTGAGCGAGCAGGGTCGTTGGCACCTGCAGGAAGCTCACACCGCGCTGATAGGTTGCCGCGACAAATCCGGTGAGATCGCCCACGACTCCACCACCAAGCGCCAGCAGAGTTGTCGTGCGGTTGTGCCGATGATCAATGAGGAAATCCATCAGTCGGGAATAGTTCGCCAGCGACTTTTCAGCTTCTCCGTCCGGCAAGCTGAAGACGTCAACCTGGAGGGATTCACCGTCCAGAGCGTCGAGCAGCGTTGGTAACCACAGCGGCTTGACCACGTCGTTCGTCACGACAGCAACCTGCCGGCCAACCCCCCCACTGACAAGATGACGCACGAGACACGTGCCGGCATTCAGCAAACCTGCACCGACATGGATAGGGTAGCTGCGATCCTCGAGCGCAACTTCAATGGTTCGCACTTCGGTCATAGATTGGTTTCCAGCTCAGACAATTCCGTCATCCCTTAAGCGCTGCTCTATTACTTTAGCTAACGGCCTGGCACCCTGCCGGTCGGTCACAAACCGGTAGTCGGCGATCTCAGCATACAGCGGTGCACGATCCCGCTGCAGACGCTCCAACGTTTCTCTGTGATCCCCCTGCGCCAGCAGCGGTCGCTTTTTGTCTTTTTGTGTTCTTTCCACCAGTCGTTCCAGAGGGCTGTCGAGATGAATGACCACGCCTCGAGCGGCGAGCATGTTCCGATTAGCGGCCCGCAACACCATGCCGCCGCCCATGGCGATGACCACGCCCTGCAGCTCCGTCAATTCCTCCAGGACATGCTGCTCGCGATCTCTGAATCCCTGTTCGCCTTCGACATCGAATATCCAGGCGGTGGCCGCACCCGCGCGTTCTTCTATGACCTTGTCGGTATCGTAGAACTCATACCCGAGACCCTGCGCAAGCAGTCGCCCCACGGTGCTTTTGCCGACAGCCATGAGGCCAATCAGATAGATGTTTTGTCTGTTCATAAATAAAACGCGCCGCGCAACAAAAACGGCGCCGCACGGCGCCGTTTAGTGTAAGCCAAGGGTGATCCAACCCCTAATATTTAACCACTATCCCCAGATGGACAGCCCGTGGTTAGTTTACAGCGTAGACAAATCATCCTGGATGATTCGCGGCGTGATGAATATCAGGAGTTCCTGCTTGTCGTTTCTTTCGAGCGTGCGGCGGAACAATCTTCCAATATAAGGCAGATCTCCGAGGAACGGCGTCTTCGTGACCGAGATGTTCTTATCGGTCTGAAAAATACCGCCAAGTACCAGGGTCTGGCCGTCGTTCACCAACACCGTGGTTTCGATTTCATTCGTGTTGATCGACGGCACACCATTGAACACCTGGCCAACAGTATCCTGCTTGACGTTGAGTTCCATGATGATGCGATTATCCGGCGTGATCTGTGGCGTCACTTCCAAGGAGAGCACGGCATCCTTGAAGGATGTCGATGTCGCACCACTACTGGTGGCTTCCTGATACGGAATCTCCACCCCGGATTCGATCGTCGCGGTCGATTTATCCGCCGTGATGACCTTCGGTCGGGCAACCACTTCTGCATGACCTTCTGAAGCGAGTGCGGAGAGTTCGAGATCCAGGAGATAGCCTTCACCGGTGATGCCAATGCCAAAGCTCGTCGTACCCGGGCCCGATACTCCAAGATCGACAATCAGATTAGCGGGTGACGTGATATCACCCGTGCCGTTTATGACAACGTCCTGTAATTCCGTCAACGTCTCCAGCGAGCCACCATACTTGAGGAAAGAGGGACCGTTGCTCTTCACTGCACCACCACCCCAACGAATGCCGAGCTCCCGGGAAAAAGTGTCACTCGCCGTCACAATTCTCGCTTCGATGAGCACCTGGCGCACCGGAATATCGAGTTGTGCGATCACACGACGGAACTCTTCCAGACGGTCTGCCGTATCTGACAGAATGATGGAATTCGTGCGCTCATCGACGATCACGCTACCGCGGTCCGAAAGCATGGATTGATCGCTACCGGTATTGTTGAACAGCTCAAACAATTCCGTCGCACTCGCGTACCGAATCTGAATAAATTCCGTTCGGATGGGCGCGAGTTCTGAAATCTGTTTCTGATTTTCCAGTTCGAGCTTTTCGCGTGCTGCTATCTCCGCTGCTGGCGCGACCAGAAGCACGTTGCCAACCTGGCGCTTGTCGAGACCTTTGGTCTTCAATATCAATTCGAGAGCCTGATCCCAGGGCACGTTCTTCAGCCGTAGAGTGATCCGACCGCTGACCGTGTCACTGGCCACCAGGTTCAGGTCGGTGAAGTCCGCGATGAGCTGAAGCACCGAGCGTACCTCGATGTCCTGAAAATTGAGTGAGAGTTTCTCACCCGTGAATTTAAACATGTCCTCACGCCGCTCGATCTCGCTTTCGGTCAGAGGATTTACATTGATCGACAGTATATTGTCGGCCTGATAGGCCAGGTAGTCATAGTTACCTATCGCCGTAATCAGGAAGGTCGTGTGATTACCTTCCTGCAATGCATCGACGATTTGTACGGGTGTTGCGAAGTCAGTTACATCCAACCGTCGGCGTAATTCATCCGGCAACTCGGTATTGCGTATTTCAACTCTTATTCTACCGCCGTCGCTGGCAACGTTGACGGGCGCTTTCGGATTCGAGAGCGTCACGATAAGTTGGCCACCACCATCTTCGCTGCGACGGAAATCGATATCGGTAACTTGTGAGACAGCCACGCCTTGCGCGGCCCCGCTTCGATCAGATGTGGCAATTTCCCGCCTCGCTGGTACACCGGCCGCTCCGCCGGCACCAATCATCAGATACAACGTATTGCCCTGAATCTCGGTCTCATAGCCAACCAGTTCAATCAGATTGATGATGGCTCGCGTGCGGTCTTTGGTGGAGATGATCGAAACCCGCCGTACGTTGCCAATTCCCAGATCGTGGTGTTTTTCTGCGAGCGAACTCGATACGCCGGGCATATCCAGCACGATTCGAGCGGGTTGCTCGATCGTATAACCCGTAGGTTGCGGAGGCGTGCCATCGAAGTGCAAGCGGATTTCCGTTCTGTCACCCGGGAGGGATGAAAACTCGATTGATTGGATGGTGCTCGCCGCCCAGATGGGAGCCACAAGTGTCATTGCCGCGAGGACCACAACTCCCTTTACCCATCCGTTGATGCTGCGAAACTTGATAGACCTGATCATTGTTTTCATCCTCTGTTTCTACCCAGACTTACGGTGCGGGAACGCTCTACCCAACCACCGGTGCCGTCCGGGACTATTTCGATGAGTTCGATCGAGGCCTCACCGATTGTTTGAATCTGTCCGTGATCCGTGCCCATGTAATCTCCTCTCTGAACGCGGTGTACACCGCCTTCTCGATCCTTGATCAGGGCATACATGGCAGTGCCCTGCGCCAGCGTACCGACCATCGCCAGATTGCCGATCGTGAATTGCTCGAGAAACTGCCTGACCCGATTGAAATTCGGGGTCACCTGGACGCCGCCCGGTTTCCGCTCCACCCGCTTGAGCACCACCGGGGGCTCAAAGGGACTTCGCATATTGCTTGCCTGATAGGCAAACGGCGCAACCTGCTCAAACGGCGGCAAGGGCTCGATGCGACCTTTCGGCCGGCCATCTACCTCATCCATGAACGCCTGCAGGTCGCTGAAATCTCGTTCTCCAGAACAACCGAACAGGGCCCCGCCGAGCAATACGATCACAAGGTGCTTGTGAATTGTGCGCATCACCCTTCCTCTTCCAGATATCGATAGGTTTTCGCCAGAATCGTCATTTTCAGATTTTGTCTGGAATCCTGTGGCACGATTTTGAAGTCGTGCAGCGTGACGATTCGAGATAGGTTGGCGACGCCACTGACGAATGAGCCAATCTTGTGATAATTACCTTCTACCACGATGTCCATCGGCAACTCGACGTAGAACTCTGTCTGACGTTCGTTTTGCAGATCGATACTTTCAATGTTCAGTTCGTTGTCCACCGCAGTTCTCGTGATGTCTTCAAGCAGTCCCGGAACTTCGGTGTCACTGGGTAGTTGCCGCAACAAAGCACCAAAAGTTGCTTTCATCTCTTCGCGCTGGCGCCGGTAGGCATCGAGGTTCGCCGCCTGCCTGGACTTGCTTTCGTAGTCTTCTCTCAGATTGACCTCTTCGACTTCGACCTTATCAAGCATCGTCTGCTTGTCAGTAAGGTGGACGTAGTAGCCGCCGCCCAGGACCGCGACAAAGAGAATCGTCATCAAAATGACTTTGACCGGAGTGGGCCACGAGCCGATGTTGTTGACATCGAGGTCGTTGAAATCGAAATTCTGTAGTTGCTCGATTGTATCCTGCAGCGCCATCTCTAATCTCCCTCTGACTCGTCGGCATTGGGGTTGACCTGCACAAACGTCAGATCGAACGTGCTTGCTTGCGAGCCGTAAGAGGTATTCTTGGTATCTTCTTTGATGCTGCGAAGATTCGGCGCAGAGAACCAATCTGAGTTATCGAGATTGCGCATCAGCGCCGAAATACGGTTGTTGGATTCCGCGCTGCCTTCCACTTTGAACGACTTACCTTTGAATTCCAGCGATCGGTAGTGCACGCCCTTGGAAAGCGTGCGAACTATTTCGTCAAAAACTCGTACGATCACCGGGCGGTTGCCCTGCAGGTCCTGTATCACCTGCATCCGCGCGAGCAGCTCTTTTTTCTCTTTCTGCAGCGCCTGGATCTCGACGATTTTTGCATCCAGTGCAGCAATCTTCGTCTTCAGGAACTGGTTACGGCCGTTCTGGTTGTCTATCGAGCTATCGAGCATCCAGCCACCGACGAATACCAGGATGCCACCAAGCACCAACATGGCAACCAGATTGGTCAGAAATTCCTTTTTCTTGCGTTCGCGTTCCCACTCGCGCCAGGGTAGTAAGTTGATGCGCGCCATCAGTCGAAACTCCTCATGGCCAGGCCGCAGGCTATCATCATTGCTGGAGCATCATTGGCCAGAGCGTTGGCGTTCACCCTGCTGGACAACGCCATGTCACTGAACGGATTCGCAATGATAGTCGGCGTACCCAACTTGTTTTCGATCATTTCCGCCATGCCATCGATGGAAGCGGTACCGCCAGCAAGGACGATGTAATCAACATCGTCGTACTGGCTGGATGAGAAGAAGAATTGCAGGGATCGGGTGACCTGCTGCAACACAGCGTCCTTGAACGGCTGTAGAACTTCCTGTTCATAGTCATCAGGCAGACCGCCCTGCTTTTTCGCAAGTCCGGCCTCTTCGAAAGAAAGGCTGTAACGTCGTTGAATTTCCTCGGTCAGCTGTTTGCCGCCGAAGAGTTGTTCTCGGGTGTAGACAGATTTGTCATCCGCAAGCACGGAGAGTGTCGTCATCGTGGCACCGATGTCGATGATCGCAACGACCAGATCGTCGGCGTTATTGCCGAGCTGCGGCTTGAGCAGCTCGAATGCGCGCTTCATGGCATGCGCTTCGATGTCCACCACCGACGGTTTGATCGCGCCGAGGTCGAGCGCGGCTTCACGCATTTCGACATTTTCCTTGCGGCATGCGGCGAGCAGGACTTCGACCTGATCAGGATTGCGTTCAGACAACCCCTGCACCTCGAAATCGATTGCGACTTCATCGAGCGGGTAGGGGATGTACTGATCGGCCTCGACGATGATTTGATTTTCCATCTCTTCGTCGCCGAGCTGAGCGTCCATTTCAATGGTCTTGGTAATGACCGCAGAACCTGCCACCGCAACCGCAGCCTGTCTGGCTGTGCTCTTGGAGCGGCTGACTACTCGCTTTATCGCTTCACCTACCCCTTCCACATCGCTAATATTCTTTTCAACGACGGCATTGGGTGGTAATGGCTCGACCGCGTAGGATTCCACGCGATAGCGATCATTGGTCTTTGAAAGCTCAAGTAACTTGACAGAAGTTGAGCTTATATCTAATCCAAGCAGAATGTTGGACTTCTTACTTAAGAAACCAAGCACGGTATAATTTCCTTACTATCGCGGGCACTTACGTCCTATTCATGCAACTAAACATTAAATACCAGGATTGCTACATCCGCAATCCGTTCCCTGTATCTCTGCCGCGGTCATGACACAGATGTCCAGACGCGTCACCGTGCATATTATGTGGCTCGCACTCTCCGGTTTATGTGCCGCAGTACTCAGTCTTGCAGGCACGTACCTGTATTTGGACCCGCAACTGCCCGCTGCGGAGACCTATCGCCACGTCCGTCTCGAAACGCCGCTGCGTGTGTACACGGCCGATGAGCGTCTGATTGCAGAATTTGGTGAAAGGCGTCTCATTCCGGTCACCCTGGCCGAGGTGCCGTCGCTGTTCATCAGCGCCCTGCTCGATACCGAGGACAAGCGTTTTTACGAGCACGGCGGCGTCGATTTCATCACGCTCGTGACTTCCAGCATCGACCTCCTGACGAATTTTGGCGAGATCGGTCGCGGTGGCTCTACGATCACGATGCAGTTGCCGCGCAACCTGGGCACCTTTTCCCTGGATCAACTCTTCATCCGTAAGTTCAAGGAAATTCTCCTTGCGCTCAAAATCGAGCAGGAATTGAGCAAAGATGAAATTCTAGAGCTCTACATCAACGTTGTACCATTCGGCAAACGCGCATATGGGGCGCAGGCTGCCGCCCTCACCTACTACGGCAAAACCCTGCAAAACCTCGACTTGCCGCAGCTTGCCATGCTCGCGGGCATCCCACAGGCGCCGTCTGCGGGCAATCCGGTCAACGGCCCGGGGCGTGCGCTGAAAAGACGCAACCTCGTGCTGAGCCGCATGCGCGAACAGGGCTCCATCGATGACGCAGCCTACGCAACCGCTACCGCAACGCCCATCAGCGCGAAAGTTTATTCCCGGGCGCTGGATGTACCCGCCGCCTTTCCGGCGGAGTGGGTCCGCAGGCAACTCATAAACCGCCTGCCCGATCTCTACACCGGGGGCTATGAGGTCTACACAACACTCATTGCCGATGCTCAGGCCGCCTCTGGTGTTGCGCTGCGCAACGGGCTTTTGAGCTACGACCGGCGCCACGGCTATCGCGGCGCCGAGGGTGCCATCGAGTTCGATGCCGATAACCCACTTACCGTCGAGCGGATTGAGACGGTCCTGCAGAATTACGCGCTGTACGCCGATCTGCAGGCCGCCGTCATTGTCGAAGTCACCGAAGATCTCGCACTAGCCCAGCTCAGCGACGGCGAACGGGCGCTGCTGGACATGGATTCCCTGCGTTGGGCACGCACCTTCATCGACGTCGATACCCGCGGACCCGCGGTTCAGAAAGCGGCAGACGCCGTGACCGTCGGCGATATTGTCCGCGTGCAACAAACCGGTACCCGGCTACCCGATGCCGTCGCACCAGGCACGCCCGGCGATTCGCAGGCTGTGGTTGCGCTGACCGGTGTCATTCCCGCGGTCGAAGCGCCGCTCGCTCCTGTGCCAATCAAAACCTGGCGGCTGGCGCAATTGCCCGAGATCCAGGGGGCGCTCGTGTCACTCGATCCCGCGACTGGTGCGGTGATCGCAATGGCCGGTGGTTTCGACTTCGGCATGAGCCAGTACAATCATGCGCTGCAGGCGGCCCGTCAGCCGGGATCCGGTTTCAAACCCTTCGTCTACTCATCCGCTCTCCACCATGGTCTGACGCCCGCCAGCATTTTCATGGACGCCCCACTGGTCTTCGATGATCAGAATCTGGAGGCCGAGTATCGACCGGACAACGACAACAACTCCTACAACGGCCCCACCCGCCTGCGCGAAGCCTTCTATCGATCGATCAACCTTGTTTCCATGCGGGTTCTGCTGAAAGTCGGTGCCGGCAGGGTGCTGGACTATGTGCGCCGTTTCGGCTTCGACACGAGTACGTTTCCACGCAACACCCAGCTCGCCATCGGCGGCGGCACAATGGCGGTCACGCCGCTGGATATGGCAGTCGCCTATGCAGTGCTGGCGAACGGCGGTTGGCGAATCGAGCCGAATATCATCGAACGGGTGGTCGATATCAACGGTGAGACCATCTTCAAGCCGCGCCATCCTGTGGTGTGTGACCCGTGCGATGAGGCGGAATCCGCGACCGATCTTGCGGAGGATTTTGCGGATCATGAACCGGCCAATCTCGAGGAACTGCTGGCAGCACAGCCGCCAGCGGCAGGTGAACTGCAGGCGGTTGAACCGCCCGTTCTGCCGGCAACGCGGGTGATCGATGAGCGCAACGCCTACATCATGCACACGATGCTGCAGGATGTGATCCGCAAGGGCACAGGACGACGCGCGCGCAGTCTCGAACGGCGCGATATCGCGGGCAAAACCGGCACCACGAACGATGCCGCCGACACCTGGTTCAACGGCTACAACCCCGACGTGGTCACCACTGTCTGGGTCGGTTTTCCCAATCATCGGCCGCTGGGCGCGCGGGAATACGGTTCCAACACACCGCTGCCGATCTGGATCGAATACATGCAGACCGCATTGGCCGACAAACCTCAACGTTTTCCCGATCAGCCTACCGGCGTGGTGACCATGAAGATTGATCCGGTAAGCGGCGAGCTGGCCGCAACCCGTCAGAACGACGCCATTTTCGAGATTTTCCTCGCCGAGTATGCGCCGCGCCATAAGTCACCTGACCGGCTCGGCGACAGCCACGGCGAAGAAGAGATAAAGCCGGTAGATATCTTCTAGGCGGCCTGCGGCTACTGAACGATTTTCACGCGGTCACCAGCGCGTGGCTCACCGTTGGGGTGGTGACCGTTGATCACCCGCAGTGTTTCTTCCGGATAGGACTTCAGTGAGACCTTCCGGGCGAGCGAGGCATAGGTATCCGACGGTTTTGCGACGATGACGGTGATCCGCTGATCATTGGCGATCCGCAGATCGTCCGCCGTCATGGCGCGGAACGACTCCACCGTCTGGCGCCACTCTTCGGCGAACACCTCAGGGTCGCCAACTGGACCCAGTTCACCCTTGAACAGATACACACCGGAATCTTTGTAGATCACGGCAATTTTACGCATCTGGGCAGTCCCGTCGGCAATTTCCACCGTTCCGATGAAGGCTGAGAAGCCATTGATTTCGAGTTCTTCGCCATCGACCACGTCGTCGCGCTTGAGGGTTTCGGTGACATATTGTGCGGGAGTCTGTTCCGACTTCGGCGGATTGAGCCGACGCACCGTGACGAACGAATCGTTCGCTCCCGGCGCCTTGCCGATGATCTCCGCGGGAGAATTACTCACATCCCAGCCGTCGGGGAAGGTCACCACCACCCGCAGCGAGCCATGATAGTACGACGTGCCTTTGATCAGACCGGTCGCCGCTTCATCGCCATAAACCAGGCCGTCGATCATCTCCCAGAAGTCCCGCTCCGGATCGGTTGTTTCCTCCGGTAGAAGGTGCTGCGACTTCATTACGGCATCGTGCAGTCGTTTGTCGTTGCGCGGATGGGAGGAGAACAAACCATGGTAGACGCTCGGCTCCTTGAGCACGTTCTTGGAGAACAGCGAGTGATCCTTGAGCACATGAATCACGTCGATCATCGACAGTGGGTTATATCCCGCAAGGGCCAGGAACTCTCCACCATACTCGTCCGCTTCGAGTTCGAACTCCCGACCGTACCCCGACAGCAGCGTCGCGGTCGCCGTATTGGTGAGGTCGGCAATCGCGCCGGTACCGGCGAGAATCGAGCCGATGAATCCGGCGATATCGCCGAACAATTTCGTCCGCTTGTTCCGCTTGGCATGCCGTCCCACCACATGACCAATTTCATGGCCGATGACACCCGCCAGTTCATCCTCGGAACGCAGATAAGAAATCAACCCGCGGTTCACGAAAATGTACCCATCCGGCAAGGCCATGGCATTGACGGCGGGGTTGTCGAGTACGTAGAAGTGATACTCCTTGCCGGCATCCGGGGTGACCCGCAACAAACGCTGACCGATCTGGTCGACGTATTTCTGCCATTCCTCGTCAGGGTAGAGCTGATCGTTATCGATCATCTCCTGATAGACTTTTTCACCCGGCCCTGCAGACCAGGCAAACGGTATGCTGGCGAGCAGGAGCAGGACCACGAGTGGGCCGCCCAGCAGCGTGCCATTGTGTCTCGATCCAGCGGATGTTTTGCGGGTCATCGAAATTCTCGAATCTTCCTGTGAGCCCATGCTTTCCTCACACGCGGGAGCATTCTAGCGCACCCGCAACCACGCGCGAAGGACAGGGAATTAGACCCCCGATTTTCAGGGGGTTCAGCTGAATATAGGCTGAATCGGAAGATGATTGGCGATGCCCGCAATGGGCGATTCACGCGTCGCGCGTCGGCTCAGCCCTGCCTGGTGCCGGAGCGGTTACCGAATCGCTTGCGGAAGCGTTCGACGCGACCACCGGCATCAAGGATCTTCTGTTTCCCCGTGTAAAAGGGATGGCAGGCCGAACAGACTTCCAGGTGGATGTCTGCTGCCAACGTCGAACGGGTTTCTATGACGTTGCCGCAGCTGCAGGTCGCCTTGATCGCTTGGTACGCTGGATGGATGTCCGCTTTCATTGCCCGTCTCAAGCAGGTTTCTCGAAGGGCGCGCAGTTTAGTCAGATGCCACGGAGATAGCAAGATCACACACCCTCACACCCGATGACCATACTGCCTGTCCCGTAATTCCCGCCTCCCAAAAGAGTGCCTGTCCTGTATTTGCGTTCCCCGTGCTTGCGGTCCCGGTCGTCGCGCCAGTGCTGGACCCTGCAAAGACACGCCGTGAATACATCCCTGTAGGCTCGTGCCGCAGGCTGTTCGCTGCAGCGAACAGCTTAGCGATTCGCGAAGCGCGAATCGCCGGCATCCCTGCCGCAGACGGTCTTTACAGGGTCCAGCACTGCCCCGACGCCCTACGATAATCAGACCTGCGAGATGGCCTATCCGCAGGGTTAAGCCGTTGTCGACTGCATTCAAAATAGTGCCTGGTCCCCTACCTGCGTAATCTGCGAATCCGAAGCTGGGAAGCAGCGGGGGCGGGGAGGGCTTGTGCGCACGGTGAACGCCCAACCGAGTAAGCGAATTGACCGTCCGCGGGCAAGTTCGCGAAGCGAGGGAATCGCGGAGCGATTGGGCGTCGGGCGAACGGGCCCTCCCCGCCCCCGCTGCTGGTCCTGATGCTGATGCTCGAAATCGTGCCTGTCCCGTACTTGACAGAACCTGAGCATCAATCCCGCGGTACGATCCCACCTACCCCGCGGGATTCCTTTATCCGGCATCACTTGTCACCCGTAACAAGCACCACCCAGCATCGCAGGAGCTAGAATGCTCGGCTTATATGAGTAGTCACCCGCCACCTCAGCGCGTCGCCCGCATCGCTGTGCCGCTCCCGCTGTACCAGCAATTCGACTATTGCGTACCCGACGAGTTGCCGCTGCCGGTGGTCGGTGCCCGAGTCGCCGTGCAATTCGGCCGGCAGAAGCTGGTCGGCGTCTGCACGGCACTCAATCCGGCGGACGCACACACCAATCTCAAACCACTCAGTAGAATTCTCGACACCGAAAATCTGTTTGGTGCTGAGCTGTGGGCGCTCGGGGCGTGGCTCGCCGACTACTACCAGCACCCGCTCGGCGAAGTGTTGGCAACCCTAATGCCGGCGGCGGCGCGCAAGAGCGAACCGGTGAAAATTCGCCGCAGCGAAGTCTGGCAGGTCACTGCCGGTGAATTTCCGCTCACGCGGGCACCGAAACAGGCCGCACTGTTGCAATGGATGCGCGATCAGGGCGGCTCGGCTACCGCCGCACAACTGCGCGCGAATGCGTTTACCCGGTCACACATCCGCTCGCTTGCCGCTAAAGGAGCCATCACCCGTGCGAGTGATCTTCTCGAAGCGCCCGCCGTCGGTGGCAGACGAGCACGCGCGGTGGCTGCCGGGCCGCAGTTGAACGACGAACAGCAAAAAGCACTCGATCAGCTTACCAGCCTGCCGGCCGGCTTCGCGCCAGTGCTGCTCGATGGCATCACCGGCAGCGGCAAAACCGAGGTCTATCTACGATTCATCGAAGTCGTACTCGCCCGGGGCGGGCAGGTGTTGGTACTCGTACCGGAGATCGCACTCACCCCGCAGACCCTGCAACGCTTCGAGGCACGCTTCGGCACCGCCAGCACCGTGCATTCCAATCTCAGCAACGCCGCCCGCCTGCAGACGTGGCTGCGCTGTCGCAACGGCGAGATCGACATTCTCATCGGCACCCGTTCAGCCGTGCTCACACCATTTGCCAATCTGGGGCTAATCGTCGTCGACGAGGAGCATGATTCCTCTTTCAAACAGACGGACGGATTGCGCTACTCCGCGCGCGATGTGGCCGTGAAGCGGGCACAACAACTCGACATTCCGCTCCTGCTCGGCAGCGCTACTCCCTCGTTCGAATCTTTGTACAACGCTCGCAACGGCCGCTACACCACGCTGCACCTCAGCAAACGTGCCGGAGGCGCGAACCCGCCGACCTTCCATCTGATCGACATTCGCGGCCGGCGCCTGGACGATGGTATCAGCGCAGACCTGACACGGATCATCCAACGCCATCTGCAGGCCGACGGCCAGACTCTGGTGTTCCTGAACCGGCGCGGTTTCGCGCCAACGTTGCTGTGTTCGCGCTGCGGCTGGCAGGCAGACTGCAGCCACTGCGATCGTCGCCTCACCATGCACCGGCAACCCGCAGCGCTTATCTGTCATCACTGCGGCCGGCGCCAGGCGCTGATGGAGAGATGTCCAAATTGTGATCATGCAGGCCTTACCGCCGTTGGGGTCGGCACTCAGCGTACTGAAGAGGGGCTCGCACGGCAGTTCCCCGACTTCCCGATACTCAGAATCGATCGCGACACGACGCGCAGCCAACGCCGCATGGAGGAACACTTCGCAACGATCCGAACCGGTGAACCCGCGATACTGATCGGCACGCAGATGCTCGCTAAAGGCCATCATTTTCCGGACGTCACTCTGGTCGCCGTGATCAACGCCGACGGCGGATTCCTGAGTCCCGATTTCCGCGCACCCGAGCGCACCGCACAACTCATCGTGCAGGTTGCCGGCCGCGCCGGCCGCGCGCAACGGCCGGGGGAGGTTTATATTCAGACCTACCAACCGGAAAACCCTCTGCTTGTCGCGTTACTCGAACATGGCTACGCAGGATTTGCCGAACGGGAACTCGAAATCCGCGCCAGGGCCGAACTCCCGCCCTACCGACCGATCGCGCTGATCCGGGCCGAAGCCACTGCAGTCGGCGCCGCCCAGCAGTGGCTTACGCGGGTCAAAGCCCAGCTGGCCGAGCCACTGCAACTGTTCGGTCCGGCACCAGCGATCATTGCCCGCGTGGCCGATCGCTGGCGCTTTCAGTTACTGGTGATCGGCGAAAACCGCAGCC
>SMVA01299902.1_pt1 | contig 21248 bp, 16 predicted proteins | sample 2456451 | NCBI WGS metagenome assembly SMVA01 (sample SAMN11095933, study PRJNA526329) | marine sediment metagenome | biome: Marine sediment; feature: Surficial sediment; material: Deep marine sediment; isolation source: Hadal surficial sediment | place: Pacific Ocean | collected 2014-05 | depth... | reverse complement strand
CGGGATGCCGATGCGTGCACACGCCGCCGCCGTCGCGACTCCATGCTGGCCCGCACCCGTCTCGGCAATGACGCGCGCAGCCCCCAGGCGCTTCGCGAGCATCGCCTGACCCAGGGCGTTGTTGATCTTGTGCGCGCCGGTGTGCGCCATGTCTTCGCGCTTCAGATAGACTTCGGCGCCCCAGCGTCTGGACAGTCCGCGCGCCGGCGTCAGCGGCGTCGGCCGACCGGCCCACTGTTCGAGCTCCTTGCCGAGTTCCGCGACGAACTTCGGATCGTGCAGATACTGCTTGACGCCCGCCTCGAGCCGCGCCAACGCGGGCATCAGGGTCTCCGGCGCGTAACACCCGCCGAACGGACCGAACCTGCCCTGCTCGTCCGGCAGCTTGCCGCCGAGCAGGCGCGTCAACAGCGCCCGTCCTTCGGCTGCGTTCAATTCAACCTGCATCCATACTCTCCAGTTTTCTGACGGCGTGCACAAACGCCTCGATCTTGTTCGGGTCCTTGATGCCGCGCCGCTGCTCCACACCGCTGCTGACATCGACGCCCCACGGCCGGACCAACCTGATCGCGGTCGCGACGTTATCCACATCCAGACCGCCGGCCAGCATCAGTTGCGTCTCCAGCGCGAGCTCCGTCGCCTTCTCCCAGTCAGCCCGCTCGCCGACCCCGCTGCCGGACGCCTCAAACAACACCCGCGTCTCGCGGTCGAACGCCGCGGAATCGAAATCTGGCGTATCCCGATACACCGGCACGCAATATGTCGATTCATCGACCGCGAGCGTCGCAAGATCCGACGCATCCGTCTGCACCCAGTCTGGCGCGAAGCGTGCGACGACGGCATCCCACTCGGCCTGCGTCGGGTGACGCATTACCGCCACCCGCACGACACTGCCCGGCAGATTCCGCGTCAATGCGACTGCCTGGTCGATCGAAACCCGGCGCGGCGATTCGGCAAATACGAAACCGACCGCATCCGCGCCCGCGGCCACTGCGGCGGCGACATCGCCCGCCGTCCGCAGCCCGCAGATCTTGACGAACGTATGATTCTCGCGAGTCACAGGCCCGTCCCGACGGCGCGCGCCGCGGCCAGCAATTCTCCGGCCGCCATCGTCGGATCATCGGAGCGCATCAGCGCGGTGCCGACGAGCGCGAGACGATACCCTAATCCCGCGACTTCCGCTGCCTGTTCGCGAGTTGCGACGCCGCTTTCGGCTACCCACGGCAGGTCGGGAGGCAACGCGCGCGCCAGCACGGCGAAGCGCGGGAAGTCCACCTGCAGCGTGCGCAGATCGCGGCAATTAACGCCGATCAGTTGCCGCACGACGCCTGCGGCATCGATGGCCGGCCCGGCATCGTTCATGACCGGCACGCATTTATCGAGATCCGCCTCATCGAACGCCTCGACGAGCGCAAACATGCCGAGATCGCGGGTCATCTGCAGCATGTCGCTCAGCATCGCGGTCTCGAGCATCGCCGCGATCAGCAACACACCCGATGCCCCCGCGGCACGCCCCTCGACGACCTGGTAGGGCGCGACCAGGAAATCCTTGCGCATGGCCGGCACCGGGGCAACCTCGTTTGCCACCGCGGTCAGGTGCGCGAGATGGCCTGCAAATCGCGACGGCTCGGTCAGCACGGAGATCGCGACGGCGCCCGCATCACGATATCGCGCACCCTGTTCCGACGGCGACAGGTCGTCGTCGGCAAGCCGGCCCGCCGACGGTGAACTGCGTTTGACCTCGGCGATCAGGTCGAAGCCCTCGTCCGACAGGCGCAGCGGGTACGGTGCGGGCTGCGCTTCTGCCCGACGCAACATGGCCCGATCGTCGCATTCCGCGCGCGCGCCGGCCGCGCGCTGCTCGCTCGCCTCGGCCATGCCGGCGAGGAAATCCGAATCGATCGATCGCGGTACGCGAGTCGTCATGCCGAACTCGAAAAACCGCGCAGATCGTTGAGCACGTTCGCCGCCGCACCCGAATCGATCGCCGCGTTCGCCCGTTCGATGCCGACGGCCGGATCATCGGTCTCTCCGGCCAACTCGAGCACGAGGCCGACGCCGAGTGTCAGCGCATCGCGATGCGCGCCTTTCTCGCTACCGGATAACACCGCCTCCAGTGCCTTCGCGTTAAACTCGGCGTCGCCTCCGGCGAGGTCTTCCGGCGCGCAGCGCGGGAGCCCGAAATTCGCCGGGTCCCGACGTTCCTCGCGGACCTGGCCCGGCCGGACGTCGAACAGCGTGAACTCGCCACACGGCGTCGCCTCGTCCCAGCCCGGCTCGCCGTGCACGACGAACGCACGCTCGATCGTCATGCCGGCCAGCGCGTCGGCCATCAGCCGCGCCGTCGGCAGATCGAACGCGCCGATCAGGTGCAAAGGGGGCTTGGCCGGGTTCGTCAGCGGGCCGAGAATGTTGAAGACCGTGCGCACGCCCAGCGCGCCGCGCACCGGCGCGATGGCCTTCATGGCCGGATGGAAGAACGGTGCGAACAGGAACGAGAAGCCCGTGGCCGCCAGGCACCGCAGTGCTTCATCCGGGCCCTCCGGGTGCGCGATTCCGAGTGACTTCAGGACGTCGGCGCTGCCGGACTTCGACGACACCGAGCGGTTGCCGTGCTTGATGACCGGCACACCGCAGGCGGCGGCCAGCAAAGCGGTGCCGGTGGAAATATTGACGCTGCCCGAACCGTCGCCACCGGTACCGACCACGTCGACCGCGCGCAGACCTTCCGGCAGCTCGGTCGTGCGCGCGAGCTCGCGCATCGCCTTGGCAAAACCGCGCACCTCATCAGCCGTCTCGCCCTTGACGCGCAGTGCGATCAGCAGCGCCGCACTCGTGGCGGGCGGCAACGCCTCGTCCGCCAGCAGGCGCATGAGGTCGCCGGCCTCGTGTTCGGTAAGGTCCTGGTTATCCAGGAGCCTGTTAAGGACAGTTTTTGCATCGATGCTCATGAGCGTTTCCCGGGTCAAGTCCGCAGCTCGAGAAAGTTCTTCATCAGGTCATCGCCCTCGGGCGTCAGCACGCTTTCCGGATGGAACTGAACGCCCTCGATCGGCAGCTCGCGATGGCGCACGCCCATGATCTCGCCGCGACGGGTCCGCGCCGTGACCTCCAGGCAGTCCGGGATCGAATCGAGCTCGGCGCACAGGGAGTGATAGCGCCCGGCCTCGAATGGTTCGCTCAAGCCCCGGTAGACCGTCTTGCCGTCGTGCTCGATCATCGACGTCTTGCCATGCATCAGGCGTTCGGCGGCAACGATGTTGCCGCCGAAGTGCTGCACGAGGCTCTGATGGCCGAGGCATACGCCGAAGATCGGCACACGCTGCTCGAACGCACCGATCATATCCAGCGAGACGCCGGCGTCGTCCGGCCGGCCCGGGCCCGGAGAAATGCATAAATGCGACGGCGACAACGCGAGCGCCTCGTCTATGGTGATCTGATCGTTGCGGTAGACATCGACCTTCGCGCCCAGCACGAGGAACGCCTGCACCAGGTTATAGGTAAAGGAATCGTAGTTATCGATCAGTAACAGGTAGGGAGCGCTCACAATCCTTCCTCCGCCATGGCCAGCGCGCGGCGCAGGATGGCGCTCTTGGCCAGAACTTCCTCGTACTCGGTTTGCGGCACGCTGTCGGCGACGATGCCGGCACCGGCCTGAAAGCTGTATTCATACTTGCCGAACATGAGCGTACGAATCACGATCGCGTGATCCATATCGCCGTCGTGCCCGAAATAGCCGATCGTGCCGGCATACACGCCCCGCCGCGTCGGCTCCATCTCGTCGATCAACTCCATCGCACGGACCTTCGGCGCACCGACGAGTGTCCCGGCAGGGAAGGCCGCCGCGAACAGGTCGAACGCATCCTTGTCTTCGGCGAGTTCACCCTGCACGCCACTGACGATGTGCATGACATGGCTATACCGCTCGATCGACCGATAGGGTTCGACGTACACCGAGCCGGCCGCTGCGACCCGGCCGAGGTCGTTGCGTGCGAGGTCGACAAGCATGACGTGTTCTGCATTTTCTTTCTTGTCGGCGAGCAGCGACTGCTCGTGCTCGACGTCTTCAGCGGAATCCTTGCCACGCGGCCGGGTCCCTGCAATCGGTCGCAATGCCGCGTGGCCACCGTGGCACTTGACGAGCGCCTCCGGCGAGGAACCCACGACCTGCAGATCGCCGAGATCGAAGAAAAACATGTACGGCGACGGATTCAACAGACGCATCGCGCGATACGTCTCGAACGGCGCCAGCGTGTGCCGACCGGAGAATCGCACCGACAGCACGATCTGGTAGATGTCACCCCGGGTGATGTATGCCTTGCAGCGCTCTACCGCGGCCATGAATTCCTCTTTCGAGAGACTCTGCTCCGGCTCGACGTAGCTCGCGCCCGAAGGCGGCGCCGGCAGCGGCCCGCGCAGCAGGCCGATAATCGTCTCACGCAGACTCGCGCGCTCGCCCTCCGGGCCGGTATGCAACAGGGCGATACGCCGTGTCAGGTGATCGAAGACCAACAGCGACTCCGTGGCGAGGTAACCCATCTCGGGCGCGGCCGGCACGGCGGCGCCCGCGGGCGCATTTTCCAGGCGTTCGAAATAGCGCACGGTGTCGTAGCCTGCGATGCCGACGAGCCCGCCGGCGAACGGCAGCTCCGGCACTTCGGGCGCCAGGCGCGGTGTGCCCGCGAGGACGTCACGCAGTATATTGAGCAGTTCGGCGGCGCCGGACGGCCGCGGCCGCGACTCCGTGTCGACGCCGGGGCGAGTGATCCGGATACCGTTCGCGTCGAGCCGGAACTGTGTCACGTCACCGAATCCGAGAAACGAATACCGCGCCAGGTACGCGCCGCCCTCGACGCTCTCCAACAGGTAGCGTGGCTTCAGTGAAGCCAGTTTCAGGTAGGTCGAGACCGGGGTATCCAGGTCCGCGCTGATATCAAAAGGTGCTTCCATCTCAATCTCGTCTGTATGCGGTGCCCGAGACGTGGGCCTGCGAAATAGGCCTAAGAAATAGGCAATAAAAAACCCATCGCCGCTCCGCGGAGATGGGTTTCCTGGCTGTCTGGTCGTGACGCGCTAGCCCGTAACCCCCTCCGCGGAGAAGGACCACCACCAGTTCTGGTTGTTGGCTGCGCGATTCATGGCGGGAAGTATCCCCGCGAAGACCCCCGCAGGTCAAGGGTCCAGGCCGGTATTTCAACCCCTCGGCGACCCTCGGCAACGCCCGGCACGCGACGGCCACGCCGGCCGACGAACCCTGACCGGTCGGACCCACGCACTGACCGGTGTTCGGACCCATCCGGACCCCACTTAGCGATATATTGTCCCTATTCCAGGCACCCTATGCCGGGTGATAGATGCCGGGCGACCTGCATGGCCCGGCGCATACCGCGTCAACAACACACGAGAGAACGCCATGAGCCAGTCGAAGCCTCCTGCATCCCCATCCTCCACCCTGTCCCGCCGCAACCTGATCCAGACGACGGTAGGACTGGCCGCACTTGGTGCCGGCGCAGCAACAGCAGCGACGGCAGCGACCGCAGCGGACACGGCCCACCGGCCGAAGGCTGACGGCGCGCCGTTCGACACGATGCGCGACTACATCGCCGCGATGGAGGAATGGGGCACGGTCATTCACATCCCGCGCGCCGACCAGGACGCGTATGAGGTGACGGCGCTGATGTACCGCGTTCGCGAGAAGCACGGCATGCGCGGCGGCCCGATCCTGATCATCGACGAGGTCCGCATCGATGGCAATTGGGTCAAGGGTCCGCTGGTGGTCAACGAAAGCGGAAACATGTACGGCGATTGCCTGATCTACAACCTCGATCCGGTCGACGAGGGCCCGCTGAAGAAGGCGCCGTACCAGAGCTACCGCAAGGCGCGCGAACACGTCATGCAGATGGTCGCCGACAACGACGGCGAGTACCCGACGATTGCCCCCGTCGAAGTCTCGCGCGACGACGCGCTGTGCAAGCAGGTTGTATTGACGGGTGACGCGATCGACCTGACGAAATTTCAGTTCATCCAGTGCAACCCGGCGGATGCCGGTCGCTATATCAATACCGGCTGCGTGTTCACGCGCGACCCGAAATGGGGCATCAATATCGGCACCTATCGCTGCCACCTGCGCGGCCCGCGCGAGATCGGACTGAACTCCGAGCCAGGGCAGACCGGCAACCGACACTTGTCGAACGCGGCCCGGCGCGGCGAGAAGATCGCGAAGGTCTCGATCGTGCTGACGCCCGACCCGTACGTCTGGATTGTCAGCGGCAACAAGCTGGTATTCACGCGCCCGGCTGACGAATTGGCGATCGCGGGCGGGCTCGCCGGCCGACCGATCGAGGTCGTGCGCAGCGAGACGAACGACTTCATGATCCCGGCGAACGCCGAGATGGTCATCGAGGGCGAGGTGCCGCTCGACGACCTGCGCCCGGAGGGCCCGTACAGCGAGATGGTCGGCTACCAGGGGCGCCGCAAGGAGAAGCAGTACTGGATGCGCGTCACGGCGGTGACGCATCGCCGGAATCCGTGGATCATGAATAATTTCACCGGCCATCAGGCAGGCAATCTGATGGCGACGGGACACGCGCGGCCGCTGTACCTGCTAAAGCGTGAGGTCCCGTCGCTCGTCGATTTCTTCAGCGACAACCGGTCAGTCGGCGTGACCTTCGCCAGCATCAGGAAGACGCGGCCGGGCGAGGGCCTGGAAGTCGCACAGAAAATCGCCGAGTCGAAATTTTTCTCCAAAATCGTCATCGTCGTCGATGACGATCTCGACATCACGAATCAAGAGGAAATGCTCGGGGCGCTCGGCGCCCGCTGGCAGCCCTACGGCAACACGACGATCTATGAGGCGTTGCCGTCGATGCCGCTCGATCCGAGCACGATCAAGCGCGGCCGCGGCAGCAAGATCGCGATCGACGCGACGCGCCAATGGCCCGAAGAAGGCGGCCCGGAGACTTTCCCGATGTGGAATCGCACGCTGCTCGAGACCGGTGCGCCGGACGCGCTCAGCAACGTGGACGCGAAATGGGGCGAACTTATCCGCGCCTGGCGGCCTGTTTAGAAGGTACCAGACCACTGGTGTCCCGCAACGCTCCTACGACGCTCTTCTCGATTCAACCAGATTGTTATGGGGCAGCAGTGGGCCAGACCCTGTTATCTACAGGTCGTAGTAGATCGGCAGGATAATCGTAAACGCGATCCACATGACCAGCGTCAGCGGGATACCGACCCGAAGGAAATCGGAGAATCGATAGCCGCCGGCGCTCATGATCAGCAGATTCGTGTGATAGCCGATCGGCGTCGCGAAACTCATGTTGGCGCCGACGATCACCGCCACAATGAAGGGTTCGACCGGCGCGCCGATCTGCTGGGCGACACTGATCGCGACCGGCGTGCCGATGACGGCCGCCGCATTGTTAGACACGACATTCGTCAGGATCGTCATCAGCAGAATCAAGCCACCGAGGATCAGCGGTATCGGGAACGGCTGCGTCACGAACACGAATATCTGCGCGATGAATTCGGCTCCGCCCGTCTTCATCAGCGCGAAACCAAGCGCCAGGCTCGAGACGATGATCATGATGACCGGGATGTTCAGCGCATCGCCGGCATCACGCCACTGGATACACCCGGTCGCCAGCATCAGCGCAACACCGCACAAGGCGCTGACCGAGATCGGCATCAAACCGGTAGCCGCCATCGCAACGACCCCGATGATGATCGCCAGCGCGACCGGCGCCCGTTTCGTATGGGGCAGATCGGTCGTCGCGTCGAGCACGAGCATCGAGCCGCTCTCGCGCAGACTGCGGATCGCATCGCGCGACCCCTGCACAAGCAGCACGTCGCCGGCACGCAGCCGAATCGTGCCAAGATCGCCGCTGACATCCTGCGCCGAGCGCGCGCGATGGATGGCCAGCGGAAACAGCCCATAACGGCTGCTGAACTGCGCGGCATTCAGCGTGCGATGATGGAGCGCGGAACCGCGCGTGATGACAACCTCGGCGAGCTGCTGGCCCTCGGTCTCGAGCGGAACGTCTTCACTGATCGGATGCTCGCCGTCGCTGACATTGTACAGGGTGGCGCCGAGCGCCTGCTCGAACTCCTTAAGCCGCTCCGCGGAATCCTTGACATACAGACGGTCACCCGGCTGTATCGTGACCGACGGTAACTTTGCTACAAACAGGGTCTCGGTCCTCTGGATGCGATCGACACGGATGCGATTTTCAGTCTTCGCCCGGATCTCCGACAGCGTCTTACCGGGCGCGAAGCCATCCTCGTTGATATACAGGACGGCGCTGAACAGCCGCGGCGAGGTATCGGACATCAACGGTTTGCGTACCGGCAGCAAGCGCGGCGCGATGAGCCACAGGAACAGCAACCCCGCGCCGCCCGCGATCACGACCGGCAGCGCGAAATCGAACATCCCGAAGCGAATCTGGGCGATGTCGAAGGCGATGGCGACGACGAGCAGGTTCGTCGATGTTCCGATGGTCGTCGCCATACCGCCGATCAGCGTCGCCAGGCCCATCGGCATCAGGACCTTCGACGGCGGCCGATGGGCACGGATACAGACAGCTACCAGCAAGGGCAGCAGCATCACGACGATCGGCGTGTTATTCAGAAATGCGCTGGCAAAGGCCCCGAAGAGCAATGTCAGGAACAATGCAAACGTCGGCTTCTCGAGCCAGTACTTCGACATGATCGACGCGACCGGTTGCAGCGCACCGGTCGTCTCGACGCCGCGGCCGACGATCAGCAACGCACAGATCGTAACCAGCGCCTCGTGACCGAAGTTCGCGAAAAAATCTGCAGGCTGAATGTTGTCGTACGGGAAGAAGAAAAACATCAGTATCAGCAACACCAGCACACCCAGACCGGTCGTCTCCAAAGGAATGCGGTCCTTTGTAAACAGAAACATCGCCAGACCCGTCATGATGATGACGACGATCGCGTGTAAGTCAGGAAGCTGAGGCAAGATTCGACCTTATTCAATAACAGCCTGGTTCGGCTTCGATATCCGGCGTTAAGGATACCCGTAATGAATCAGAGATTCCTCATCGCAGCACACAAGTGCGCCGGAGGCGCCGAAAGTGCTTCCATCCGGCCGGCTTCGGTCATAAGATTCGACCGATTCAACCATCGTCCAGCCGCACATCATGTCCGCCAATAATCCGACCAATGCAACGGGCCTACACCCCACGGCACGTCCAGCCGAGAAGCGCCAGGATATCGAGTTCGCCGACAAGGACAAGGCTCTCCGCCACGACGTCCACCTCCTCGGCGAGATGATCGGCGAGTTGTTGAAGGAACAGGGCGGCGATGCGCTGTTCGACGTCGTCGAAGCAGCGCGCCGAACCGCGATCGATCGCCGCGAGGGCGACCCGGCGGCCGGTGCACATCTCGACGCGCTGGTGAAGTCACTGTCGCCGCTGACCGCACGTAATTTCGTGCGTGCATTTTCGACCTATTTCCAGGTCGTCAACGCCGCTGAGCAGGTCCATCGTATTCGCCGCCGACGAGACTACCTGAAGCAAAAGTCGATCCGGCAGCCGGGCGGCATAGAAGAGACCATCTTCATGCTGAAGGAACACGACTTCAGCCTGGAGGATATCGACAAGCTGCTGAGCGTCCTGCGGATCGAGCCGGTATTCACGGCCGATAACATCGAACCCACGCGCCGCACGATCCTGCGCAAGCAGCAAAATATCATCCGCCGGCTCGTCGACGTACAGAATCCGGCGCTGACGCCCCAGGAAACGAAAGCCAACTTCGAGAGCATCCGCAGCGATGTCACGGCGATCTGGCAGACCGAGGAACATCCGCACGAAGTGCGCACGGTCTTTGACGAACTCGAGCACGTCCTGTTCTTCCTGACCGACGTCATCTACCGGGCCGTCCCGCCGTTCTACGATCGTGTCTCTGACGCGCTAATCGCGGCCTATGGCGACGCAGCCGAGAACCTGACAATTCCGACGATACTGCGCTTCGCATCGTGGATCGGCGGCGACATGGAGGCCCGACCGGACATCACCGGCCGGACCGTTCGCGAGACGCTCGCCCGGCAGCGCTCACTGCTCCTCGATCTCTATTACGACGAGTGCCGTGAACTGTGGAACAAGCTGAGCCAGAGCACTACCCGGACTCAGATCTCCGACGAACTCTTCGAGCGCATCCGCAACTACACCGGACATTTCCCGAACACCCTGGGCAAGGTGCTGCTCCGTCACCGCGACATGCCGTATCGGACGTTTCTGAAACTCATCATGGAACGGCTGCGGGCGACGTATGATGGCGAAGAATTCCCCTATGAATCCGCAGAAGAGTTCGTCAAGGACCTGCGGATCATCGCGAAGAGCCTCGAGGACAACAAGGGAAAGCACGCGGGCCTGTTTGCGCTGAAGCGATTGATACGCCGGGCCGAGACTTTCGGTTTTTATTTCCTGACGCTCGACATCCGGCAGAGCGCGTTCGTCAACCGGCAGGTTATCGGCTATTGTCTTGATGAATCGGACTGGAACGAGCAGACGCCCGAATATCGAACCGAGCGAATTCAGCAAGCCCTCGATATCAACGAGTCCCCGTCGGTTGAACCGGACAACCAGGCGAAACGCACGCTCGCGATCTTCCAGGCTATCGCGTTTTGCCGCCGCCGCTACGGCAAACGCGCGATCGGCCCATATATCATCAGTCTCGCGCACGGCGTCGACGATATTCTGTCGGTGCTGCTGCTGGCCCGCTGGGCGGAACTGCGGAAGAGGGACGGTGGAGTGCCGCTGGACATCACACCGTATTTCGAGACGGTCGAAGACCTGACCGACTGCGCCGCGACGATGCGCCAGCTCCTGCAGGACAAGGTCTATCGCGCGCACCTTAAGGAACGCGGCGATCGGCAGATCATCATGGTCAGCTACGCGGACAACAACAAGGATGCGGGCCTCGCGTCGGCTCGATGGTCCCTGCAGCAGGCACAGTCCGACCTCGCGGCGACGCTCGATACGGCCGGCATCGACATAACGCTGTTTCATGGCCGCGGCGGTACGATCAGTCGCGGTGGCGGACGGACCCACGCCGCGGTACTCGGCTCGCCGGCCGGCGTCATCCGCGGGCGGCTCCGCGCGACGGAACAGGGCGAGCTGGTCAATGCGAAATTCGGCGTCCGCGGCATCGCGCTGCGCACCCTCGAACAGACAACCGCGTCGGTCGCCAGGCAGACGGCAATGCCGCGCACGGAGTCGCCCAAGGAAAGTACCGAGTGGCACGCGATCATGAATACCATCTCGGACGGCAGCAAAGAACGCTACAAGACACTCATCAACGATCCGCCGGAGTTTTACGACTACTTTCGACTGGCGACGCCGGTCGATGCCATCGAGCGCATGCGCCATGGTATCCGCCCGGACATGCCGACCGATACCGGCAGTATCAACGACCTGCGCGCGATCCCGTGGGATTACTCCTGGACGCAGAGCCGGCATATGCTGCCCGGCTGGCTCGGCTTCGGAGCAGGCCTGACGCGCGCCATCGCGCAGTTCGGCCTGCCGGCGGTCCGGGAGATGGCGGAATCCTGGTATTTCTTCCGCGCGCTCATGTATGACGTCGAGACGGTCCTTGCGAAAACCGACCTGAACATCGCGGCGCGCTACTCAGCGCTGGCCGGCGACCTTCACGAGCAGTTTTTCCCGTCGATGCGGACCGAGTTCGACCTGAGCGTCGAACAGATACTGACGATCAAGAAGCAGAATGTCCTGCTCGAGCGGCAGAGCTCGCTGCGCCGCTCGATCCGCCTGCGCAATCCCTACGTCGACCCGATGAGCCTGCTGCAGGTCGACCTGCTGCGACGATGGCGCGAGAGCGAACGCGAGAACGAGGATCTGCTGGAAGCACTGATCGCGAGCATCAACGGCATCGCGCGCGGACTTCAGGACTCCGGTTAGGCACTCGGTCAAGGTAATATCGATGCGAGCCGTGTTCCTCGACTTCGACACGCTCGGCCCGGGCGACATCGATGCCGCGCCGCTCCTCCGGCATCTGCCTGACCTCAAACTTTATCCGCATACGCCCGCCGATCAGGTCGCGGAACGGATCGCCGATGCCGATGTCGTACTCATCAACAAGGTAGACCTGTGCGGCGATACCCTCGCACGGACGACGCGCCTGAAGCTGATTTGCCTGGCGGCAACCGGCACCGACAACGTCGACCTCGCGGCCGCCCGCAAGCGCGGCGTCGCCGTCTGCAATATCCGCGATTACTGTACGCCGTCGGTCGTCCAGCATGTCTTCGCACTGCTGCTCGCGCTGACCCACCACCTGAGCGAATATCGCGAACGACTGGCCGACCGCGCGTGGGCCGACAGCGCACAGTTTTGCCTGCTCGATTTTCCGATCCGCGAACTCGAGGGGAAAACACTCGGCATCGTCGGTCTGGGCGCGCTCGGCAGCGGCGTCGCAGACGTCGCGAAGGCATTCGGCATGCACGCCATTGCCGCGCGCCGTCCCTACGCTGTAACGACGTTCGATGCCAGCAAGATGGATGCGGGGATGGATGACGACCGCGTCGAGCGCGTCAGCTTCAATGACCTCCTGACCCGCGCCGACGTCATCAGCCTGCACTGCCCGCTGACCCCGGAAACCGAGAGCCTGATCGACGCGGATGCGCTGCGGACGATGCGCAACGATGCCCTGCTGATCAACACCGCCCGTGGTGGCCTGATCGATTCCGCAGCTCTCGTCACCGCCCTCCGCGAAGGCCAGATCGCGGGTGCCGGCATCGACGTCCTCCGACAGGAACCCCCGGTTGACCCGGAACCCCTCACCGACGCCAGCCTGCCCAACCTGATCGTTACCCCGCATATCGCCTGGGCCGCCCGCGAATCGCGCCAGCGTGCCGTCGCCGAGATGGCCGCGAATATCGAGAGTTTCCTGAACGGCGAATCGCGCAATCGGGTGGATTAGCCCTAACTGTCTCGCAACACGATGATCGGCGGTTCGGTGACCGCCTTGCGCGTCGCCAGCGTGCCGGTCACGCCAACGATCGCGCTGCCGAATACGAGACCGACGACCCATAGCACGGGGTCAACCGTGTAGTCGAGATCAAACACCTGCTCGGCCATGACGTAACCGACGGCCGTCGCGCCGAAGGCAGCAAGTATGCCGGCCAGGCTGCCGAGCGCCACGAACTCGACCGCGATGCCTTGCAGAATCATGCGACGCCGGGCGCCCAGCGTATGCAGCAGCGCGCTCTCGAAACGACGCTCGTCACGCGTCGCCTGGATGGCAGCGAGCAGCACGATGATCCCGGCCAGCAATGTGAACAGGAATACGTATTGCACTGCGATCGAGGCACGATCGATGACCATGCGCACCTGTCCGAGGATGACCTCCAGATCGAAAACCGTCACGCCCGGGAAGGCCCGCACGAATGAATTCAACACCAGCCGCTGATCGGATGGCACGTGCACACTCGCGATGATCGTCTGCGGCAACTCGGCGGCGAGTCCGGGCGACAGCATGATATAAAAATTCGGTCGCATCGAATCCCACTCGATCGAGCGCAGACTCGTAACCGGCGCATCGAATTCCTCGCCACCGATATTAAAACCGACGGTATCGCCCACACCGATGCGCAACGATCGCGCGATGTCAGCCGCCAGCGATACCTGGATCTCCCCTTCGTAGTCGGCACCCCACCATTGTCCGGCGATGACCTTGTTCGTATCCGGCAGTTCGCTTCGCCACGTCAGGTTGGTTTCCTGACGTACGATAAACGGCTGTCGACCTTCGCCGAAATCGACCTCGTCGACGGGCACGCCATTGATGCGCACCATCTTGCCCCGAATGAACGGCAGATATTCCGGCGTCGCATTCAATTCCGTCGCGAAGAATTCCTGTATGTCAGGCCACTGCGGCGGATCGATGTTGATCAGGAAGTAGTTCGGCGCATCGTCGGGTATGGTGGCGCGCCACTCCTCGAGTATGTCCGTACGCACGATCGTCAGCAGCAGCAGGACCATCATGCTCAGCGCGAACGCGACGATCTGCACGACACTCTCACTGCCGCGGCGGGAGATGTTGGCGAGGCCGTAACGCCAGGCAACGCCGGCCGCTCCGCGGAACCGCGACAGCAGGACTACCAGCGCCCAGCCGCCCGCGACCGCACAGATCGCGACGGCCGCGAGCCCGCCGGCGATGAAGCCGAGCAGGGTCAGATCGCGGACAATCGAGTAGATCATGATGAGCAGGGTGCCGATCGCAACACCGTAGGTGACGCCGAACGACAATTTCGGCGGCGGCAGGTCGCGGCGCAGGACCCGAATGGGCGCCGTATTCTTGAGTTGCAACAGGTGCGGCAGCGCGAAACCCACCGTGATCGTCGCAGCCGTGACCAATCCGAGCACGCTCGCGGCGGGCGATGTGCCCGGCAACGTCAGCTTCAGCAAATCGGACACGAGCGCGACGAGCGCGGCCTGCGCGAAGTAGCCGATCGCCGAGCCGATCGCTGCCGTCCCCGCAACCATGCAGACGAGCTGGCTCAGCGTGCTGTTCTGCACGAACGACTGCGTCGCGCCGAGGCTCTTCAGCAGCGCGACCGTATCCAGGTGTCGAAGCGCATACCGGCGGGCCGCCATCGCCGTTGCCACGGCGGCGAGGATGACCGTCACGAGCGAGGCCAGCGTCAGGAAACGCTGCGCCCGGTCGATCGCCGCATTGATCTGCTCGCCGGCATCTTCGAGACCACGCACGCGCATACGATCGCCGACCCGCTCCTCGATGCTCTGCCGAAATGCCTCGATCGGGCCTTCATCGCCCGCGAACAGCTCACGGTAAGTCGCACGGCTGCCCGGCCGGATCACGTTGAATGACGGCACATCGGCCAGGTTGACCATCATGCCGGGCGCGAGTTGCGTCATTCCGCCGGCCATCTGGGCCGGCTGATACTCGAGCACCCGCGCGATCGTCAGCGCAAAGTCACCGACCACGACCCGATCGCCGACCGCAAGATTCATCCGCCCGAGCAGGCCCGGCTCCGCCCAGCCCGTTCCGGGCTCCGGGATTCCGTCGGCTCGCGACGTCTCACCGAACATGATGTCGGCAACGAGCAGCTCGCCGCGTAGCGGGTAGCCGGCACTGACGGCGGTGATCATCGTCAGCGCATTGGCCTCGTTGTCGGTGTCGGCCGGCAGCACCATCGTCAGGAAGGACATCGCCTCGGTGGCGCGCATGCCCTGCGCGCGCGCCTCATCGATGAAAGACGGGTCCAATGGAGCAGGCGCCTGCACGACGACGTCGGCGGCCAGTACGGCCCCCGCCTGCAGCTTGATCGCCCGACCGACTCGATCGGTAAAGAATCCGACGGCTGTCATGGCCGACACCGCGACGATGATCGCAATCAGCAACAGAGATAACTCGCCGGCACGCAGATCGCGAAACAACGATTTGATGGCGAATGACCAGCTATTCATCGATCGACTGCCTCGCTTCACGTTCCGGGCAGGAACCTGCCCGCATCGAGTTCGAGAATGCGATCGCACCGGTCGGCGAGCTGCCGGTCGTGTGTGACCAGCACGAGCGTGGTCTTCGCTTGCTGGTTGAGATCGAACAACAGATCGGCGATGCGAGTGCCGCTGACCGCATCGAGGTTGCCGGTCGGCTCATCGGCGAACAGAACCTTCGGCCGCGTCACGAATGCGCGCGCAATCGCCACGCGCTGTTTCTCTCCGCCGGACAGTTGCTTCGGATAATGCGACGTCCGCGCTCCGAGGCCGATGCTGACAAGCGCCTCCCGCGCCCGCGCCTCGGCGCCGGACACGCCGGCGAGTTCGAGCGGCAGCATGACATTCTCGAGCGCCGTCAGGGATGGCAAAAGATGAAAAGACTGGAATACGAAACCCACATGCCGGGCGCGCACCTGCGCTCGACCGTCCTCGTCCATACGGGTCAGCTCCTCGCCACAGAGCGAGACGGTGCCGACTGAAGGGTGGTCGAGTCCGGCCAGGAGCGCCAGCAGCGTCGTCTTCCCGGCACCGGACGGCCCAATCAGCGCGAGGGCTTCGCCCGCCTGGACCTCCATATTTATGTCAGCCAATATGGTCAGCGAACCTTCCGGGCTGCTAACCTGTTTCCCGAGCCCCTCGGTTCGCAGGACAACGCTGTTACTGATGCTTTCTTCCATACTCTCAAAATCTACATGGCTACTGGTGCTGATCCTGCTCGCGGTATCGGGCTGCCAGGCAGACAACCCGGATCGAACGCAGACGATACTGATCGTCGGCGACAGCCTGAGCGCAGGCTTCGGTCTCGACGCCGATGAATCGTGGGTCAACCTGCTGCAGGACCGACTGTCGGCTGAAGGTTACGGACATAGCGTAGTCAATGCCAGCATCAGTGGCGACACGACCAGTGGCGGGTTACGCAGGCTGCCGCGGGCGCTGGAGCAACATACGCCCGGCATCGTCATCATCGAGCTCGGCGGCAACGACGGCCTCCAGGGCCGCCCCGTCCAACTGATCCACAGCAACCTCGCGAAAATGATCGAACTGTGCCGGGATCTCGGCGCCGAGGTCGTACTCGCCGGAATGCTGATGCCGCCGAACTACGGCGACAAGTACACCAACGGCTTCGCTGGCCTCTACGCAGACCTCGCGGAAGACCACGACGCCGCGCTGATCCCGTTCTTCATGGATGGCGTCGCTCTCGAACCCACAAAGATGCAGCGCGATCAAATCCACCCCAACGCCGCCGGGCAACCCATCCTGCTCGACAACGTCTGGCCGGTGCTACGCGAGCTGTTGTAGCAACCATCAAAGTAAAATTGGTTCCGGTGTACAGTTTCCTCGACTCGTGCACGATTCTGGATTCGAGCGCGCCTCATCGAAGGCAGAGAACGAAAAGTTACCGCCCTTCCGGCAGCGACCTGTCAGAAAAATTTAACGTCTGACACAAAAATAGCCTAGCTGAAGACCTTTTCAATCGTCTCCTGAATCCCCTCAGCCGCCGCCCGCGGCTCCCCCGCATCCCGGATCGGCCGCCCGACGACGATGTGATCCGCCCCGTCGGTAAACGCCTGCTCGACCGTCACGACGCGCTTCTGGTCATCCGCGGGCCGGTTCTCGACCGGCCGGATACCCGGGGTCACGACGAGCAGCCGGCGATCCACCGCCTTCCGCATGGCCGGCAGTTCGAGCCCGGATGCAACGACCCCGTCGCACCCCGCCTCGAGCGCCCGGCGCGCGCGGGACAGTACCAGTTCTCCGACATCACACCGGAAACCGAGGTCATCGAGATCGCCGCGATCCAGGCTCGTCAACGCCGTCACGGCCAGCACCTTGACGTCGCCCTTGGACGCGGCAGCCGCCTCCATGATGCCCTGGTTGCCGTGCACCGTCGTGAACGTCACGTCGCGACTCGCCAGGCGAGCGACGGCACGCCCAACGGTAGCCGGCACATCGAAAAACTTCAGGTCGACGAACACCTTCTTGTTGCGCCCGACGAACCAGTCGATCAGGTCGAAGTAACCGCCGGCCATCATCAGCTCGAGCCCGAGTTTGTAGAACGTCACGGCGTCGCCCAGTTGTTCGGCGAGCGCGCGTGCCTGATCCGGTTCCGGCACATCCATCGCGAATATCAGCCGGTCCGGGTTGCTTATCGATTGACTCACTGTCTTACCCTGCTATTTCCGTATCCATTGTCGCATCGACGAGCCGGGCATACGCGGAATACGCGTAGCGATCGGTCATGCCCGCCACGTAATCAGTCACTGCCCGCGCCTTGCCGGCGTCGCCCAGTTCGGCACTCCACTCGAGCGCGCGCCGGGCATGCGCCTTCGGCATCGCGTGCACGTCGTTCATGTAGCACTCGAACAGCCCGGCCACGATCGTTGCCGCCTTGCGCGTCATGGCCAGCACACGTTCATGCCGATACAGGCTGGCGTGCAGAAATCTCTTCAGGTTCCGATGCCGCGCGCGAACGGCGGAGCTCAGCCCGACCAGCGGTTGCGACGCGCCACGCACCGCTTCGATATCGGCGGGGCTCGCAACCTCCAGCGCTGCGCGTGACGTGTCGATGAGATCGGTGACCACTTCGTCAACCATCGCGCGCACCGTCTCGTGGATCATCGCGCGGCGGCTGATCTTGTCACCGGTGCCGCGCAGGGCTTCATAGTGATCGCGGAACAGATCGACGGCGCACAATTCGTCCTCGGTCAGCAGACCGGCTCGCAGGCCGTCGTCGACGTCATGATTGTTATACGCGATCTCGTCGGCCAGATTCGAGAGCTGCGCCTCGCAGCCTGGCTGGTGGTGCTCGAGGAAGCGCTCGCCGACATCGGCAAGCAAACGGGCATTGTGTGTCGAGCAGTGTTTCAGGATGCCCTCGCGCGTCTCGAAGGTCAGGTTCAGCCCTGCGAAGCCCGCGTACTTGTCTTCCAGCTCGTCGACCACACGCAGCGACTGCAGGTTGTGCTCAAAACCGCCGTACGGCTTCATGCAGTGGTTCAGCACATCCTGGCCGGCGTGTCCGAACGGCGTGTGGCCAAGATCGTGGGCGAGGCAGATCGCCTCGACGAGTTGCTCGTTCAGGCCGAGACAGCGCGCAACGGTCCGGCCAATCTGCGCCACCTCGAGCGAATGTGTCAGCCGCGTCCGGTAATGATCGCCCTCGTGATTCACGAACACCTGGGTCTTGTAGACGAGCCGGCGGAACGCCGCCGAATGGATGATGCGATCCCGGTCGCGCTGAAACTCGACTCGATACGGGTGCGAGGGTTCGGCGTAGCGACGACCGCGGCTATCGCTGTCATGGGCCGCGTAGGGTTGCAGGTCGGCGGACATCTCGGGAACTCGAGTCAATGCCCGAGCTGCCGGTCGAGCAGGCGCAGCATCTCGTCGCTCGGGTAATCCGACGTGACGTTCGCGGCGCCGATGCCGCGCAACAGGACCAGGCGGATCTCGCCCGCGATGACCTTCTTGTCGATCGACATCGCGGCCTGGAACGCATCGGTGGCGATCGTCGGCGGCGCGACCGGCAGATTCAGGCGCGCCAGTAACGCCCGCGTGCGATCGAGTTCCGCCGGGGAGGCCAGGCCGAGCTGCGCCGAGAATTCGACGGCCATACACATGCCGGCAGCCACCGCCTCTCCATGCAGCCATTCGCCGTAGCCGACGCAATGTTCGATCGCGTGGCCATACGTGTGGCCGAGGTTCAGCAAGGCCCGCTGGCCTCGCTCCAGCTCGTCGGCCGCGACAATCTCGGCCTTGATTTCGCAGGAGCGGCGGATCGCGTATTGCAACGCCTCCGGATCGCGGCCGACGAGGTCGTCCGCATGCGCCTCCAGCCAGGCGAAAAACCCAGCATCGCAGATCAGGCCGTACTTGACGACCTCGGCGAACCCGGCGGCCAGCTCGCGATCGGGCAACGTCGCCAGCATCGCCATGTCCGCGATAACGGCCAGCGGCTGGTGGAACGCCCCGATCAGGTTCTTGCCGAGCGGGTGATTGACGCCGGTCTTGCCGCCGACCGACGAATCGACCTGCGCGAGCAGCGTCGTCGGCACCTGGATGAAACGGATGCCACGCTGATACGCTGCGGCCGCGAAGCCGCCGATATCGCCGACCACGCCGCCGCCGAGGGTCACGAGCACCGCGTCGCGCGCGTAACGCTGTTCTGCCAGTCGATCGAGTACCTGCCCGAGCGTCGCCATCGTCTTGTGCACTTCCCCGTCCGGCAGGATCACCGCGTCGACCCGCCGCGAGCCCCCGCCGATGGCGGCTTCGAGTGTCGCAAGGTAGAGCGGGCCGACGACGTCGTTCGTGACGATCATCACGTCGGCCTGACCCAGGAACGAATCGAGCACTCCCGGCTGATTCAGCAGCCCGGCGCCGATCCGGATCGGATAGCTGCGCTCACCGAGTTCAACTTTCAGCTCAATCATGCCGCCATTATGACCGCAAAGAGGGCGCCGGTCAGTCGGCGGCAATGTCGAGCCGTCTGCGAACCTCGGCGACAACGGCTGCGACGATACAGCCGTCGGTCTCGACGCAGATCTCGGCAACCTCGCGGTACAGCGGGTCGCGGATGGCCATCAACTCCGTCAGCGTCTGCTCGCGATCGCCGGCCTGGAGCAACGGACGATCCTTGCTGCGCCGGGTGCGTTCGAGTTGCTGCACGACCGTCGCGTGCAGGTACACGACCCGGCCGCGCGACGCCAGGCAGGCGCGATTCTCCGGTGCGAGTACCGCGCCGCCGCCGGTCGCAAGCACGATGCCGTCGCGCCCGGTCAACACCTCGATCGCATCCTGCTCGCGTTTGCGGAAGCCGGCCTCGCCTTCCTTGTCGAAGATATACGCGACCTCGACGCCGGTCCGCTGCTCGATGAATGCGTCGCTGTCGCAGAATTCCCGGCCCAGATCGCGCGCCAGCCGGCGCCCGACGGCCGACTTGCCGGACCCCATGGGTCCGACGAGGAAGATGCTTTGATGGGTCACGGCCGATGTCATGGCGTCCTGCAAACTCCCGGAACCGACCCGGCCCCGTGTACGCCCAGTGTAACGTCATAAATCGCGCAGCCGGAACGCTCTCTCGCCACGCCTCCCACACCATCAGGGGCGTACAAAAAAAGAGGCCGGCAATCGTGCCGGCCTCATCTTTTCCTGCGCGGTCATCCGCGACTACGGCAGCGGCAGACCCGGCGGCGCCGCGTCACAGTTCAGGTCGGCGCCGAACGGGCTGATTGCGTTGGGCGGAGTAGCGTTGACATCGTTGATATCCGACGCCAGGGCCGACAGAGTGAATAACTGCGCCTGGCTCGATTCACTGCCCGAGACCAGCGCCTGCGCCTCGATCTGCACATCGACCCACCAGCTGAAGTTCTGCGGCCAGATCACGCAGACCCGCGCGATACCCTGGTTACTCGTCACGACGTCGGCCTGGGTGCCGGCGGTGCCGGCATCGGAACACGGATCGGTCGCCGAGGCCCCGGGCGGAACGGCCGCGACGGTCGCGACATTACCCGCCTCCATCTGGCCGGAGGCATTGAAGTCCTCACCCAGGCCGATATCGAGGATACCGTTTCGGTTAGCGTCCTCGTCATCGCACCTTAGCGGGGAACCCCCGTCGAAATCCCACTTACTGGTAGCGGCATTCACCGCTAGGGAACCCTTCTTGTAGAAGAGCGAACGCAGGCTGACCTGGAGCCCCGCGTTCGCCACGGCGTTGCCGACCGAGTCGGTCATGATGATGTTCCATTCCTG
>SMVA01159900.1_pt1 | contig 21258 bp, 16 predicted proteins | sample 2456451 | NCBI WGS metagenome assembly SMVA01 (sample SAMN11095933, study PRJNA526329) | marine sediment metagenome | biome: Marine sediment; feature: Surficial sediment; material: Deep marine sediment; isolation source: Hadal surficial sediment | place: Pacific Ocean | collected 2014-05 | depth... | reverse complement strand
TCGGGGTGGAACTGGACACCAGCAAGGTGCCGGTGCGCGAAGAAGGCATGACGCCCTACGAGATCCTCCTGTCTGAGTCCCAGGAACGCATGCTGGTAGTGGCCGAGCCCGGGAGGGTGGCCGAGGTCCAAGACGTATGCCGCCGGTGGGAGCTCAGTGCCACGCCAGTGGGGCGCGTTACCGACGACGGTATGTTCCGGGTGGTCCATAACGGAACCGTCGTGGCGTCGATCCCAGGAAGCCGACTGATCGAGGACTGTCCGGTCTACACACCCGAGGCGGCCGAAAGCGCCGCAGCCGTCGCCCGGCGCAAGGCGCAACCACAGAGTGAGCCTGCCGCAAGCCTCCACCGGTCACTCGAAGTTTTACTCGACACGCCGACGCTCGCTTCCAAACGGTGGGTGTTCGAACAGTACGACTCGACGGTGCAAGCCGGCACGGCTATCGCCCCAGGAGGCGACGCCGGAGTCCTCCGGGTCGGCACCACGGACTTCGGCCTGGCCGTTACCGTCGACTGCAACGCCCGGTATGTCATGCTCGATCCCTACGAAGGGGGTAAGGCCGTGGTCGCCGAGGCAGCCCGCAACATCGCCTGCACCGGCGCCCAACCCCTCGGCGTCACCGACTGCCTCAATTTCGGCAATCCGGAAAAACCGGAAGTGTTTTTCCAGTTTCGCGAAGCGTGCCGCGGCATAGGAGACGCGTGCCGGGCCTTCGATACCCCGGTCACCGGAGGCAACGTTTCTTTCTACAATGAGAGTCCGACCGGCGCCATAGCGCCAACACCGACCGTTGGCATGGTCGGCCTGCTTCACAAGCTTGCTCACCGGGTACCGAGTCACTTCCGATCAGCAGGGGATGCCGTGTTCCTGGCCGGCACCACCAAGGGCCATCTGGGCGGTTCAGCCTACTGGGCAGAGATCCACGGATTCGTCGGTGGGGCTCCCCCGCCGGTGGACCTCGAGGCCGAATCCCGATTGCAGCGGTTCCTCCAGGCGGCCGCCGCCGCCGGGTTGCTGGCGTCGGCCCACGACTGTTCCGACGGCGGCCTGGCGCTGGCGCTGGCCGAGGCGGCCATCGGCGGCCCGTACGCCGACGCCCCTATGGGCGTCGGCGTCGACCTGACCGGGTACGCACTTGGGGTGGACGCCCCGGCCCTGTTGTATGGCGAGGACGGCGCCCGGGCGGTGCTCTCCTGCCCCCTGGAGGTCGCCGAGCGGCTGCAATTGATGGCGGACGAACACGGCGTGCCTTGCAAACGAATCGGTACGGTGGGAGTGCCGGGAGCCGACGTAGCAATCACCCTGACGCACGAGACGCTGCGCTGGTCCAGCTCCGAGCTGCGCCAGTGCTACTTCGACGCCATTCCGCGACGGATGGGACAAATACAGGCCAACCAATCCGAAGGAGCTTGACCTGACATGTGCGGTATCATCGGTGTTTCGGGGGTCCCCAACGCAGCGCGACTGGCCTACCTGGGATTGTATGCGCTGCAACACCGCGGCCAGGAGAGTGCCGGCATCGTCACCATCGACGAGGACGGGGTCGCCCACTCGCGCGTCGGGATGGGCCTCGTGTCGGAGACGTTCGACGACGAAAATCTGGCAACGCTGATCGGTGACGTGGCGATCGGCCACACACGATACTCCACCACTGGGAGCACCGTCCTGGCCAACGCGCAACCCTACCTGGTCAACTACCGCAACGGCCCCCTGTCGGTGGCTCACAACGGCAACCTGACCAACGCCGGCGAAATCAAGCACGAATTGGTCAACCGGGGGTCACTGTTTACTTCTTCGGCGGACACTGAGGTGTTGGTCCACCTCATCGCCCGGTCCGAGGCCGTGCGTCCGGAGCAGCAGATCCGCAGCGCGCTCGAGCGCCTGGAGGGTGCCTACAGTCTGATCATCGGGGTCGGCCGGTCCATCTTTGCGGTGGTCGATGGCCGGGGCTTTCGGCCGTTGTCCTACGGCCGGGTCGGCGGCGGCATCGTGGTGGCGTCGGAGACATGTGCCCTGGATCTGGTAGGCGCCACGGACATCACCGAAATCCTCCCCGGCGAGTTCCTGCATATACTCGACGGCACCGTGACCAAGCTGCGGCCGCTGTCACCCAGACCCGTCACTCGCTGCGTGTTCGAGTTGGTGTATTTCTCGCGCCCGGACAGCACCGTGTTCGGGGAATCGGTCGACCGCATCCGGCGGGAACTTGGCCGCAAGCTAGCCCGCGAGCACCCGGCGCCCGACGGCGACGTCGTATTCAGCGTTCCGGACAGCTCCAACGCCATGGCGCTCGGCTTTGCCGACGAATCGGGCATCAAGCTGGAACACGGCCTGATCCGCAATCACTATGTCGGCCGCACCTTCATCCATCCGACTCAGGCCGTTCGCGTGGCCAAGGTCAAGATCAAGTTCAATCCCGTGAGGGATGTCGTCGACGGCAAGTCGGTGGTCGTGGTAGACGACAGCCTGGTTCGCGGCACCACCAGCAAGGGCCTCGTCGGCATGATCCGCGCCGCCGGCGCACGCGAAGTCCATTTGCGCCTGGCATCGCCGCCGATCACCGGCCCGTGCCTCTATGGCATCGACACCGCGAACCCCGACGAACTCATCGCCAGTACCCACAGCCAGGAAGAGATCCGCCAATTCCTCGGGGTGGATTCCCTGGGATATCTCTCGCTCGACACCATGCTGGACACAGCCGGAGGCAGTAACTTTTGCCACGCGTGTTTTTCCGGCCAGTATCCGACCGAGGAGGACCCCGAACAGCTCGTCCTCTTGCGCCACACCGACCCCGTAACCACAACCCACCTATGACAGACTCCTACAGCAACCCCCTGGTCTACTTCTTCGGGCAAGGCCGGGCCGACGGCACCGCCGGCATGAAGGACGTCCTCGGCGGCAAGGGCGCCTCGCTGGCGGAAATGACCAATTTGGGCATTCCCGTCCCACCAGGATTCACCATCTCCTCCACGGTGTGCCACACCTACCTCGACGCGGGACAGTTCCCGCCCAGGCTGCGCGCCCAAGTCGAAACGGCGCTGCAGCGGCTAGAAGCAGCCAGCGGACGCCAATTCGGCGGGAGCGCGGAACCCATGCTGGTATCGGTTCGCTCCGGAGCCGCGGTGTCGATGCCGGGAATGATGGAGACGATCCTCAACCTGGGGCTCAACGACGTCACGGTAGCCGGACTGGAGGCGCAAAGCGGCAACCCGCAGTTTGCCTGGGACAGCTACCGCCGTTTCGTCCAGATGTACGGCTCGGTGGTGGACGGCCTCCCCAGGAAGGCCTTCGATGGCATCCTGGAGCGGCACAAGACGGACGCGGGCGCTGCCCGGGTGATCGACCTACCCGTCGATGCCCTGAAGAGCGTCGTGGCGGACTTCAAGGCTCACGTCGAGCAGGAAACCGGACGGGCCTTCCCCGATGATCCGATAGAGCAGCTCTGGGGCGCGATCGCCGCCGTGTTCGGCAGCTGGAATACCAAACGCGCCGTGGACTACCGCAAGCTCCACGACATCCCCGATGCGATGGGGACGGCCGTCAATATCCAGACGATGGTGTTCGGCAACCTCGGCCAAGACTCCGGGACCGGCGTGGCCTTCACCCGCGACCCCTCCACCGGCGCGGCGGAGTTGTATGGCGAGTACCTCATCAACGCCCAGGGCGAGGATGTCGTCGCCGGCACCCGAGACCCGGAGCCCATATCCACGCTGGGGGAACAGATGCCGCAAGTGTTCGCCGAACTCCAGCAGATGGCGGTCACGCTCGAGCGGCATTTCCGTGACGTCCAGGACATGGAGTTCACTATCGAGCGCGGTCGGCTCTATATGCTGCAGACCCGACGCGCGCAGCGCAGCGGCCGGGCGGCGATCAAGATCGCCTGCGACATGGTGGACGAGAAATCCATCTCGCTGGAAGAGGCCGTGGCCCGCATTCCGCCCAACGACCTCGATCAATTGTTGCATCCGATGATCGACCCTTCGGCCACGCTCGACCTCCTGACCACCGGCCTGCCGGCATCACCGGGGGCCGCCAGCGGCACGGCCGTGTTCGACGCCGATGAGGCAGAAGCGCTGGCCCGGGAGGGCGCTACGGTCATCCTCGTTCGCCGAGAGACCAATCCGGAAGATTTTCACGGCATGGTGGCAGCCAAGGCCATTCTCACCGCCCGCGGCGGCATGACTTCCCACGCCGCCGTCGTGGCGCGCGGGATGGGCAAGCCGTGTGTGTCCGGCGCCCAGGAGATCACCGTGGACGAGGAGCGACACTGCTTTTCCGTCAACGGCCGGGAGATCAAACGAGGTGAGTGGATCACCGTCGACGGCTCGGCCGGCAACGTCTACCTCGGCCAGGCGGCCCTGGTGGAGCCCGAGCTGGACGGCGACTTCTCCCGGTTGCTGGGGTGGGCGGACGACCTCCGGCATTTGCAGGTCCGGGTCAACGCGGATACTCCGGCCGACGCTCACCGCGGTCGGGATTTCGGAGCCGAGGGGATCGGGCTCTGCCGTACTGAGCACATGTTCTTCGAAGGCGACCGGCTCTCGGCCATGCGAGAGATGATCGTGGCCCAAGACCACGAGGGACGCACCCGGGCGCTGACCAAGATCCTGCCGATGCAGCGCTCGGACTTCGAAGCCATCTTCCGCGCCATGGAAGGGTTTCCGGTAACCATACGCCTCCTCGACCCGCCACTGCACGAATTCCTTCCCAGCAATCCCGATGAGATCGCCTCCCTGGCGGAGGAGCTGGGCAAGACCCCGGCCGAGATGCGGCGTATCGTGGAGGGACTGGAGGAAGTGAACCCGATGCTGGGCCTGCGCGGGTGCCGGCTGGGCATCATGTATCCCGAAATCACCCGGATGCAGGCGCGGGCCATCTTCGAGGCGGCCTGTACCGTGGCCGCTCGCAAGGGCCGGGTCATGCCCGAGGTGATGATCCCGCTCACCGCCACCGTGGTGGAGTTTCGCAAGCAGGCGTTGATCGTTCGAGAAGTCGCTGAAGAGGTCTTCCGCGAGCGGCAGATCACCGTGCCTTTCCTCATGGGGACTATGATCGAGCTTCCCCGGGCGGCGCTGACGGCGGACGAAATCGCCCGCGAGGCGCAGTTCTTCTCGTTTGGGACCAACGACCTGACGCAAACGACCTGGGGCCTGTCGCGCGACGACGCCGGACGGTTCCTGCCGTACTACCTACAGCACAATATCATCGACCATGATCCGTTCGAGATCCTCGACCTAGATGGTGTCGGCAAACTGATCCAGATGGCCACCGAGTTGGGCCGCAAGACCCGACCCGACCTCAAACTCGGGCTGTGCGGCGAACACGGCGGCGAGCCATCAACTGTGGCCTTCTGCGACCAACTGGGAATGAACTACGTGTCGTGCTCGCCGTACCGCGTGCCCATCGCCCGTCTGGCGGCCGCGCAGGAAGCGCTGGCTCAGAGGGGCACCATGGACCGGACCCGAGCGACGGTGTAGGCAGCGAGGGCAGCGAGGGCAGCGAGGGCAGCGAGGGCAGCCCAAGGAATTCCACTGTCCGAGCTTCTTGGCAACCCCGACAATCTATGTGATACCTCATGACGCTACCGCACACCGTACACCGCACGCCGCACCCCTATGAACCGTAGCGACATGCTTGCGCGGGTTTCCGATCACCGTGGCCCGTGGGACGTGCTGGTCATCGGCGGCGGCGCCACGGGCGTCGGGGTCGCCGTGGACGCCGCGTCACGAGGGTACGACACCGTGCTCCTGGAACAGAGCGACTTCGGCAAAGGCACCTCGAGCCGCTCCACCAAACTGATCCACGGCGGCGTGCGTTACCTGCAGCAGGGCAACGTATCGCTGGTACTGGAGTCCCTCAAGGAGCGTGGGATCCTGCGGGACAATGCCCCCCATCTGGTTCACGATCTCCGCTTTATCGTTCCCAACTACGATTGGTGGGAGGCCCCGTTCTACGGGATCGGGATGAAGGTCTATGACGCCCTGGCCGGAAAGTACGGCTTCGGGCCGTCCAGAATCCTCTCGCGCGATGAGACTCTGTCGTTCATTCCCACGTTGAAAACCGACGGGCTGCGCGGTGGGGTCCAGTACTTCGACGGACAGTTCGATGACGCCCGGTTGTTGATCGCACTGGCACGCACCGCGGCCAGGCAGGGAGCCGCATTGGTGAACTATGCCAGAGTTGATCGGCTGGTACGAGGTACCACAGGGTTTGTGGAGGGGGTGATCGCCAGCGACCTCGAAAGTGGCACCGAACTGGAACTGCGGGCCAAGGTGGTCATCAACGCCACCGGACCCTTCACCGACGCGATTCGCCGCATGGACGATCCCTCGGTGCGGACCATCATCGCCCCGAGCCAGGGCGTGCATCTCGTCCTCGACCGGTCGTTCCTCTCGGGCGACAGCGCCATCATGGTACCTCACACCCGGGACGGCCGGGTGATGTTCGCCATCCCGTGGCATGGCCACGCTCTCGTCGGCACCACCGACACGCCGGTAACAAATATTCCGCTCGACCCGGTAGCGTTGCCCGACGAGATCGAGTTCATCATCGATACCGCCGGCGACTACCTGCAACGCCCACCCGCCGCAAGCGACATCCTGAGCGTGTTCGCCGGCATCCGTCCGCTGGTCCAGGCGGGCGGCGAGGATAACACGGCGGAACTGTCGCGCGACCACACGCTGCTGGTGGCGCAGTCCGGCCTGATCACCATCTGCGGGGGCAAGTGGACGACGTATCGCCTGATGGCGGAGGAGTGCGTTACCATGGCCGCCACCATCGGCGGCTTGGAGGAACAGCCGTGCGTGACACGGGAACTCCGCATCCACGGCTACCATCAACACGCGGACAAGTTCGGCACCCTGGAGGTGTACGGCGCGGATGCCCCGGCCCTAGAGGACCTGATGCGTGGCAGCCCCAATCTGCAGGCCCGGCTGAACGACGATCTTCCCTACCGCGCGGGAGAGGTGGTCTGGGCCGTGCGCCACGAGATGGCCCGGACCGTGGAAGACGTGCTCAGCCGCCGGACCCGGTCCCTGCCGCTCGATGCCCGGGCCGCCATCGCCATGGCCCCGGCCGTTGCGTCGCTCATGGCCGCCGAGCTGGGCCGGGATGCTCCCTGGGAGGCGGAGCAGGTGGAGGCCTTCACCACTCTAGCCGTGACCTATCTTCCCTGACAGCTCCAAGCTAGGAACTCGGAGCTCTACTTCCTCCTCCCAGCCTCCGGTTGCCAATTTCCAGTTTCTAGTTACACCGCCCCATACGCCAGCATGGTGTCGGCCACCTTCACGAAGCCGGCGATGTTGGCTCCCTTCACGTAGTTGATGTAGTCTCCCTCGCTGTTGCCTCGTGCTACGCACTGGTCGTGAATATGGCCCATGATCACCTGCAGTCGGTTGTCGACTTCTTCCCGGGACCAGGTCAATCGGAGGGCGTTCTGGCTCTGCTCCAGGCCTGACACCGCCACACCGCCGGCGTTGGCCGCCTTCGCCGGTGCGAACAGCACTTGGGCCTTGATGAAGGCGTGTACCCCCGCGAGTTCCGTCGGCATGTTGGCCCCCTCCACGACAGCCTTCACCCCGTTGGCGATGAGCGCGGCCGCTTCGTCCTGGTCGATCTCGTTCTCGGTGGCGCAGGGGATGGCCACGTCACAGGGGACGTGCCACGGCCGCTGGCCCTCGTGGAATTCGACGCCGAAGTGTTCGGCGTACTCACGGATCCGGCCTCGGCGGACCTCCTTGAGATCCATCATCCAGGCAAGCTTGTCCTCGTCGAAACCGTCCCGGTCGTAGATGAATCCGTCGGAGTCGCTGGCGGTGACAACCCGGGCACCCAAGTGGAGGAGTTTTTCGATGGCGTACTGGGCCACGTTGCCCGACCCCGACACGGTACAAACCTTCCCCCGGAGGCCGTCGCCCCGGTGGGCCAGCATGTTTTCGAGGAAGTAGATCGCTCCGTAACCCGTGGCCTCGCGCCGGATCAGGCTCCCGCCGTAGGACAGACCCTTGCCCGTCAAGACGCCAACCCAGCGGTTCATGATCCGCTTGTACTGGCCGAACATGAAGCTGATCTCGCGCGCTCCGACGCCGATGTCGCCCGCGGGAATGTCGGTGTTCTCGCCGATGTGACGATGGAGCTCGATCATCAGGGATTGGCAGAACCGCATGATTTCGCGGTCGGACTTTCCCTTGGGGTTGAAGTTGGCTCCGCCTTTGGCGCCTCCCATGGGAAGGCCCGTCAGGCTGTTCTTGAAGACCTGCTCGAAGCCCAGAAACTTGAGGATGCTCTGGTTGACAGACGGATGAAACCGCATGCCGCCCTTGTAGGGACCGATGGCGTTGTTGAACTGCACCCGCCAGGCCCGGTTGGCCCGTATGCGCCCTTCGTCATCCTCCCAAGTCACCCGGAAGATGATGATCCGATCAGGCTCCGTCATTCGTTCCAGGATACCGGCTTCCCGGTACTTCGGGTGCGCGGCGATGAAGGGTAGCACCGATTCCGCCACCTCCCTCACTGCCTGATGGAACTCGGTCTCGTGGGGATTCCGGCGAACGAGGCCTGCCATGAACTCTTCCAGATCGGTTTGGAACTCACCCAACATGGGTCCGCCCTTTCATGACTACGTGTGCTGGTAGGTACGACTATCCGATGCGGCGTCGCGTAGTTCCGCCAAACCACTCAACAACTGTCGCAAGACGTCCCCGGAGAAAGCCCCCCGGAGGTCTCGTTCTAGATCGATCACCACTTCCAATCCCGTGTCGTGGCGACGAATCCCCTCGCGGGTGAGACGAGCCAGCACCGTGCGCCGGTCCCGAGCGTCGACCATCCGCCAGATCAGACCCCTACGCTGGAGTCGATCCACCAACTGGGTGACGTTGGACCGGCTGCATTCGAGCAGCTCAGCCAACCGTCCGAGGGGAGCGGGACCGCTCAGCCTGGCGAGGTGGTCGAGCAATTCCAGTTGCGGGAGGGAGATGTCGGCGGCCGCCAGGCGCTGATTGAGGAGATCATCGGTCTCGCCAGCGGCTGCGCGAACGTAATTCACGATGGTAGGCCCTTGTAATGCTGATATTCTGATATATACCATATATTAATAATATATAGATTAAGTATTAGCATTACAAGCCCAATTTCTCCGGTTCGGGGGAGTGCGAAGGGAAGGCTAACAGGGAAAGGAGGGCTAAGAGGGAAAAGACGTATTAGCCCTCTTAGCCCTCTTCTCCCTGTTAGCCCTTCCTGCGCACCCTCCCCCTGACCAATTATCTTTCCGGCCATTCCACAACCCGGAAACTCGCCATGGATAAGCCCCTCGTCGGCGTCATCATGGGAAGCGACTCGGACTGGCCGGTCATGCAGCACGCCGCCGCCCAACTCCGCGATTTTGGCGTCCCCTATGAACGTCGGGTGGTGTCCGCCCACCGTACCCCGAATCTGCTGTTCGAATACGCCGATTCGGCCCGGAGCAGAGGGCTCAAGTGCATCATCGCCGGGGCCGGAGGCGCCGCCCACCTCCCGGGCATGATCGCCTCCAAGACGACGTTGCCGATCCTGGGCGTACCGGTCCCGAGCCGCCATCTCAAGGGTCTCGATTCGCTGCTCTCGATCGTACAGATGCCCGCCGGAGTCCCCGTGGCCACGTTCGCCATCGGCGAATCGGGCGCCAAGAACGCCGGCCTCTATGCCATCTCCCTCCTCGCCAACGAAGACGAAACGCTGGCTGCCAAACTGAGCAGCTTCCGGGAGGCACAGGCGGACCGCATCACAAACCTCGAACTGCCGGAGCCCGAGTGATCCTTCCCGGCGCGGTCCTCGGCGTGCTCGGCGGAGGCCAACTGGGACGCATGTTCACCGTCCGGGCGCGCGAGATGGGCTACCAGGTCATCGTCCTCGACCCGGACCACGGAAGTCCCGCCGGCGCCATCGCCGATCACCACATCGCCGCGCAGTATGACGACGCTATCGCCCTCGAGGAAATGGCCACCAAGTGTGCCGCCATTACCACGGAATTCGAGAACGTCCCCGCCGATGTCCTGGCCCGACTGGCCGAACGCGTCCCGGTGCGGCCCGGCCCCGAGGCCGTCGCCATCGCCCAGGACAGAATCGCCGAGAAGGCGTACCTCCAGCGCGAGGGGTTTCCCACGACGCCCTTCCAGGTGGTGAGGAGCCCAGACGATCTGGCCCGGGCGTGGGACGCGGTGGGATCCCCTGCCCTCCTCAAGACGGCCCGCTTGGGATACGACGGCAAGGGACAAGCTTCGGTGACCGACCGTGCGTCGCTGACGGACGCGTTCGCCCGATTCCGCGGGGCGTCATGCGTACTCGAACGGCGGCTGGACCTCGAGGCGGAACTGTCGGTTGTCCTGGCGCGCGGCGTGGATGGTGAACTCGCCTGTTTCCCTCCTATCGAAAACGTCCACGTCAACGGCATCCTGTACACCTCCACCGTCCCGGCCCGGGTGACGACGGCACTGACTGACGAGGCCAGGGACCTGGCCATGTCGCTGGCGGCCCGGCTCGAATATGTCGGGGTCATGGCGGTCGAGATGTTCGTGGCCGACGGCGGCGCGCTGTTCGTCAACGAGCTGGCCCCGCGGCCCCACAACAGCGCCCACTTTACTCTGGACGCCTGCGTCACCGATCAGTTCGAGCAGCAGGTGCGAGCGCTGTGCGGCCTGCCGTTGGGCGATCCGCGGTTGATCTCGCCGGTAGCCATGATCAACCTCCTGGGAGATCTGTGGCACGACGGCGACCCACCTTGGCACAACGCTCTCAGCCGGCACGGGGTCAAGCTGCACCTGTACGGCAAGCACCACCCCCGGCCGGGGAGGAAAATGGGACACTTGAATTGTCTGGCCGGGTCTGCCGACGAGGCGTTGGCGCTGGCCCTGGATGCCCACCAGGCACTGGCCGCCCCCGCCCCCGCCCCCGCCCCCGCGGCTGCCTCGACCTCTTGACCTTGGCCAGCGGATCGCGGTACTGGAACACATGGACACGACACTGACGGTATTGCTGGGATCTGCCATCGGCGTGGCCTTCGTTCACACGCTGATCGGCATCGACCACTCGCTCCCGTTCGTCGTCCTGGGGAAGGCCAATGGCTGGTCGCTCCGCAAGACACTGGGACTCACCACGGTGTGCGGCATCGGCCACGTGTTGTCTTCAGTCGTCCTGGGGCTGCTGGGCATCGGCCTGGGAACGGCCGTCGCCAGCCTGGAGGTCATCGAGGCCTCGCGCGGAACCCTGGCGGCCTGGACCCTGATCGTGTTCGGGTTGGTCTACGCCGGCTGGGCCTTTGCCCGCCGCCGGCGCGGCACGCGGCACGCCCATCAGCACGACGGCCTGGTCCACAGTCACGCCGACGCCCGGCCAACGCATCGGCATTCGACACCCTCAGCCACGGCGGCGATCACGGCCTGGAGCCTGTTCATCATCTTCGTGTTGGGACCCTGCGAACCCTTGATCCCGCTGCTGATGATCCCAGCGGCAGCCATGGGCACCGGCGTGGTGGTGCTGGTGACGGTGGCATTTGGCGTGGTGACGGTGGCCACCATGCTGGGCCTGGTGACGCTGGCCTACTACGGGCTCCGGCTCCAGCGGATGCACTGGCTCGAACAGCACGCCCAGGTAATGGCCGGCCTGGCGATCGCGGCATCCGGAGTAGCGATACGAGTCTTGGGGATCTAAAGAAAAGGCTAAGAGGCTAAGAGGGCTAAGAGGCTAAGACGTCTTTTCCTCTTAGCCTCTTAGCCTTTTAGCCTCTTAGCCTTTTCTTATAGCCTTCTTAGCTCCTCCTAGTCCTCCGGCTTCACCCTTATAGTTGCGTCCGACGTAGTAATCACCACCTCACCGGTCGTCTCATCACGCGACACCACCACCGAGCCATGGCTGCGCACCGTCACGTTGACTTTGGCGATGGCGCCTGAGTACCGCAGCGGCCACGTCCTGACACGTAGGGCGCGGATCGCTTCGCGCGTCGCCGCCCGCTGCACCACTTCGGCCTCCCGTAACTGGGCCTGGAGCCGGACGACCTCGGCGCGAACCTCAGCGTCCGTGGTGCGCTCGATCCGGCTGAGCGACCGTTCCAGTAGGGCCAGCGAGCGGAAATAGGCCCGCTCCGAGGCGAGGCCGCGGACTGGGGGTCCTCTGGCCGCCGTGAGCTTGGCGGTGCCGACGGTGGTGCCGCGACGATAAATGAACTCCACTTCGTCCCCGGACTTGGCCTGCCCCAACCGCTTGCCACCTTCGTCGGACAGCAATGCCAGTCCGTCGATGTGGGTGAGGATGTCGCCCCGGCGCAGCCCGGCACGGTCCGCCGGCCCGTCCTCGTCGACCGAGAACACGCGGGGGTTCTCGCTGAACTCCCAGCGTGACCCTTCACGGCGGTAGGATTCCAACTCTCGGTACAACTCCCGGACCTGGCCGGGGTCACCGTTGTTACCCTGGGTCCTGGCCTTGAGCTGAGCCTCGGCGGCGGCGATCTCCTCGTGCCGCAGCGGATAGAACTTGCAGTTGCTGCAGCTCAGACCGAAACCGAACCAGGCCTTGGTGCCGGAGAGCGTCTGGGGGTACGGCGCCAGAACACCGGCCACGCCGGCGGCGATGGTGAGTGGCGCCGTCGGCGGCCGGACGAGCTCCGGGACCGTCACGGTCACGGGCGGCACCGGTGGTATCGGAGCCACGGCCAGCCCGACATCGGTGGGACATGCCGCGGACGGCGTGATCTCCGTAGTAACGTCACGACCGTTGCGTCGAACGGATACCGTCACCGGTTCACCAGGTTCCAGGTCGGCCAACCTGGCGCCGCCGGATCGGGTGGTAATCAGCCGGCCGTCGACACTGACGAGGACATCACCGGATCGCAGTTTCCCGTGGGACGGGCCCGAAGCGCCTACGTGTTTGATCGTTGGCTCGGAGCGGAACCGCCAACGCCACGAACGGCTCGAGGCGCGGTAGCTGAGCTCACAGTCATGGCAGTGGAGATCGACACCCAAATCGCCAACGGTAGCGGCGCCTCCAGGACACGACGCGGCGCGACCGACGGAGACCTGGGCGACAACTGTTTGGGACCCGAGCCCGGAAAGGCCCGCAACGAACGCCGCCAGAACCAGCCGGCGGCGCGCCGGCCCCGGTTGATCGGAGCCCTGGTGAGTGGGTAGGAAAAACATGATCAGAGTACCCTTCCTGGCCGCACTTGAATGATCAATCCGCTAGAACCACACTACCTGCCGGACCGCCGTACCCGATCCTTCCCCAGGCGGCCGTTGCTCCCCCTCCATGACCTGGAGAATCCGCGCCACCAAGGGGTCGTCGGGAGCGACTTGCACCATCTGATCGGCGACGGTATAGAGCGCCGTCAGCGCCACCTCGCGGCCCTGGGCCACCCAATTGCTGTCGGACTCGGATGATGGTACTTGGGTCAACGCCGCCAGGGCAGCGGCGTACTGGCTTCCCGTCTGCTGCACCAGCGCCGCCACCTCTCTGGCGTTGGCTTCCTCCACCGCCACGATCGCCTGAACGGTGGAGCGGGCTCCCATCCATTGGCCCACCACCACTCCGCTGGCAAACAAAACCAATGCGGCGGCGATGCCGGCGGCGAGCCAGCCGAATGGGGCGTGGGGATTGATGCCCCCGCGCCGTACCGGCCGGAACAGGCCCTCGTTCCTCAGCGCGCGCACCGTCCGCTCCTCCAGCATGGCGCTCGGCTCCCGCTCGCGGGGAAGGCCGTCCAGCGCCTCCCGCTCCGCTGGAGAGAGTTGATCGGGATCAGTAGGTAGCATGGTTCTCCTCCTCGACCGAACTCAGAAGGCGGCGCAACACGCGGCGCGCGCCCGACAGTTGGCTCTTTGAGGTCCCCGGGGAGATTCCCAAAGCCTCGGCGATCTCGCGGTGCTTGAACCCTTCGACGTCGTGCAGGACGAGCACGGTACGATAGCCGTCCGGCAGGGTCGCGATGGCGGTATCGAGATCGATCCGTTCGGCCACCGGCTGGTCCGGCACCGGCAAGTTGGTGACATCCAAAGCGAGGGTCTCTCCTCTTCGGTAGCGCTTACGCAGGTGGTCACGCGCCACATTGAGTCCTATCGCCGTCAGCCACGTCTCCAGGCGGGCCTCCCAGCGGAAACCGTCCAGGCGGCGCACCGCCTGGAGCCACACTTCCTGAACTACGTCCTCGGCGTCCATCTCGGCACCGCCGAGGAAGCGAAGTACGAACAGGTAGAGCCGCGGAGTATGCCGGCGATATAGCTGCCGGAACGCATCCTCGTCACCGGTGAGAATCACGGCTTCCACCAAGTCACGATCGGGCGGATCAACGGCAACGCGAACGGTGGTGTTGGTCACACTGGTTGGTCGTCGGAAGGGGGGAAAAGGTTGGGTGGGCGGTCAGTGCGGTCAGGCGGTCGAAGGTAGCACCCGAAGGCCCCTGCGCAATTGGACCTGCGTCCTGCGCACTCCAACCATACGCCACGGGCGGACAACTCGTTTCGAGTTGCCCGCCCGTGGCGTAAGTGGAGGCGGAGGGAATCGAACCCTCGTCCGAACGTGGATCCAGATCTGCGTCTACGTGCGTAGGCTCGCGCTTGATGTCTTCCCGAGCGGTGCACGGGCCAACCGGTCCGGGAACTACCCCCTGAATCTCGCCGCTTCGGTCGGGGGAGGCCGAGGCAGCTATCCCGGATTTGCGATACGACGGCGACGCCCCAGGAGAGCTGCATCCGTCGCAGGTGCTCCAAGCGAGCTTAGCTCAACTTAGGCAGCCATTGCCAGTTCAGTGTTGGCAAATAACAGTTTCCAAGCGGTTTTACCAGGAACCTTGGACCTGGGCACGCAGCAATTCTTTCTTCACACCCGTCGAAGCCAGTCGCCCCCAATAGGTGTACAAGAATTATACAGCAAGAGCGGGGCCAGCGGTAGTCACGACTGTGACGGAGCAGCCACAGCCCGGTTGCGGCCTGCCTTCTTGGCCTGAAGCAGCGCCGCATCGGCCCGGGCCATCAGGTTGTCCAGGCTGCGGGTGCTCTCGGGACAGGCGGCGACACCGAACGAGGCGGACAGCGCCCAGGAACGTCCCTGCCAGTCCCACGACGATGAAGCGAACCGCTCCCGAATGCGGTTGGCGACCATGAGGGCGGAGGGAACGTCGGCCTCCGGCAGCCAGACCGCAAACTCTTCCCCCCCGATGCGGGCCGCCTGGTCGGTTTCGCGCACCACGTGGTTGATGGTATTGGCGAAGTGCACCAGCGCCGCGTCGCCCGCCGGATGGCCCAGGGTATCGTTCAACGACTTGAAGCGGTCGAGGTCGGCGATGATAATGGCGCCGGTGGCCTGGCCGAGCCGCTTCAAGCGCCGCTCCAGCACCTTGCGATCGGGCAGGCCGGTGAGGTGATCGGTGGAGGCGTCTTTGCGGTCCTTTTCCATCATCATCGCGGCGCGAAACCGTGGCTCCGACTGGTGCAGGATCTCCTTCACTTCGGCCAGCGCCGTACCCGGAAGTGGTCCCGAGGGGAAACGCCAGAAGGCCACGGCCCCGATCGGTTCACCCTGGTCCTGCAGGTGCAGCATGGTGATCTGCGTGCGACCATGCTGGCGCCGGTCGGAGACCAGGTCGGCCAGCGCCTCGCCCTGTACTTGCATCGACCGAGCCGATCCATGAGCCACGCGTCCCAGCGGTCCTTCGTCCGGCAACAGCGTGCCCACGAGCCGCATGTCCGCACCACCGGCAACCGCGGCGACGCGGGCACCGGCAGGCTCGAGCAGCGCCACGACCACGTGCACCTCGAGTACCCGTTCAATGTGATAGGCCAGGCGCAGGGCGATGCTGCGACTCGCCTCTACCGGCGCTGCCTGGTCCTGGGCCATCTGGTGAATGATCGGCCGGCGGGTAAGGCCGTCCAGCAGATACCGCAGATCCTTGTGGGCGCGCTCCAGGTCTCCCGGCGTGTGGATCGGGCTGAGCATGAGACCGGCCACGAAACCGCTGAGGGCCTCGAACACGAGGGTGCCTTCTTCCAGCCGTTCACCGCCACCACCGTCGCGATCCCGCAACTCCATCAACCGATGCTCGATGTGCCGCAGGCGGCTATCGGTAAATTTCGCGGCCGGATCCAGGCTGTGATACCCGGCCAGGCCGGACCCGTGGGGGCCGCCCTCGATGGCCCACGCCCCCAGTGCCTGGTGAGATTGCCGCAGCCAGTCGATCGCGGGATCGGGGAGGAGGTGGGGCGTGACCCGCCTAGCTCCCGGCGGCAACCGTACAACGCCGTTCCGGGAAGCCAGCGCCAGGCCGCCCCCACCGACCGCCGCGGCGATAGCCCACCAGCCACCACGCCACAGGCCCAGGGCGAGGAGTGCCACACCGATGATCACCAGCGAGATGCGTCCCAGAATCTCCCCCTCCCCCTCAGGGTCGATGGTTGATACGACTGGCCGCGGCCGCGGCGCCGAATCCGTTGTCGATATTGACCACCGTGATCCCGGCGGCGCAGGAGTTGAGCATACCCAGGAGTGCCGCGATCCCGCCGAAAGAAGCACCGTACCCCACGCTGGTGGGGACGGCGATGACCGGTGCCGCCACCAGGCCGCCGACCACCGATGGCAGGGCACCTTCCATACCCGCCACCACTATCACCACCGCTGCCTCGCCCAAGCGGTCCTGCGCCCCCATCAAGCGGTGCAGACCGGCCACCCCGACGTCATGCATCCGGTCGACGGCGTTGCCGAACGCTTCGGCCGTCACCAGGGCCTCCTCGGCCACCGGGGCGTCGCTGGTTCCGGCGGATACGACCAGCACGGTGCCGGCGCCCGTCAGCGGTGGCGTGGGTGTGGGGCGAAGATAAACGGTCCTGGCCGTGGGGTTCCACTCGAGCGCGGGAAACAGGTTCTCCAGCGCGCGGGCCTGGGCCTCGTCTGCCCTGGTACCGAGAAACGAGCCCGTGCGCTCGGCGAAGCGCCGGCAGATGGCCGTGAGCTGATCGATGGTCTTGCCTTGGCAGAAGACGACTTCTGCCTGGCCCTGACGAATGGCCCGGTGGTGATCGAGATGGGCGAAGCCCATGTCCTCGCCTGGGAGGTACTTGAGGCGATCGTAGGCCCCCTCGATGGTCACCCGCCCGGCGGCGACATCGTCGAGGAGTAACCGAAGCGTCTCAGGGTTCACGCCACCTGGGCCGTTTGGGGTTCACCGTATTCGGCGAACACGGCCTGGGCCTCAGTCATCGACTCGACCTGAAACAGACGCTGCCGCAAACCACCCGCTCCCGGAAGCCCCTTGGTGTACCAACCAAAGTGCTTGCGGAATTCGATCACGGTCCTGCGGGTATCGCCCTGGAGCCGAATGGCCAGGCGGCCGTGCTCCATGGCCATGGCCATGCGCACATCCGCCGAAGGTTCCGGGATCGGCGCCTCGCCGTTCAGCAGGGCCCTGGCCCGCTGGAATAGCCACGGGTTGCCGAACGAACCGCGGCCTATCATCACCCCGGCGCACGCCGTGTGGGCCCGCATCCGCACGATGTCCTCAGGAGTACGCAGGTCGCCGTTGCCGATGACTGGGGTGTCGAGCGCCTCGACCACGGCGGCGATTTCATCCCAGTCCGCCGACCCGGTGAGCATCTGGTTTCGGGTCCGAGCGTGGAGCGTGAACGCCTTGGCGCCGGCATCCTGCATCCGCAGAGCGATCCCGACCGGGTCGCGGGTCTCGGCGCTCCAGCCGCTCCTGGTCTTGACCGTGACCGGGAGATGGGTGGCCCCCACAACTGCCCGAATGACCCGCTCGACCTGGTCGAGATCCTTGAGACAGCCCGAGCCGCCGTTCCGCTTGACCACCTTCTTGACCGGACAGCCGAAGTTGATGTCGATGAAGTCGGGACCATACCGCTCGGTCACCAACCCGGCGGCCTCCGCCATCGCCTCCGGGTTGGCCCCGTAGATCTGGATGCCGATGGGCCGTTCCTGCTCTTCGAACGAGGCTCCCTGGAGGACCCGGGCAATCCGCCGGCGCAGGGCCTCGGACGAGAGAAACTCCGACATGACGGCGTCGGCCCCAAGCCACCGGCAGACTTGGCGGAAAGGCGGTTCCGACACGCCGGCCATCGGCGCCAGGATGAGGGGGAAATCGACCCCCTTCAGGTACGGCAAGTCCATGGGGCAAAAATACTTAGTACGCCGGACACGGGCAAGCGGCCCGCCTGGGCCGTGGGTTTGACAGTGCCACCCCCGGGGCGGTAGGTTCTGGCGCCTCACCCGCGACCCAGGAGATCCCTTGGCCACAGCGCTCCATGAACTGATCCCCGCCGAGGCGGTGGTCCTCGACCTCGTTGGTGAGACCAAGGACGAGGTACTGGAAGAACTGGTGACCAAGCTGACCCTGACGGACGAGGCTCACCTGGCCGTCCGCCGAGTGCTGGATCTCCGGGAAGCGCAGGGTTCCACCGGAGTGGGCCACGGGATCGCCATCCCTCACGCGCGGTGCGACGAGATGGATGCCCTGCGGATGGCCTACGGGCGAAAACCGGCCGGGCTCGACTGGGACGCCGGCGACGGGCTGCCGGTGCGCCACGTGTTCCTGATCCTGGCCCCACCTATCCACGTATCCAACCAGTATCTCCAGGTCATGGGCGACGTGGCAGGGTTGGTGCACGACTCCGACGTGCGCGATCAGCTGGATACGGTGAAAGACCCCGAAGAGTTCATGGCGCTGCTTCGGCGGCGGGGCGTTTAGGTGCCGACCGGCTTCGGCTCCGCCTGGGGGCTCGCTTGGTTACTTGAGAGTGGGGCGCGGGTTGGAGAATTCTCAATTCTCGATTCCTAATCCTGAGTTCATGTTGATCGCCTCCCGTCTCTCCACCACCCTCGCGGACCGTAACCGGATGGAGCCCCGGCTCGGCCAAGACGGAAGATCCACAGGATGAGCACGACCGACGGCTCCGCAGAACTCATTGCCCTCCAATCGGTGGTGGCTGGGCGCTTCTCACTGGAGCGCGAACTCGGGCGGGGCGGAATGGGAATCGTGTTCCTGGCGCGCGACGTGGCTCTCGACCGGCCCGTCGCCATCAAGCTGCTCCCTCTCGACTTTTCCCGGGACCCGGCCCTGCGCGAGCGCTTCCTGCGGGAGGCCCGGACGGCCGCCAAGCTATCCCACCCGAACATCGTTCCCATTCACCTCGTCGAGGAGCACGGGGACCTCGTGTTCTTCGTCATGGCCTACGTCGATGGCGAGACGCTCGGCCAGCGGGTCCGGCGTGCCGGACCGGTGCCACCCTCAGCCGTGCGTCGCATGATGCAGGAGGTTGCGTGGGCGATCGGGTACGCCCACGAGCGCGGCGTGATCCATCGCGACATCAAGCCCGACAACATCCTGCTCGAGAAAGGCACCGGGCGGGCCTTGCTCGCCGACTTCGGGATCGCGCGGGTGGTAGACGCGAGCGCGATGACTGACCGCCGGGAGATTCTCGGCACTGTGCACTACATGAGTCCCGAACAGGCCTGCGGGGAGCAGGTCGATGGCAGGAGCGACCTATACTCCCTCGGAGCCACGGCGTTCTTCGCGCTCACGGGGCGCCTGCCATTCGAGGCGGCCAACCTCCCGGCGATCATCTACCAGCAGGTGAACGAATCTCCACCCCGTGTCGCGACCCTCGCCCGCGCCACACCGGCCCGGCTTGCCGAAGCCGTCGACCGATGTCTGGCAAAGGAGCCCGCCCAACGCTTCCAGTCAGGCGAGGAACTGGTCGAGGCCCTCGGCGCTGTGGGCGATGTGGCGCGAGTGGTCCCCCCGCCGGTTCGGGTCCTGACTCGTCAGCTCCGGGACGCAGGGGTCGCATTAGGAATCATGGGAAGCGTCACGTTCCTCTTCATCTTCGTCATGGGGGACGACCTGCTCGCTATGCTTCCCACCCGTCCGCTGATGTTGATGTACCTCGTGGGGTTCGTAGTGGTTCTCCCAACACTGTTCCTGTCTCGGCTGTTCCGCGCGACCCGCGCCGTCCTGCGGGCCGGATTTTCCGCCGAGGACGTGTGGAACGCATTGCTAGCTGAGGCCCGTGAGATCCAAGAGGAGGATGCGGTGCGCCCTGGGCAAGGCAATATGGAGCAGCTTCGAAAGGGTCAGGAACGCTGGATCAGGTGGGCTCCGGCAATCGGCGTCTTCGGCATCCTCGCCGTGGCGAATGGTATTGCAACGGGAGACGTGAGGGAGATGCTCATCGGAACGGTTGCCGCCATCGTTGCTGTGGTGCAATGGGGTGCCGGCCCAGCTGTCGAAGCAGACTCCCCGCTGCGCGTCCTCAATCTGGCCGAGCGCCTGATGATCGGCCGGTTCGGCAAGTGGCTCCTGCGGATTGCCGGCGTCGGGCTGAAGGTACCGGATCGTGTGCCGGCCGCTCTCGACCAGCGCACGGAGATCGTCCTCGCGTCCGCCGCCGATCAACTCTTCGACGGCCTCCCGAGCGACGTCCGGCGGCGCGTTCCCGACGTGCCGGCCGTCATTCAGCATCTGCAACGAGACGCAGAAGCTCTGCGTAAACGTGAAACCGCACTGCGCGACGTGCTGGCGCGTGTCGATATCGGGGTGTCCGCCCCCACCGACAGCGGCCGCCGACAGGTGGGCGTCGAGATCGAGGCGGCGCGGGCCAAGGCGCAATCGCGTATGGAGAGTGCCGTGGTCGCGCTCGAAAACATCCGGTTGGATCTGCTCCGGCTGCATGCGGGAGTCGGCTCTCACGACGAACTCACGGCCGACCTGGAGCACGCCCGTGAGATCGCCGACCTAGTGGACGCCGAACTGGCCGCTTCGGACGACGTGGAGCGGTTGTTGTCCGGCCGTGGCACGCCATCCCAACCGTCCTAGCTCGCACAGGATGAGGTGACAGACCCCGACGAGTTCATGGATCTGCGTCGGCGGCGGTAATAGTATCGGATCACAGATTCCCATCGTGCCGAGCCGTGCTTGCGATCCGGCTCAGAAATGGAACTGCCACTGGGCCTTGAACGAATGTTCCGAGCGCAGTGACGACGAGGTCGGCACGACCAAGTCCCAGTTCAGGGCCAGCTTGTTGCGCCCATAGAAGAAGATCTGGATACCAGGGGTGAAGCCCCACACCGTATCGTCAGCCAGATTGGTGTTTCCGTCCGCCCACGACACCCGGAACAACGGCTCAAGCGACATGGTGCCACTGCCGACGGGGAACTTCCAGGCGGCGATCACCTGCCAACTGCGCATCGAGGCGAATTCGTCGCCGGCCGGCAGGTCGATGGCGCCGCCGCC
>SMVA01058064.1_pt1 | contig 21271 bp, 19 predicted proteins | sample 2456451 | NCBI WGS metagenome assembly SMVA01 (sample SAMN11095933, study PRJNA526329) | marine sediment metagenome | biome: Marine sediment; feature: Surficial sediment; material: Deep marine sediment; isolation source: Hadal surficial sediment | place: Pacific Ocean | collected 2014-05 | depth... | reverse complement strand
GTGGGCGCGTTGGGCGTCCGCCCGCACTGAATTCCCACGCAGCCCCACCATGAAGGTCCCGCCTCCCGAGCACCCGTCGACCGAGTTCGACTACGACCACCCGGCCTACGGGGAGGCGGCTTCGCTCGAACGCGAACTGCGCCGCGTCGGCGAGATCTGTCACCAGTGCCGGCGCTGATGCGCCGCCATCAGATCCATCGGGCAAAGCGCGACGGAGTGCCGCTGACGCGACGGCTCACCACCCAGACCGACCTGATCGGCAAGCTGGCTTCCCTGGCTCCGGCCGTCATGAACTTCGCCAACCGCAACCGGCCATCCCGGATCCTGATGGAGAAGACGGTCGGTATCCACCGAGATTGGGTGCAGCCGCGCTACTACGGCAAGACCGTCGAACGTTGGTGGAAGGGTCGCGGCCCGCGGGTCGAGGGAGCCAACGGCCGCGTGGTGCTCTTCACCACCTGCTCGGTCAACTACAGCGACCCCAGCACCGCCCGCGCCCTCGTCGAGGTGCTGGAACGGAGCGACGTGCGAGTCGACGTGGAGTACCAGCGCTGCTGCGGCATGCCCCAGTCCGACACCGGCCAGCTGGATCGTGTGCGGCAGAGCGCCGAGCGCAATGTCGCCGACCTGCTCCCCTATGTCGAAGCGGGCGCCAGCATCGTCGTGCCCGGCCCGTCGTGCTCGCTGCTGATGAAGAACGAGTACCCCAAGCTCCTCAAGACCGAATCGGCCGAGAAGGTCGCGGGCGCCGTCCAGGACGCCATGGAGTATCTTTATCAGCTGGCGCGGGCCAAGCAGATGAATCGGGACTTCGAAAAGACCCTGGGTCGGGTGGCCTATCACGCCCCCTGCCACCTGCGCGCGCAGAACATCGGTTTCCGGGCGCGCGACCTCCTGAAGCTGGCGGGTGCCGAGGTCGAAGTGGTGGATGCGTGCTCGGGCGTCGACGGCACCTGGGGCATGCAGGCCCGTCATCATCAGGCCTCGCTGGGCGTGGCGGAAGCCATGCTGCGCCGCATCCGGGAGTTCGAGCCCGACGACGTTTCGACCGACTGTCCGCTGGCGGCGCTGCGCATCAAGGAGTCGCTCGGCATCGAAGCCGTCCACCCGATCGTCCTGCTGCACCGCGCCTATGGCATGGCTGCCTCGTGAGGCCGGTGAGCAGCAGCGAAATCATCGGGCTCGACCGATACCAGAACATCCGGTCGCGCTACCGGGAAGCCGTCATCCGTCACAAGGCCGACCGCAGGTTGTCGGTCGGCGAGAAGGTGACCCTGGTCTTCGAGGACCGGGAGACCTTGCGCTTCCAGATCCAGGAGATGGTTTGGATCGAGCGGATCTCGGCCGTGCAGTACATCCGCTTCGTCATGACCCAGGATCAGGCTGACCGATTTGCAGATCCGAGCCAGCCGCTTCGCATCCGCATCGATCACCCGAACTACGCCCAGGAGGTGGTCGTCCCGGAGACGACACGTGCGAGCCTGACACTCACCCTCTCCGAGGATCCGGCCCCCCTGCTGGACGTCGACGAGCTCGGGCCAGCCATCGAGGACGAGCTCCTCCATCAGGGAACCCATGTTCGCGCCCTGCGGCCCGCCAACCGGCCCGGTCCCGACCTGGTCATCGTGGAAGCCCTCGAGTCCGGTGGAGATCTGGCCGCTGCGACCCCTGAGCTGCTGCGCGAAACGGCCTCCGCCTTTGTAGGCTGCCTCGACTGGCGCGAGGTTGCCGCACGCTTCGCGTCTCCATGAGTCCGTCGACGGCAGTCCCGATCCGTCGGAGCGCCGCGGCAGTCGCTCTCGCGGCAGGACTCACGCTGGCCGTTTTCGTCTCCCTCCTCGCATCGGCGGCAGAACCAGCCTCGGCGGAAAAACCGACGGTGATCGTGCTCTCCTGGGACGGCGTGCGCCACGACTACCTCGATCGGCGCGACTTTCCGGCACTCGGACGCATGGAGCGCGACGGCGTGCGCGCCGTGCGCATGATCTCGGTCGCCCCTTCGACCACCTTCCCCGCCCACGTCAGCATGGCCACGGGAACCCATCCGGACCGCCACGGCATCCTGGGCAACCGTTTCATCGATTCCGAGCGCGGTCTGTACCACCACCCGGACGATGCGAGCTGGATCGAGGCCGAACCCGTGTGGATCGCGGCCGAACGCCAGGGCGTGCGCAGCGCCGTCTTCTTCTGGGTCGGGGCCGAGAGCGACTGGCAGGGCGCACGCGCCACCTACCGCATCACCCCATTCGACGACAAAACGAGCGAGTCCTCCAAGGTCGATCAGATTCTCGAGTGGCTGACGTTGCCCGAGTCGGAACGTCCCCGGCTGATCATGTCCTGGTGGCAGGGCGGCGATCGGGTCGGCCATCTGCTCGGACCCGACTCGGATGCCGTTGCAGAGCGCCTGCTGGAACAGGACGAGCAGCTCGCACGGCTGTTTGCCTTCCTCGATAAAGAGCAGCGCTGGCTGGATACGACCGTGATCCTGGTGAGTGATCACGGCATGGCCGCTGGCATCGAACTGCTGTGGCCCGAGAGGCTGCTCGAGGACGCGGGAATCCCCGCCAGCGTCGCATCCAACGGCGGCATGGCCCACATCTACCTCGAGAACCCAGAGCAGGCTTCCGCGGCACGCCGAACCCTGGAATCCCTGCCCCGCGTCACCGTCTTCGCGCAAAGCGAAATTCCCCAACGCCTACGACTCTTCCGGCCCGATCGCAGCGGTGACTTCCTGCTGGTGGCCGAGCCTCCCTACGCCTTCCGACAATCCAAGGGATGGCAACGCTTGCTGATCTGGATTTCGCCTCTGTTTGGCGTGAAGCTGGGCGTCCACGGCTACGATCCCCAGCATCCCGACATGGCCGGCGTCTTTGCGGCGCTGGGACGTGGCGTTCCCCGGGGCCGACGACTGGGTGAGGTCCACGTGATCGACATCGCCGCCACGATTGCGTCCCTGCTGGGAATCGACCCTCCGCTCCAGTCGGAGGGGGTGGCGCAACTCGGAGACCCGGAGTGACCCGACCGTGAGCCGCCGCGCCCTCCCGATCCAGGACCGACTCGTGATCCCGGCCGCCGAGATCTTCGAATCTGCCAGCCGCTCCAGCGGCCCGGGCGGTCAGCACGTCAACAAGACGAACACGAGGATCACGCTGCGCTGGCACGTGCTGGAGTCCTCCGTGCTGAGCGCCGAGCAGAGAACGCGCATCCGTTCGCGCCTGAAGAACCGGCTGACCCAGATCGGCTCCCTGGTCGTCCACGCCGGCCGCCACCGCAGCCAGGCCCGCAACCGCGAGCTCGCGCGCGAGCGCCTGGCCGAACTCGTCCGTGACGCCCTCGCCACCCCCCGCAAGCGCGTCCCCACCAAGCCCGGCCGCGGCGTGCGCGAGCGGACTCTGGCCGTCAAGCGGCGACGGAGCGAGGTCAAGCGATCTCGCAGGCGCGTCCGCAGCGACGACTAGTGCCGGATTCGCCGAGGTTGACGCTGCCCGGCGGGTTCAGGTACCGCCTGTGCATGACGAAGCCCGACCGCACCGCAGCGTGGCCCTTGATCCTGGCCAGTGCCTCGCCTCGCCGCCGTGAACTGCTCCGCCGGATCGGCGTGCGCTTCGAGGTCCGGCCCGCGGAGATTCCCGAAGAGCGCGACCCCGGCGAGGCGCCCGGGGCATTCGCCGGTCGGCTGGCCCGTGAGAAGGCCCTCCATGTGGCCCGCCAGACCGGGCCGGAACCGAACCGCTGGGTGCTGGGAGCCGATACGATCGTCGTGCTCGAGGAGGACGTCCTGGGCAAGCCCGACGATCCGCAGCACGCCGTCGAGCTGCTGTCTCGGCTGGTGGGTCGCAGCCACTCCGTCATCACGGCCGTAGTCCTCACGGACACCCGAACACTCGAGACGCGCAGTGCCGAGGTGGCGAGCCGCGTCACCATGCGTTTGGCCTCGCGGGAAGAGATCGAGGCCTACGTCGCCGGCGGAGAACCGCTCGACAAGGCCGGAGCCTACGCGTTGCAGGGCGAGGGACGCCACTTCATCCAGCGGGTCGAGGGCAGCGAGAGCAACGTCATCGGACTGCCTCTGGACGAGACGCTGGCGCTGCTGTGCCAGGCCGGGATCGAGACGTGAGCGCGGAAGCGCCCATCCGGGAGCGACTGGCGGCGGTGCGAGACCGGATCGCGGCCGCCGCCCGGCGATCGGGTCGGCCGCCCGACGACGTCACCCTGGTCGGCGTGTCCAAGCGCCAGCCGGCCGAGCTCGTGGCCGAGGCGGCCCGCGCGGGCCTCGACCACTTCGGCGAGAACTACGCCCAGGAGGCGGCCGAGAAGCTTTCGAAGGTTGAAGACCTGCTGGATGGTTCTTCATCCATTTCCTTGAAGTGGCATTTCATCGGACAGCTCCAGACCAACAAGGTCAAGCTCGTGGCCCCCCACTTCCAGTGGGTGGAGAGCCTCGATCGCGTCAGCCTGGGCCGGGCGCTCGAGCGCCACGCCCTCGCGACCGGAAACCCTCTCCAGGTTCTCCTCCAGGCCAACCTCAGTCGCGAGGCGCAGAAAGGCGGCGCCGACCCCGAAGGGCTGGAGAACCTGCTGGCCGCGTCCACCCACTGGCCCCACCTGCAGGTCGTGGGCCTGATGACGATCCCTGCCGCCGCGCAAGATCCCCTGCAGACTCGACCCGCCTTTGCACGACTGCGCGCGCTTCGGGACAAGCTGCGCGACGCACCCGGCGGCTCCGCGCTGGTCCATCTCTCGATGGGCATGTCGGCCGACTACGAGGTCGCGATCGAGGAGGGCGCCACGATCGTGCGGGTGGGAACGGCGATCTTCGGCACGCGCGACTAAGCTCGTCGCTCCAGAACAGACAGGGGAGAACGACGCAATGGTCCTCGAGAAAGCACGCATCGCCTGTATCGGCGGCGGCGCCATGGCCGAGGCCCTGCTCGCTGGCCTGCTGGCCTCGGGCCTGAAGCCGGGCCAGCTCTACGCCACCGACCCCGACCCCGTGCGGCGCAAGCATCTGAGCGCCGCGCTCGGAATCGAGGCCGGCGACGACAATGACGAGGCGGTGAAACGCAGTGACGTGGTCATCCTGGCGGTAAAGCCGGCCGTGATCTTGACGCTGCTCGATTCGCTGACCGGCTCCGCGGCCGAACGCGCACAGCCGCTCTGGGTCTCGATCGCCGCCGGTGTCAGCCTCGCAGCCTTGGAGGCGGGGTTGACGCACGAGGCCCGCATCGTTCGCGCCATGCCGAACACACCCGCCCTGATTGGCAGCGGAGCGACCGGCATCTTCGGTAATTCGGCGGTGAGCGAAGCGGACCTGGAGGTCATCCGAGCCCTGTTCGACTGCGTCGGAATCACCTGGCAGGCCCCGCGCGAGCATCTGCTGGACGCCGTCACGGGCCTGTCGGGAAGCGGGCCGGCCTACGTCTTTGCGTTTCTGGAGGCGCTGATGGACGCCGGCGAGTCGGCCGGGCTGCCCCGGGAGGCGGCCGAGCAACTCACCCTCCAGACGGTCTACGGCGCCGCCAAGCTGGCCCTGGAGAGCGACAAGACGCCGTCCGAACTGCGCCGTCAGGTCAGCTCGCCGGGGGGAACCACCGTGTCTGGCCTGGCCCGCCTGAGCGACGGGGGCTTCGCCGAAGCCATCTCGGCCGCGGTCCAGGCCGCCAGCCAGCGCGCCGAGGAGCTGGGCCGCGGCGAGTAGCTGCCCGGGACAGCCGCCTCCGGCTGGCGGCCCGGGCGGACGCGACGCTTCGGATCACGGGGCCTGGGATGCCGAGGGAGGTTCAAGGCTAAAGATTTCGAGTGGTTCGGTCGATCGGTTGCCGCAGTACGAATCACTGGGAGTCCCGGAGTGCACGCGTCACACGACGCGGCATCGGTTCGCCCGATCGAGAGACATCCAACATGCGCGTGACCCCGCTCGACCTTCGCAACCACCGCTTCCCGCGTCGCTGGACGGGCTATGCCCAGGAAGAGGTCGACGAGTTCCTGCGCCTCGTGGCCGAAGACTACGAGGCAGTGCTTCGCGAGGTCGAGGCCCAGCGGGATCAGCTGATCCAGTTGGAAGCCCGACTCGAGGTGCTCTCGGCCAACGAGCAAATACTGCGGGACACGCTCACCACCGCCCAGAAGCTGAGCGAAGACCTCAAGCGAACCGCCATCAAGGAGGCCGAGGTGCTGGTCAGCGAAGCCGAGATCCAGGGCGAGAAGGTGCTCGACGCCGCCCACCGTCGCGCGGCCCGGCTGGCTGAGGACATTCGGGAGATGAAGCAGCTCAAGACCCATCTCACCAGCACCGTTCGCGCCGCCATCGAGACCCACCTGGGGCTGCTGGAAGGCCTGGCTGCCGATCCGCCCGACGACCCCATCCTGCAAGGCAAGGTCGCGTATCTCACGCGCAATCCGAAGCAGGCCAGTCGCGGCCGTGGCAGCGAGGGCTAGCGATCCGCAGGATCGCGGCAGGCTGGGTTGCGCGCCCAAGGCTGGCCCGAGGGCGCCGGAAGCGCGTGAGAGTCAACGGTGAGCCGGCGGCCCTCTGCCTCCGACTTCGGCAATTGGCGGGAGACGAAACCGATCAGTAGCTTCTGTCCCGCCCCGCATCCGTGGCAAGAACCCTTCCAGAACAGGACGATCCATGCCCGTTTACGAGTACGCCTGCGAAAAGTGCGAGCGCGAGTTCGAGGTGGAGCAGCGCATTACTGAAGATCCGCTGAAGACGTGCCCCCATTGCCGCTCGCGTAGGGTGAAGCGCCTGATCTCCCAAACGTCGTTCGTTCTCAAGGGTGGGGGCTGGCACTCGGATCTCTACTCGGCGCCCAAGGACTCGAAGTCAGCTGGCAAGGACACGGGCAAGGAGGACGGAAGCAGCGACTCGTCCGGCAGCTCGGACAAGACCGGCGGCGACGACACCAAGCAAGAGAAGAAGAAGCCGTCCAAGGACAAGAAAGGCTCCAAAGCCGCCGCCTGACCTTCCGTTATACTGGCGCCCGCTCCCGCGGAGGCGCTTCCGGACATGGCATCCACCCGCCAGGAGACCGTCGTCGTCGACGGTCTGGCACTCGCACAGGACATTCGTCAGGACCTGGCGAAGGCCGTCGAGCGTCACGTATCGACGGGTCGCCGCGCGCCGTGCCTGGCTGTCGTGCTGGTGGGCGATGACCCGGCCAGTGCGTCCTACATCAAGGGCAAGCGCCGCGCCTGCGCGCGCATCGGCATGGATTCGATCGAGCGCAAGCTGCCGGCTACGGCCACCGAGCGGGAAGTACTCGACGTGGTCGAGGAGCTGAACGCGAGCGAGGGCGTCGACGGCATCCTGGTCCAGCTCCCCCTTCCCGATGGGGTGCGGCCGAACACCATCGTCGAGGCGATCGGTCCCGACAAGGACATCGATGGCCTGACGCCGATCAACGCGGGTCGGCTGTTGCTGGGCGAGCCCGGCCACCGCGCCTGTACACCGCTCGGAATCATGAAGATCCTCGAGCACCACGAGATCCCGATCGAGGGTGCCCACGCCGTCGTGATCGGGCGCAGCGCCATTGTCGGCAAGCCCATCTCCCTACTGCTCCAACAAGCCAACGCCACGGTCACCATGTGCCACTCCCGAACGAAGCAGCTGGCCGCCGTCTGCCGCAATGCAGACATCCTGGTGGCGGCCGTCGGCGTGCCCCGGTTGGTCCAGCCGGACTGGGTCAAACCCGGCGCCGCCGTGATCGACGTCGGCGTGAGCATCATCGATGGCGAGTGGGTGGGCGACGTCGACACCGAGGGCGTGCGCGGCATCGCGCGCATCGTCACGCCCCACCGCCGCGGTGTCGGTCCCATGACCATCACGATGCTGCTCTGCAACACCCTAGACGCCTATGAGGCGCATTTCGGGGCATGACGGATCTCAAGCGCACCCCCCTGCACGGTGCCCATGAACGGCTCGGGGCCCGTCTCGTGGAGTTCGCCGGCTATTCGATGCCCGTCCAGTACAGATCGGTCCTGGAGGAGCATCGCGCCGTACGCGAGGGAGCTGGCCTCTTCGACGTCTCCCACATGGGCCAGATCTACCTGGAGGGCACCGGCGCGATCGCATCCACCGAGCGACTGCTGAGCCGACCGGTCGCGTCGCTCAAGCCGGGACGCGTTCGCTACGGACTCCTCTGCAACCAGGAAGGCGGCATCGTCGATGACGTGACGTTCTATCGCACGGGAGACGACGCGATTTTCCTGTGTGTGAACGCGGCCAACGTTGAGAAGGACTACCGCTGGGGCGTCCGCTTCGCATTGGACGACACGGTCATCCGCAACCGCAGCGACGAAACCGGTCTGCTCGCACTTCAGGGTCCGGCGAGCCCCGAGATCCTGGCGCACGTCTCGAGTCCAACCGTGAAGGAGCTCGAGCGTTACGCGTTCACCCAGATCGAAGTCGCGGGATGCGACGCACTGGTTTCCCGCACGGGCTATACGGGTTCCGACGGCTACGAGATCTACCTGGCCGCAACCGAGACCGAGAGGGTCTTCGAAGCCCTGCTGGCCGAGGGCAAGCCGCTGGGCCTGATCCCCGCTGGGCTCGGCGCGCGAGACACCCTGCGGCTCGAAGCCGCCATGCCTCTCTACGGTCACGAGCTCGACGACACCACATCCCCATTCGAAGCCGGTCTCGGCAAGTTCGTCAAGCTCGACCGCGGTGGCTTCATCGGCGCCGAAGCCATCGCACGCCGCGAGGCAGAAGGCCGGCCGCGCCAGCTGGTCGGCTTCGAGCTCAGCGAGCGCGGCATCGCCCGGGCGGGCTACGCGGTCGCCGTCCACGGCGAGACGGTCGGCGTCGTGACCTCGGGGGGCCCCTCGCCTACCCTCGGCAAGTCCATCGGCCTCGGCTACGTGCCTCCGCGGCTCGCCGAACCGGGGACGCTGCTGGACATCGTCATTCGCGGCCGTGCCGTTTCCGGCCGCGTGGTAGAAACTCCGTTCGTGAAGGCATCCGGCTGACCCACTCAGCCGGAACAAGCTCCAGAGGAGGCGCGCCTTGGCCGAAATCCAGATTCCCGACGAACTTCGCTACAGCAGCGACGACGAGTGGGTACGTGTGGAAGCTGGACGCGTGATCGTCGGGATCACCGACTACGCCCAGCAACAGCTGGGCGACATCGTCTTCGTCGAGCTTCCAGGAGCCGGTGCCAGCTTCAAGAAGGGCGAAGCCTTCGGCGTCGTTGAATCCGTCAAGGCCGTTTCCGACCTGTGCGCGCCCATCGGCGGCAAGGTAATCGAGGCCAACGACGCACTGACCGATCGGCCCGAAGCCGTGAACGAAGCCTGCTACGCAGACGGCTGGATGGTCGCCTTCTCCCCCTCGGACCCGGAAGAGATCGATTCGCTCCTCGATTCCGAGGCCTACCGCAAGCACGTCGAAGCACGCAGCGACTAGGTCCGAGAGCAGAAAGACTGTGCGCTACATCCCGCATACGGAAGCCGACGTCCAGCGAATGCTGGAACGGATCGGTGTGCGCAGCCTGGACGAGCTCTTCGTCGGCGTACCCAAAAAGCACCGGCTCGAACGTGCACTCGATCTACCCGCTGCCGAAAGCGAGCAACTGCTGACGGCCCACCTGCAGGCGCTCTCGGAGCAGAATGCTTCGACGCAGACTCACGACTGGTTCCTGGGCGCCGGGACCCATGCCCATTTCATTCCCAGCGCCATCGAAACCCTGGTGTCCCGCTCGGAATTCACGACTGCCTACACGCCGTACCAGCCCGAGATCAGTCAGGGAACCCTCCAGGCCATCTTCGAATGGCAGACCATGATCTGCTGCCTCACCGGACTCGAAGTCACGAACGCTTCGATGTACGACGGCGCCTCGGCGACAGCCGAGGCGGCCTTGATGGCGATGCGCTGCACGCGCCGCAATCGGGTGGTGTTGGCCTCGGGCGTCCACCCTCATTATGCCGACGTGGTCCGCACCTACCTCAGCGGACTCTCCGCCGAGATCGTTACGACCCTGCGCGCGGAAGACGGCCGCGTGAGCGGTCTGGCGGATCTCGTCGATGACCAGACGGCCTGCGTGATCCTGCAGCAGCCGAACTTTTGGGGATGCATCGAAGACCTGAAAAGCGCGATCGAAGTCGCCCACGCCCACGGTGCCCTGGTGGTGGTGACCGTGGCCGAAGCCCTCTCGCTGGCGCTCTTGACCGCGCCGGGCGAGATCGGCGCCGACATCGTGTGTGGCGAGGCCCAGAGCTTCGGTGTTCCCATGAGTCTGGGTGGACCCCATGTGGGCTTCATGGCGACCCGCCAGAAGCTGCTCCGACAACTGCCCGGTCGTCTGGTCGGTGAGACCACCGACACCGAAGGCCGCCGCGGCTTCGTTCTCACCCTCTCCACCCGTGAGCAGCACATCCGGCGCGAGCGGGCCACATCCAACATCTGCACCAACCAGGGCCTGTGCCTGCTGATGGCCACGATCTACCTGTGCCTGATGGGACGGGTCGGGCTTCGAAAGCTGGCGGAGCTGAACCTCGCCAAGTCCGAGTACGCCAGATCCAGGGTGCGAGAGACTCCTGGGCTGTCGCTGGCCTTCGAGGCGCCGAGCTTCAACGAGTTCGTCGTCCGCCTGGATGGCGACGCGGCCGAGTCCCTGGCCCGCGCCCGCGAGCAGGGCATCGTGGCCGGCCTCGACCTCGCGCCCTACGCCCCCGACCTGGGTAACGCGATCCTCGTCTGCACCACCGAACTCGCGAGCCGCGAATCAATCGATCGGTTGGTCGAGGCCCTGGCGGGAGGTGCGGCATGAGCGACCGCCGTACGAAAGTCGGCAATACCGCCAACGGCTTCGCCTACGAGGAGCCCCTGATCTTCGAGCACAGTACCGACGGCCGCGACGGGTTCTCGCTGCCCGAGCTCGACGTACCGCCGGTCGATCCGACCGAGCTGCTGCCCGAGGGCGCCGTACGCGAGGACCTTCGCGATCTGCCCGAGGTCTCTGAGGTCGACGTGGTGCGTCATTTCACGCGGCTCTCCACCTGGAATGCGGCCGTCGACCTGGGGATCTATCCGCTGGGCTCCTGCACGATGAAGTACAACCCGAAGCTGAACGACAAAGTGGCGAGCCTGCCCGGCTTCGCCGCGGCGCACCCGCTCGCGCCCGACGAACTGATGCAGGGCTTCCTCCAGCTCTGCCACGAGCTGGAGCAACAGCTGGCTGAAGTGAGCGGCATGGATCGGGTGACGCTCCAACCGGCGGCCGGCGCCCAGGGTGAGCTGGCCGGCATCATGATGATCCGGGCCTACCACGAACATCGCGGCGAGAAGCGCAGCCAGGTGCTGGTCCCGGATTCGGCTCACGGTACGAATCCCGCCAGCGCCGCCCTCAACGGCTACAGCGTCACCTCGATCCCGACCGGTGAGGACGGACTGCTCCACCCCGAAGCGGTCGAGGCGGCCATGACCGAAGAAGTTGCCAGCCTGATGATCACCAATCCGAGCACCCTGGGCTTGTTCGAAGAACACATCGCCCGAATCTGCGAGATCGTCCATGCCAAAGGCGGTCTCGTCTATGGGGACGGGGCGAACCTGAACGCCCTGCTCGGCATCACGCGACCCGGCGATCTCGGCATCGACGTGATGCACTTCAACCTGCACAAGACCTTCTCGACGCCCCACGGTGGTGGTGGGCCCGGCGCTGGACCGGTCGGAGTCAAGAACATCTTGGCTCCCTATCTACCGACGCCGGTGATTCGCAAGCTCGGCGGCGACGAGGGAGAAGGCTACGTCCTCGACTACGAGCTGCCGCGTTCGATCGGTCGCCTGCACGGCAACAACGGCAACGCGGGCATGCTGGTCCGTGCGTACACCTACATCCGCTCGTTGGGTCCCGAGGGTCTGAAGCGCTGCGCCGAGATGGCCGTTCTCAACGCGAACTACCTGTTGGCCAGGCTGCGTGAGCACTACCACGTTCCCTTCGACCGGCTGGTCATGCACGAGTGTGTGCTCTCGGACAAGTTTCTGCACGAAACCGGCGTCACGACCCTCGACATCGCCAAGCGGCTGATCGACTATGGCTACCATCCCCCGACGGTCTATTTCCCGCTGGTGGTCGCAGGCGCCATCATGATCGAGCCGACGGAGAGCGAAAGCGTCGAGAGCCTTGACCGCTTTGCCGAAGCCTTGATCGCGATCGCCGAAGAGGCACACGAAGACCCGGAACTCGTGCGCACGGCGCCCCACCACACGCGCCGTACGCGTCTCGACGAGACCCGCGCCGCGCGTCATCCGGTGCTCCGATGGCAACCCGAACGCTCCGCCTAGCCGCCCTCCCGCGATGCCTGGTCGCCCTCCTCTACGGGCTGCCGCTGCTCGCCTGCGTCCAAGACGACGGCAGCCGCTTCAACCCGATCGCGGCCATGACCACGGTCAGCGAGGAGGAGGAGCGGGAGATCGGGTTCGAGTTCGACCAGGCGATCCGCAAGCAGGTGCAGGTGATCGAAGACCCGGTGGTGGCGGGCTTCATCAACGATCTGGGCCAGGAGATCGTCCGAACCCTCGAGCCGCAGCCCTTCATCTATCGCTTCCGCATCATCGAGGCCGATTCGCTCAACGCCTTCGCGGTGCCCGGCGGCTACATCTTCTTCCACAGCGCGACGGTGCTGGCTGCGGGAAGTATCGAAGAACTGGCCGGCATCATGGGCCACGAAATTGCCCACGTGAAGGGCCACCACTACGCCCGGATGCGAAAGAAGAGCCAGATCCCCGACATCCTCGTGGGGCTGGCCGGCCTGGCCGCCGCCATCGCCACCAACGAACCAGGCGCCCTGATCGCAACCCAGGCGGCCAATCAGGCCATCAAGCTCAAATTCAGCCGCGAGTTCGAGAACGAGGCCGACAAGTACGGCGGCATCTTCGTGACCCGCGCCGGCTGGGACGCCGCCGGCATCACGAGATTCTTCGAACGCATCCTGTTGGAGACGAAGCGGCATCCGAACAACATCCCCCCGTACCTCTTCAGTCATCCCGAAGTCGACGACCGAATCGATTCCGTCCGGCACGAAGCCGAGAGCCTGCGTCCAACGCGCGTTCCCGACCCGCGTTTCGCGCGCGAGCTCATCGAGGTCCAGGCCCGACTCGCCTATTTGCGCGACACGGGACGCGACACGGTTCCTCCTCCGGATCGGATTGGCGACACGAACCGGACCGACGCAATGCTCGAGAAGGCCCGCCGCCTCGTGATTGAAGAAGGCTATGACGAGGCACTGGTGGTGTTGTCGCGGGCCGAAGCCTACGACCCAAGTGATCCTCGCGTGGCGTACAATATCGGCGAGCTACTGGCGCTTCAGGGCCGGCACCGGCGCGCCCTCGAAGCCTACCGTCGCACGGTCCGCCTCGATCCGACCCGCGCCCTGGTCTTCTACAGGCTGGGACGCTCCTACCAAGCGGTCGGCGACCGACACAGCGCCGTCCACGCCTACGAGCAGGCGTCGACCCGTGCCGGAGCGTCGAGCACCCTGCGCAAGCGCGCGGACTGGCGGATCGAGACCCTGATCTTTCCCGTCCTGCTCAAGACCGGTTTCGCTGTCGGCGCCGGCCCGGGCGCCGCCGCCGACACGCCCCTCGGCCACACCGTCGAGGTCTTCGAGGCCGGCACGACCCAGTGGATCTGGTGGGGTCAGATCAGCGATCGCTATTCCGGCTATTCGAAGCACATGAACGTCCGCTGGCGCCATCCGGACGGACACCTCGTAGCCCAAACCGAAGTCGACGAATACGATGCCCGATACATCGGGTCGGTGCTCGATCTCGAGGCCGACGAAACCCGCATCGAAGGCGAGTGGAGCGTCGAGGTGCGTTATCGGGAAGAGCCGCTGGAACGACGCACGTTCGAGGTTCAGCGCTCCAGGTGACGCTGGGCCAGGTCGGCCCAGGCTCCATCCGGGTCGAGCTGCAGGTAGCGCCGCCAGTGCTCGCCGGCGCGGCGCGAGACCCCGAGCTTCTCGTAGAGCAAGGCAAGACTGACGTGGGTGTCCGCGCAGAGTGGGTCCGACTCGAGCGCCCGCTTGTAGTGCGAGAGCGCGGCCTGCTTACGGCCGTCTTCCTCCATCAGCGTCGCGAGATTGAGGTGCGCCTCCAGGTGGGTCGGCTCGACCTCGAGTGTGCGCAAGAAACACTCGCGGGCGAGGCCTTTGCGGTTCTGGTTGAAGTAGACGGATCCCAGGTTGCAGTGGGCGTCGGCAAACTCCGGATCGACCTCGACCGCGCGCACGTAGGCTTCGATCGCCTCGGCGTAGGTCGAGCGATCCGAGTCGAGCTTGCAGCCGCGCTCGAAACAGTCCCAAGCGGCCTCGCGGGCTTCGATGCGACGCGTGAGCGCGTTCTTCACGCACTGGTCCGTGATCGAAACGATCTCCTTGTCCACCAGCTCGGAGCCAAAGTCCAGGACCAGCTGACCGCTGGTCTCCACGAGCCATCCGTCGCGCCGCAGTACGACGCGGCGCGAGCCCGCGTGGGTCACGCACAACGAGCCGAGTGGTTGCTCGACATCGGGCATCTGCTCTCGCACGTCTTCGAGCGTGCGGCGGATTCGCCGCAGCGGAATGCCCTGGTCGAGCAGGCCCACCAACGTTCTCACCGACACGAGATCGCGAAATCCGAAGGCCGTGGAATCGGGCCGTTCGGGATCGAGCAGCCTCATGCGCTGCCAGTCGCGCAGTCGCGCAGCTCGCACACCGCAGATGCGAGCGACGGCGTCAAGGGTATACGCGCTCACCGACACGGAGCTTACCTCTCCGTCGCCCGATTGACCTCCTCTTTTCCCTTCAGGTTTCTTCTCCCCAACCCACTGCTGGGGTGCGGCGCACACCCAATCCGAACATGAGTTGATAGACTGGGCCACGGAAGTGTTTGCCAGGCTGGTGCCGGCCTCGGACTTCAAAGGCGCTCGGCTGAAAACGAGAAGCCGTAGCGCCGGAATTTCGTGCCCTATCGGGGACTTTCGAGGTCGTTCCTCACCCAGAATCCCCAACCCTGTAGATGAAAGGCGCTTACGCAATGGCTGTCTTCTTACGAGGCTTCGTGTTCGCGCCAGGCATTCCGCTGAGTGGTTGCATCAGGGTCGGGGATCGGGATTATCAGCCGGGAAAGGGCCCAAGCTCCGAGTATGGGCGTGATGTAAGGCCCAGGGAGCCCGCGGTGGGGGCGTCGCCGCGCCCGCCGGGAGCAAACGGATTGCCGTCGCCGTTAAAATCAGACGCGGGAAGTGATACGTGACGAGCACCCGAGCGAAAGTGGAGTTCATTCCGTGGGTCGCGCTTGTGTTGGTGATGCAAGCCGCGTGCGCCGAACAGTCTTCGAGCCCGTCCGCTGTCGCCGGTGTCCTCGATCTTCGCAGCTGGAGCTTCGAAGCGGACGGCGCGGTCCAACTCACCGGGGACTGGGGCTTCTGCTGGGATGCGCTGCTCGACCCCGGCGATCCCAGCCCCGAGCCGGGAACCTGTGGCACTGCTCGGGTCCCGGGTCTGTGGACCGAGGCGGACGCGGCTCCCGGCCGGGGCACCGCGACCTACCGTCTGCGCATCCTGCTCCCGCCGGAGCGCCCCCCGCTCTCGCTGCGGGTGGGCGCGCCCATGACCTCACACCGCCTCTTCATCAACGGCCGGAGCGTCGCGGGAACCGGGCGGGTGACCCGAACGCCGGAGGGCCACCTCTCTCAACTCCGCAACCGGATCCACGTGCTGCCGGATGCGGGAGACGAGATCCGCCTGCTGATCCAGGTGGCGAACTTCGACTTCCGCTCCGGAGGCCTGCGCCGGCGCTGGATCCTCGGCAGCCATGAAGAGGTCCGGAGCTGGTCCGCCGCGTTCACGCTCCGCGACACCACTCTGGCGACCGTCAACATGCTCGTGGGGCTCTTCTTCCTGGGCTTCTTCGTGAACCGTCCGAAGGAGCGGGCATTCCTGTACTTCGGGCTCGGGGGCGTGGCGCTCGGTCTTCGCGCGGTGCCGTCCAGCTACTCGGACTTGGCCCAGCTCGTTGCGCCCGACATGATGCTTCCGATGGTGCTGCGCCTCGAGTACTTCGCGAACAACTTCATAGTGTTCGCTGGCATCAGCTACTTCGCCTGCAAGCTCCCCGACGACATGCCCTCCCGCATCGTCCGCTTCATCCAGGCCGGCTCGATCACCGGGATGCTCGGCGCGCTGTTGCTGCCGCTGTCGCTCGCCCAGATTCCGTTGCGCCTGTCCTGGGTCTTGGGCGCCTTCGTGCTCGTGACGGCGTTCTTCGCGCTCGTCCGGGCTGCCCGCCGCGGCGAGCCGAACGTGCGCATCACGCTCGCGGCGGTGCCTTTCCTCTTGGCGGTGGTCTTGTGGGACTCCTTCCGCGCCGAGGGCGGGATCGTGAACTCGGCCGCGCTGCCGGATGCCATGCTGCTGATGGCGCTGACGGAGACGGCCTCCCTGTTCCCGATCTCCATTCTGGCGCTGGTCCTCACGGAGGCGGTGGTCCTGATGCGGGCCTTTTCCCGCTCCTACGACACCATCGAGAGGCTCTCCGAGGAGCTGGTCGTCTCCAACGAGGACCTCCGGGAGACCAACCGCGCCGTCGTACGGTTCGTTCCGGTCGACTTCCTGCGCCTCCTGAAGAAGGAGTCGATCCGGGACGTTGCGCGCGGCGATTGTCTGGAGACGGAAATGAACATCATGTTCTGCGACATCCGTTCGTTCACGCCACTCGTCGAGTCGATGACACCTGAGGAGGCGTTTCGTTTCGTGAACTCCTTCACAGAGTGGATGGAACCGCCCATCCACACGCACGGCGGGTTCATCAATCAATATCTCGGCGACTGCATCATGGCGCTGTTTCCGAACGGAAACGACACAGCGGTTCGCGCCGGAATCGACATGCTGGCCGCACTCGAGGGCTTCAATCGCGCCGAGCGAGAGCGCCAGGGGAGTCACGAGTCCACGAGAGTCGGGATCGGGATCAATGCAGGTCCGCTCATGATTGGCACGATCGGAGGGCCGGAGCGGCTCGAACACGGTGTCATCGGCGATGCCGTGAACACCGCATCGCGCGTCGAATCGCTGACCAAGCAGTACCATACCAATCTCCTGATCAGCGGAACCACGTACGATGGGCTTTCGGATCCATCTGCCTACGACATCCGGCAACTCGATCGCGTGGTTCTCAAGGGCCGGAGCGAGCCGATCCGCATCTATGAGGTCTTGGACGCTCTGAGCCCGGAGGCGAGGAGCAGCCGGCTCGCCACTCGCGCGCTGTTCACGGAGGCGCGGCTCGCCTACGCAGCCCGGTCTTTCGACGAGGCCGAGCGGCTCTTCCGTGCCTGCTTCGCCAGCGACCCCGAAGATCTGGCATCGAAACTCTATATCACGCGTTGCGAGAGACGGGCTGTAGAGGGCACCCCCCCGGACTGGCACGGGGAAGCGCTGATGATGGAGAAGTAGCCGGGAGCCTGACCCAAGACTCCGGGCGACGCCGATTGGGTTGCACTCGCGTAGGGTTGTCGCTTCAAATTCTCGTCGATGATCGTCACGTGCACGGGATCGGAGGCGAAACCCCCGTTGTTGTTGCAATGCACCGACTTGCTTCGGAGAGTAGTGACCGCTCCCGTCACATCGGCCTATACCGTGAAGATTCGGGTGCTGACGCCAGGGCATTCAAGTCCCCACAAGAGCGATCCGTTCGACCTACCGGAGTTGCTCCAAGTCCGTGAAGAGACGGTAGAATCAAAGGTTGGAAGTGTTTGCCAGGCTGGTGCCGGCCTCGGACTTCAAATCCGATGGGGGGTGCGGCGACGCGCTCCCGGCGGGTTCGATTCCCGTCCGCTTCCGCCATTTCCCCCAGCCATCCGCAACCCACAACCTTGCACCGGCAGTTCGCCGCTTCGGCGAACTGCAAGCCACCCGCAGGGTGGCCGGCGGCCGCGTCCGAGATTCCACTTGAGGGTTTCGCTGCAAGTGCTTGAAATTGTCAAGTTCCTCGCGGTCGCTGGGTTTTCCCCGTAGCGGATCTCACCGAGCGACGTCGCGCGATTGCGGCATACTGAAGGGACAGCAATCAACGATTGGAGGAGTTCATGACCGACCGTCCCACCGTGGTCACGACCTTCAAGGATCTCGAGTCGGACGAAAGACTGCGAGAGACGATCGAGCGGCGCTGCGCCCAGCTGGCCGACGAATTCCAGGAAGTGACGCGCTTCGAGATCACACTGACGGAGGATGGTTCAGGCTTCTCGGTTCATGGCCACGTCACCGGCAAGGGCCGGAACGTCGGCGCCCAGGCCGAGGCCAGCGAGCTCGCCCCCGCCGCCGATCGGCTGCTCGACAAGGTCGAGCGGCAGTTGCGCAAGGTTCACGATAAGCAGATCTTCAGCCAGCGTCGCGACGCCCAGCGGCATCCGGCCAAGAAAAGCAACGCAAGCTAGTGCTCCGCAGCGGACGTGGGTGACCGTTCCTCCAGGACCGAGTCGGTGCGAGCCAACGACACGAAGGAGTGAGCGTTCGCCCAGGTTGCCGAGATCGCGGCCGCGCCGCGCGCGCCTGCTGGGCGCAGCGGTCAGCCCAGGATGAGGTGGAGCTTGACGGCGAGCATCAGGTTGCCGTGGAGCTTGATGCGTCGCCGGAGTGCGGCTTCGGGCGCAGAGATGTCGCCACGGTTCAGTTCACGCCAGGTCTCGACGTCGACCTCGATGTTCAGGTCGGGAGATTCCGCCGCTCCCACGACCCCGCGCACACCCCCCGGCTCGATGTACACCGTGAACGTCCCGCCGGCGTCTCCGGTCAGCTCGAACACCAGGGCCACCTCGGTGTGACCGAGTCGGCTGCGACGAGTCTCGTCGCCGGCCACCCTCTCGGGCAGCCAACGCGTAAAGAACTCTTCGGGTGAAATATCGTCCGGCGGGATCGAGCGATCACGCATGCAGCGATGCTATCGGAGACGCGCTGCAGCAGCGCGCAACGCGGCACCGGTGTGTGAGGTCTTCGAACGCGCGATCTCGTCGGGCGTCCCTTCCGCAACCCGATGCCCCCCACCGGGTCCTGCCTCGGGTCCGAGATCGATGACGTGATCGGCAGCCCGGATGATATCCAGGTTGTGCTCGATGACGATCACGCTCGATCCCGCCTCGATGACCCGGTCGAAGCAGCCGATGAGCAACTGGATGTCGGCCGCGTGCAGGCCCGTGGTGGGTTCGTCGAGCAGATACAGTCCGCCCGACTTGCGCTCGGCCAGGGCCTGGGCGAGTCGCAGTCGCTGGGTCTCGCCCCCGGAAAGCGTCGACAGCGGCTGCCCGAGGCTGAGGTAGCCGAGTCCGACCTCGGTCAGCGGCCGAAGCTTCCGGCCGATCCTGGCGTCGTCGCCAAAGCGCTCGAGGGCCGCCTCGACGGACAGCTCGAGCACGTCCGCAATGTTGAGGCCGTCGACGCGGATGTCCAGCACCTCGGGCCGGTAGCGCACGCCGTCGCAGACCTCGCACGGCATGCGAACGTCGTCCAGGAACTGCATGTCGACGACGACTTCGCCCGCCCCTTCGCAGGCCTCGCAGCGTCCGCCGGGAACGTTGAACGAGAACCAACCCGCCGTGATGCCCCGGGCCCGGGCCTCTCGGGACGACGCGAAGCGCGCGCGAATGCCGTCGAACGCCTTGGACACCGTGGCCGGATTCGAGCGCGGGCTCCGGGCCGGGGGGGCCGGATCGACCCAGATCACCTCGCCAATCTGCCCTGTTCCTTCGAGGCTTCGGCACGCGCCCCGCCCGGGCTCACGCAAGAGTCCCCCCAGCAGCACCGAACGCACCAACGTCGTTTTGCCCGCACCCGACACACCGCTCACCACCACCAGCTGACCCAGCGGAAACTCCACGTCCAGGTTCTGCAGATTGTTCTCACAGGCCCCGACCACGCGCACGGCTCCCCACGACTTGCGTCGCTTCCGGGCAACGACCGCAAGCTCGCCCCGCAGCATCTGTCCGGTGAGCGAATCCGGATGGGATCGAATCTGCTCGACACTGCCCTCGGCCACGAGCCTTCCGCCGAGTCGCCCGCCGCCGGGACCGAGATCGATCACGTGGTCGGCCGCAGCCACGATCTCCGGATCGTGCTCCACCACAACCACCGTGTTTCCCTGGTCGCGAATGCTCTTGAGGGTCTCCACGAGCCTGCGCGCATCCCGGGCATGCAGACCGATCGACGGCTCGTCCAACACGTAGAGCGAAGCGGTGAGCGTTCCGCCGAGAGCGGCCGCCAGCTGGATCCGCTGGGCCTCGCCCCCCGACAGGGTGCGCAGGGTGCGGTCGAGGGTCACATAATCGAGACCGACCCGGACACTGGTCTCGACACGGGTCCGAAGCTCGTGGAGCAGACGTTCGGCTCGCTCCTGCTGGGCCTCGCCCAGCTCCAGGGCCTGAAGCCACGCGGCCAACTCCGACAGGGTGAGTCGCGTCAGATCGGTGATGGGGCGGCCCCCGACACGTACGTGAGCGGCTTCAGGTCGGAGCCGCGTGCCCCGACAGTCTTGGCACGGCTCAAAGGTCCGGTAGCGGGCGATCATCACCCGCGCGCTGACCCGGTAGCGTTTGCGCTCGAGACGCTCGAAATAGCCGCGGATGCCACGCCACTCCGAGTCGCCCTGGAAGAGCCACGACTGCTGGGTCGCACTCAGCGCTTCGACAGGAACGTCCACTGGAACGTCGGCCTCACGACACGCGCGAATCAGTCTTGTCTGCCAACGCCGCCCCCGCGGTGTCTGGAAGGGAGCTACCGCGCCTTCGGCCAGGGACTTGCCACGGTCGGGAATCACACGCTCGGCATCCAGCGCTGGAACCCGTCCGAAGCCCTGGCAGGTCTCACAGGCTCCCAGCGGACTGTTGAAGGAGAAGAGTGCAGGCTCGGGCCGGGCGAACTGGCGTCCGCAGCCGTCGCACGCAAAGCCTTCGCGAAAGCGCGCCGGTTCCCCATCGACTGGAATCACCTCGCAGATCCCAGCGCCGCGCGCAAATGCCGTCGCCACCGCCTCGTTCAGCCGCGCGCGGCTGCCCTTGCTCTTGAGCGCCAGGCGATCGATCAACAGCAGTCCGTCGCGACGCAGGGCGTCCATCTGCCGCCCGCTGAGTTCGCTCAGGTCGACGGGCTGACGCTTCGCATCGAGTCCCCGCCCGAACCCCTCGCGGACCAGCCGATCCCGCTGCTGGGCCGAGGTCTCGCGCCGCTGTCGCTCGAGCGGGGCGCCCACCGAGATCCGACCGCCACGGAAACGCTCCTCGATCCGCTCCGCCACCGCCTCCACGGT
>SMVA01192895.1_pt1 | contig 21296 bp, 18 predicted proteins | sample 2456451 | NCBI WGS metagenome assembly SMVA01 (sample SAMN11095933, study PRJNA526329) | marine sediment metagenome | biome: Marine sediment; feature: Surficial sediment; material: Deep marine sediment; isolation source: Hadal surficial sediment | place: Pacific Ocean | collected 2014-05 | depth... | reverse complement strand
CGGTCTTGGTTTTATAAGAGTTGGTAGACAGCCATTTGACTGGGGACTTGGCATGTGGGCAAATGGTGGCTGGGATCCACATTCAGACCTTGGTTTCCTTCCAGAAAGATTCTTATGGCTTAAATCCTGGCCTGTTGGTAGCGCTACTTTCACTCAGGTTATAGTATCTGACTTAGTTGCTTCCGGTAATTCGCTTGTAAATGGAACCGGTAAAGCTTTTGATATAATAGCTGGTGCTTCAATACTAAACGGAGATATTGGCGGAGTTAACGCTACACTTGGTGGTTTTTATTTCCCATTTTTCCAGCAGGATAATATAGGTGCATCTACTACAACTGGTGAGCCTGGTGGTTTAACTAATAATGGTGCCTTTGATGTTGACCGTGTAGGTCTTTACTCCATATATATTGATTTAAAAGCTGAAAAATGGAGATTTGCTTTTGAAGTTGACATGCAAGAAGGAACGATTGATAATTTTTTTGGTGATGGCAATGCTAGTGTAGAAATAGACTATCAGTATGAAATGGTTGGTCGCTTTGAATTCTATCCAAGCGCCCATGCTATTCCAATCATAGCCTTAGAAGGTGGATGGTCACAGGGTGCGGATGCATCTCAGTTAGATTTATCAACTGCCACAACTTCTGGTAATGGAGTTCTCACAGGTAATCTGGTTCCAATGAATCCTGCATATAATCTAGATAACCTTCTTTTCAAAAATATAATTCCAACTATTTATAACCAGGAATCTTCAGCTCAGAATGCCTTTTATGCAAAACTTTCGACAAACATAAAGTTTGCTGACAATTGGTCATTTGCACCAATGGTGCTAGCAGCATGGATTGATGAAACCAATACATTTATTGGTAATCCGACTATAAGTAATGCAGGATTAACATCATTGCCATTAAGCCAGGTTACAGTAGAGGATGATTTTCTTGGTGTAGAGGTTGAGGGTGTACTCACATGGCATATGTATCCAGGTGTTGATGTAGATCTTATAGGTTCTATAGTATTTGCTGGAGACGGTCTAACTGATCTGCTAGAAGCACAGGCAGCTCTCGTTACCGGTGAAAGTATAGCACAAGGTAGCGCTTCAGATACACCTTGGGCAGTACAAGGTAGAATGATTATCTACATTGATGATTTCTTTAAAGGTGAATAATTAGTAACGCAGTTAGTTATTAATTAATAAAAATTAAACCCTTCCAGAGTCTTTATGATTTTGGAAGGGTTTTTTATTTTAAAATTAGTTAGTAGTAAACTTGTTTAATTATTGTAATAATATTACAAACTCCTTCCTTTAAGCTTAGATATTAATTTTAATTTATCGATTTTGATTTTATTCATTATACTTTCATTCATCTATTTCTGATTAATAATAAATACAATATTTAGATATTAATATTTATCCGTTTTGGAGAACTAATATGAAAAGGTTAATTTTAGTTATTGGAATAACTATAGCTTTAAGTACTAATCTGTATTCGGAAACAATAGAACTAACTTTAAAAGAAGCATTGGTGTTAGCGCTTGATAATAATCGAGATATCAAAATTGAAAGATTTAATATCGATAAGTCTGAAGGTGAAATAAAAAGACAAAAAGGATTATTCGATCCATTACTGTCATTTGAATCATCATATTCAAAATCTGAATTGCCTACTGCCAGTACTTTTATTGAGAGCGGCGCTGTAAATGAAGATGGATTTAATATCAATGTAGCAGTAGCTGGAAGATTGCCAACCGGCACTTTTTATGACTTAGTTAAATTTTCTGCTACTAGAACCGAGACAGATTCTCCAATTGAAGCATTAAGCCCTAATTGGTTTACAAGTTTAAATTTTAGTATAGGTCAGGATTTACTTAGAGATTTTGGCTTAGATGTGAATTTAGTAGGGGTAATCACCGCTAAAAAAAGTAGTGATATAGCAGTAAATGAGCTTGAAAAAAGGATAAGCGAAGTATTTTTGAATGTTGAGATACATTACTGGGGTTTGATTGGATTTTTAGAAAACCTCGAACTTCAAAAAAAGGCTCTTGAACTGGCAAAGGATCTACAAACAAGAAACGAGATTCAGGTGGAGGTAGGTGTGCTTCCTCAAATTGCCGTTACACAAGCAAAATCGGAGGTTGCTGCCAGGCAGGTTGATGTTATAACAGCAGAAAACAGTGTTGAAGCAGTTGCGGATAGACTCAAAAATATACTGGTCTTGCCACTTAGTTCTCAAATAAAACCAATAGATGATCCTATTAAAGAATATAAGGATTATAATCTAAAACTTATAATTGAAGAGTCTTTAAGAAATAGACCTGAAATCAGGCAGGCAAAATTAGAAATAGAGAAAAATGAAAATTTAAGAAAGTTTTATTCTAACCAAAGACTGCCTAAACTATCGGTGCAGGGAATTTTAGAATTCCAGGGACTGGGCGGGGATGAGAATCTGGACAGGGTTAATTTTGGCGGGGGTGAGCTGGATCCTATACCGGAGCAGTTTAATCAACCAGGCGACGCATTTGATCAGCTATATAATGGAGATTTTCTAAACTGGAGTATTCTTGGGGTATTCAGTTACCCTATTTTCAATTGGGAAGCCAGAGGGCAATATATTAAAGCTAAAGCTGATCTGAACAGAACGGTAATAGAGTATGATAAAACAGTAGACGACATTAACCTTGATGTTAGAAATTCAATTCGAGAACTAGAAAATGGTAAAAGAAGAATCCAGGCTGCCGACATGTCAGTAGATCTTGCAAGCCAGGTTTTATCTAACGAAGGAGAGAGATTAAAAGTAGGCATGGGTACTACCAGGCATGTTTTAGAGGCGCAGAGAGATCTCGTTGATGCAAGAGCAAGCCAGATAAGAGCAATTGCAGATTATAATATAGCGCTTGCCAGGCTTGAAAGGGCAAAAGGTACAATAATACAGAGTAAGGGTATAGTTATTAAGTGAATTAATGCTTAAAATGTCTTACGCCAGTAAATACCATTGATATACCCAGTTCATCACAGGCATCTATGATATCCTGATCTCGAATTGATCCTCCAGGCTGGATTATCGCAGACACTCCAAGTTTTGCAGCCTCGTCTATACCGTCTCTAAAAGGGAAGAATGCATCAGAAGCAAGCACTGAACCCTTAGTTGGTATACTTGCCTTTAATCCACATAGTTTCACCGAATCTACTCTGCTCATCTGTCCAGCCCCAATTCCAACTGTTTGGCCGGTTCTGGCAAGAATAATAGCATTTGATTTAACATGCTTACAAACTATCCATGCAAATTTTAATGCATTTAATTGCTCTTCAGTAGGTGATTTTTTAGTTGGTATTTTTAAATTACTAAAATCTGTATTGAATCCAAGGTCCTTATCCTGAAAAAGAGCTCCGCCTGTAACCTTTTTTAAATCGAGATATGAATTAGAAAGGTTTGTGAGTGGAGGCGTTTTTAAAACCCTCACATTTTTCTTTGTCGAGAGGATATCAAGTGCTTTTTCAGTATAATCCGGAGCGATGATGACCTCCAAAAACATGTCTGTCAGTTCGGTTGCGACGAGTTCATCTACTTGCGTGTTAAATGATACAATACCGCCAAATGAGCTTACTGGATCACACTCCTTAGCGTTTAAAAATGCTTGCTGAGCTGTTGTTCCAAGCGCAACTCCGCACGGATTATTATGCTTTACGATTACACACGCCGTTTGCTTAAACTCCTTTACTGCTTCTAAAGCAGAATCAGTATCATAGATGTTATTTAGAGATAGTTCTTTTCCCTGCAGTTGAGTTGAGTTTGAGATAGAGGGTTCGCCAAAACCCTGTTGAGTATAAAAAGCTCCATCCTGATGGGGATTTTCTCCATATCTAAGACTGAGCTTCTTGTTGAAGTGCATGGTTAGAGAATCTGGAAATTTAATCTTGGAGTTGTCTAAGTTTGTAGAGCCAAGATAGTTTGAAATAGCCGCATCGTAGTTCGATACATATGAAAATGCCTTTTTGGCCAGTTTGAAATTTGTTTCTACTGAAACGTGACCACCGTTTTTCTTTAGTTCTTTTAATATGAGCTTATAGTCTGCTGGATCATGGACTATGGATACATATTTATAGTTTTTAGCAGCGGCTCTTAGCGTTGTAGGGCCACCAATATCGATATTTTCTATAGCTTCATCTAAAGATACATCATCCTTTTTTATTACATCGATAAAGGGGTAAAAGTTAACTACAACAATATCTATAGGTCCAATATCGTTTTTTTCCATATCCTCTATATGAGAAGGGTTATCCCTTATTGATAAGATACCCCCGTGAATTTTAGGGTGGAGAGTCTTAACTCTTCCTCCAAGCATCTCTGGTGAGTTGGTATAATCTGATATATCAGTTATAGGAATGCCAGAATCCTTTAGCTTTTTTGCAGTCCCGCCGGTGGATATAATCTCAATTCCGAGTTTAACAAGTCCTTGAGCAAATTTGTTTATTTCCCTTTTATCCCATACACTTATTAATGCTCTTTTTGCTTTTTGCATTTTTGATATCCTTCTATTAGAAATATAGAGTTTAAATTAGTTAGAAACTGCTTATTTATGGATAAAACTAGATAGAATATTATATAATTCATAATTAACATTACTTTTGAGAACTTGTCAATTGTTGCGTATAATCTGAATTTCATTATTTTATTAAAATAAAAATTGGATATGAACAAGGATAAATCATCATCGATAAATGTAGGAATTTTCGTTCTTGCAAGCATTGTTTCTTTAATAATTTTTATATTTATGCTTGGCGGAGATAATAAATTATTTACTAGAAGCTACAAGGTTCAAACATCTTTTACCAATGTTGCAGGCCTGTCCGAGGGGGCATCGGTCAGGCTTTCGGGAGTAAGAATAGGAAGCGTAAAAGAAATAAGATTTCCTAAAGATACAGATAAGAATTTTATAGTAGTACTCATGCATGTGAAGGAAGACGGAGTAAGGAGGATAGGCACTGATGCTATTGCAACAATTAAGACAGAAGGTCTTTTGGGTGATAGATATATAGAAATAATTAAAGGATCTAAAGAAAGTCCCAAAGAAATTAAAGACATTATTAAAATTAACAGTTTTAATCCAGCCGATATCACAAAACTGCTTGACCAATCAGATGAGTTGATTGGCAACATTATCAATATCTCAGAGAGCCTAGACGAGATAGTAAAGGCATTTGGCAAGGAAGAAAACATAAATAATATATCAGACACAATTGCATCTTTTAGAAATACTATAGAGGCAATAGAAAAGGAAGATGGGATATTGAATACTCTAATTTATGGTATTAAGAATAAAAAAGCTGGTGATAAGAATACGCTTGCAAAGTTAGATGAAACAATCGCACTGTTAAATGAACTGCTAACCGAAATTAAGACAGGCGATGGCCTGCTTACGGCTTTGCTGTTTGAAGAAGATTTAAAGATAAAGGTCGATAACGCTATTTCAAATATTGAAAAAGCTGCGGAATCGATTGGTAACGATAGTGGTATTGCAAGTAACTTGAGAGATACTGTTGCAAATCTAAAAAGCATTACAGGTAAATTAGATCAGGGTGAGGGAACAATTGGAGCCATGATTAATGATCCCTTGCTATATGATAAATTGAATGCCATCTTGGGTGAGGCTGAAAGAAGCAGATTTATAAGAGCTACGATTAAGTATATGATTGAGCAAAAGATTAAAAGAAAGCAGGAAGAAAAACTGGGTAATTCAGGATAATTAGCGGGAGACGGGATTCGAACCCGCGACCCCAAGCTTGGGAAGCTTGTGCTCTAGCCAGCTGAGCTACACCCGCAATGATTTTTAAGTTAAAACATCTTAGTAATAAAGTCAATTGATATCATTTATTATTCTGTGAAAATGAAAACTAATAGAAAGACTAATAACCTGATTACAGAATCTGTAAACCCTAATACAATTGATATTGATATATCCTCTACAAAAAAGATAATAAAACTTATTTCGGATGAAGATCGTAAAATCCCAAAAGCAGTTTATGAACAAAGGGAATCGATTGAAGCCGCGATCGAGCTTATATATAAACAATCTAAGAACGGTGGAAGAATATTTTTTGTAGGAGCAGGCACAAGCGGAAGGCTCGGCGTGATTGAGGCAGCGGAATGCCCACCGACTTTTGGCACATCTCCATCGGCCGTACAGGCTATAATAGCAGGAGGAAACAAAGCAATTCTAAATTCAATTGAAGGTGCTGAAGATTCTCATACTGAAAGCACGGATGAATTAAGAAAAAGAAAATTAAATAAAAACGATGTGGTAGTAGGAATTGCAGCCAGTAGTACAACCCCATTTGTGCTTGGAGCTATTAACTATGCAAAACAAATCAAGGCACAGGCAGTCTTAATCACTTTTAACCCTGCAAAAAAAAATATAGCAGACATTATCATTTCTCCGATTCTGGGACCAGAGGCGATTGTTGGTTCAACACGAATGAAAGCGGGTACCGCAACTAAAATGATTTTAAATATGATAACCACAACGGTAATGATTAAGCTTGGCAAGACTTATAAAAACCTGATGGTAGATGTCCAGCCTAAATCAGAAAAACTAAGAAACAGGGCAAAACGAATAGTTAAACAACTAGTTAAGACTAATTACAGAAAAGCGCAAAGCTTATTAGAAGATTCAGGTTGGGATGTGAAAACGGCAGTAGTCATGGGCAAAAGAAAAATGACATATTTAGAAGCAAAAGCGTTACTAAGCAAACATGGTGGCTTCTTAAGGAAAGCACTTCAGTAGTATTTAATTGATAATCTAAATGAATCCTGTTCAAAAACTGTCGAATAAAAAAGGTAAAATTGTAATAGGTTTAATGTCGGGCACGTCTGTGGATGGGATCGATGCGGCAGTAGTTAAAATTAAAGATAGCGGCATAAAATCGAAAATTAAAACCCTTGGTTTTATATGTAAGAAATATAGCCCCAAAATAAAAAAGAGACTATTAGAGATAAAAGAAATAACAGCGATAAAAGAAATTTCGGAGCTTAATTATTTAGTGGCTGAAGAATTTGCAAAGGCTGCTGCGCTTTGTGCAAAAAAATTTGTTTCTGATATTAGCAATGTTGATCTTATAGGATCTCACGGCCAGACAATCTATCATAACCCGCCTTCAAGAAGAGTCGGTATTCCAGCAACTTTTCAGATAGGGGATATTGACGTGATAGCAGAAAAGACCGGGGTTAGCACAGCAGGTGATTTTAGGCAGCGTGATATGGCGGCAGGAGGCGAAGGAGCTCCTATCATGCCCTATATTGATTATCTGTTATTTAATAAATGCTCTCACAGCCCTCTGCTTGCTCAAAATATTGGTGGTATTGCAAATGTAACGGTTGTAACCCGCAGATTGGACGACATGATAGCTTTTGATACAGGCCCCGGAAATATGCTTATGGACGGTATTATGAGGATAAATTCAAATGGAAAAAAGTTGTTCGATAAAAACGGAGTAATAGCTAAGAGTGGAATTGTAAATGAAGAACTGTTACAGAAGTTGCTATTAGATAAATATTATAGACAAAAACCTCCAAAGTCTACGGGGGCTGAAAAATTTGGCGCCAAGGCGGCAGAAAATTTATATAAGTTAATCAAAACCAAAAAAATCAATTTTAAAGATATGATGAGGACACTTTTGGAACTAACTGTAGAGACAATTGCACAGGCTTATAAAAATTTTATTTTTCCTAAACACACAATTGAAAAGGTTGTTTTAAGCGGCGGTGGGACGAATAATATTTTTATGGTAAGTGAGCTTAGAACAAGGTTAGCAGGTATCGAGATTGTATCATCTGACGCATTTGGTATACCGGCCTGTGCTAAAGAAGCAATTGGGATGGCAGTTTTAGCAAATGAGCTTGTATCAGGCAATAAAACAAATGTTCCTTCCTGCACAGGAGCCAGAAGATATGTTTCACTTGGAAAAATATCTTATAGTTTCTAATAATTAGTTTATGAGTAATATTCTAAATTCATTTTCTCCCATTGACTGGATAATTATTTTTTCATATCTGGCAGTTACTATTGGGGTGGGCCTCTATTTTACAAAAAGGGCCAGCTCAAATATCACCGACTATTTTGTTTCCGGCAGGAATCTTCCCTGGTGGCTTCTTGGAACTTCGATGGTTGCTACAACTTTTGCTGCCGATACCCCTCTTGTAATAACAGGCTGGGTGCGCTCAGAAGGCATATGGAAGAACTGGTTTTGGTGGAACTATATTTTTGGACATGTGCTTGCAGTTTTTCTGTTTGCAAGGCTTTGGAGAAGAGCCGAGGTCTTAACCGATAATGAGTTCATTGAGCTTAGATATAGCGGGAAACCCGCAGCGTTTCTCAGAGGATTTAAAGCGCTTTATTTTTCTACAATATACAATTTTATAGTGATGGGCTGGGTTATAAGCGCTATGGCTAAAGTGTTTGGGGTGTTCTTTGGGGTCGAAACATATATAGCAATTGTGGTTTGCCTCGCAATTGCGGTGTTCTATACGACACTCTCTGGGATATGGGGCGTGGCAATTACAGATTTCATACAGTATTTTATTGCACTATTTGGATCAATTGTTTTAGTTCATTTTGTGATAAATTCCCCAGAAATTGGGGGCTATTCAGGTTTTTTATCCAGATTAGGTGAAGTGGAGAGTAATCTGAAATTCTTTATGACCCCAAGCACAGGAACACCCGTGGATCAAGGGTTTTTCTCGTCCAGTTTCTTTTCTTTTTTGATATTTATAAGCGTTATCTGGTGGTCATCTCATAATGCTGATGGCGGGGGTTATATAATTCAGAGGATGTCTTCAGCAAAAAATGAAAACCATGCGGTAGCAGGTACAGCCTGGTTTGTTATTAATCACTATATAATAAGGCTTTGGCCCTGGGTGCTTATAGCCGTGGCATCACTGCTTGTTTTTCCATATGCAGAAAACAGCAACGCAGATCAGGAGGTTTATTATCTTCTTATGATAAAAAGGTTTCTGGGTCCAGGGCTGCTGGGGCTTTTGTTTATCACATTTTTAGCAGCATTTATGTCAACTATAACTACACATTTGAACTGGGGTTCGTCTTATCTGGTAAACGACATATATAAAAGGTTTATTGAAAAAGATAGGTCAGATCGCCATTATGTGATGGTATCGAGGATATTTACAATTATAATTACGATTCTTGCCGGAATCTTTGCGTTTTATATTAAAGATATAGGCAAAGCCTGGATTTTTCTGTGGGCAATGAGCGCAGGTATAGGGCTTGTTCTTATACTAAGGTGGTTTTGGTGGAGAATAAACGCATGGTCTGAAATATCCGCTCTTGGAAGCTCGATACTTACAATATTGATCATGATTATTTATACAAATTTAAAGGGAATAAGTCTTGAGCTAAAACATCAGGTAATCGTCATACCAGTTTCGATTTCAACCTGGATTATTACAACATATTTTACCAGTCCTGAACCAGTTGAAAAACTGCAAAAATTTTACAATAAAATAAAACCCTGGGGTTATTGGGGGCCGGTAACTACGGTTACTCAAGACAGGGATTCACTGGCACGAGTTCTCATTAACTGGGCGCTTGGTGTTTGTGTAGTGTTAGCTGGCATGATTGGGATTGGCAAACTATTGTTAGGCGAGTTTAGTCTTGGAATCGTTTTATTTGCTTTTTCAATTATTTGTTCGTTCCTAATTTACTTAAGAATTTTTACAAATAGATAGTTATTATTTTAATTGTTGTAATTTTGTGTTAATAGTTATGCGATTGTTTTTTTCGGTTAAACAAAATGGCTATAAAAGTTAAAATTATAAAAACACCAGAATTAAGTTTTTTTGAACAATTATACATTCCTCAAATACTAAAGGGAATGTTTATTACGCTTAAGCATCTTTTGAGGTTTCAGCCCATAACCGTGCAGTACCCAGAAGAGGTAAAAGAGCTTCCGCCAAGGTACAGAGGGCTGCATATACTTCCTGGGGATGATGATCAGAAAATAAGGTGTGTTGCATGCAAGCTTTGTGAAGTAGCGTGCCCGACGCAGGCAATTTCAATTGTTTCCGAGCCTGCCGATGATTATGGGGTGGAAAGAAGACCGAAGATCTACAACATAGATTTTATGCGCTGTGTATTTTGCGGGTTTTGTGTAGAAGCGTGCCCTTGTGATGCACTTAGGATGGGAATGAAATATGAGCTCTCTTCTTACAACAGGGCCGGGCTTGTTCATACAAAAGAGGTGTTCTTTGAACCAACAGTAAGAAGTGAAGCGCCTAGAGATAATGCAAATTTCTTATATGAAATGGGAACTGGAAAAATATTAGATACTCCGGATGATGCAGAAAAAGTAAAAGAGCTAACCGGAATTTATACCCCTAAATAAACATCTATTTCTAAATATTTATCTATTTTCACACTACGTATTTCAGAGTACCTCACTAAATATCATTAATAATACAAATCTAAACTTTCGCTGTTGAAATATACTTTATTAAAATAGTATAATGATGTAGGAGAAAATTGTTCATTATGCAAAGTTCAAGTTTATTTATTAGTTCTTTTCTAATATTAGTCCTGATTAATTATCAGTTCGTTTACTGTGAAGATACAAAACCGGTTTCTCCACAGTTTCAGCAGAGTAAAGAAGCGGCAAGAGGGTATAACAATAGGGGTTTACTTTATATGGAAAAAAATCTCTATGACCTGGCGATTGAGGATTATAACAAGGCGGTTGAGTATCATCCACGTTACGCAGAGGCTTATAATAACCGCGGCTATGCATTTATTAAAAAAGGTGAGTATCAAAACGCCTTAAATGATGTAATTTCAGCTATTAAAATAGATAAGGGATATGCAGATGCCTATGCGAACCGTTGTTTTACTTATATTAATATGGGTGAATTAGTAAAAGCAGAGTTGGATTGCAATAAGTCAATAAGCCTGGATAAGCAGCTGTATAAAGCCTATTTATTCAGGGGTATAATACATAAAGCTAAATGCGATAAAAAAAATGCCAAAGATGATTTTAATGCTGTAATTAAAGATAGTCCGGATAAGCTGCTTGTTATACAGGCAGAGGCGTTGTTGAAATAACTATAATTTATATTTAGACCTTAATGAATTTTTAGAGTATGCAGAGTTTTTAGTATACTAAAATAATATGAAAACATTATTACTCCCACCAGGACCCAGAGGTTTACCAATACTCGGATCTTCTTTCCATTATTTCAGAGACATTCTGGGTTTTTTAATTCATATGCGAAAAACTTATGGAGAGATTGCATTTTTTAAGCTTGGAAAAAGAAAAATGTATATGGTGAGTGATCCTGAAATTGTAAAAGATGTACTGGTAACTAACAATGAAAATTTTAGTAAGAGCAGGGCACTGAAAAGGGCTAAGATGGTTGTAGGGGAAGGGCTCCTGACAAGCGAGGCTGATTTTCATTTAAAGCAGAGACGCATGATTCAGCCGGTATTTCTTCAAAAAAGAATTTCTAAATATGCCAGCATCATGAGCGAACATTCTCATAGAATATCTGAACAGTGGAAGGACGGTCAGGTATTGGATATGCATAAAGAGATGATGAAGATTACTTTTAGTATAGTTGTAAAGACCCTTTTTAACTCTGATATTGAAAAGAACCCCGATGAAATAGGTGATGCCCTTACTGCTGTTATGAAACAGTTCACAAGGCTTGTATTTCCATATTCAGAATACCTGGACAAGCTGCCCCTGCTAGGCGTAAAAAGATGCAACGAGGCGCTGCAAAAACTGGACAGTACAATATATGAATTTATAGAAGAAAGACGCGGGGATGAAGACAGCTATGATGATCTACTTTCTTTACTGCTTTCAGTTAGAAGCGGAGAGTCAGATAGCGCAGGCATGTCGGATCAGCAGATAAGAGACGAAGCGATAACACTATTTATTGCAGGGCAGGAGACTACTGCAAATTCTTTATCGTGGTCGCTTTATCTCATTTCTCAGCACCCTGAAGTGGAAATGAAACTCTATGCAGAGATTAAATCTGTTTTGGGTAGCAGACTGCCAAATATGGATGATTATAATAATCTAAAATATACAAAAATGGTTTTTACCGAGGCAATGAGGCTTTACCCTCCCGCCTGGACAGTTGTAAGGAGGGCACTGTCAGATTATAAATTAAAGGATTATATTGTTCCTGCCGGGGCTGATATTTTCATGAGCCAGTATGTTATTCAAAGAGATCCAAAATATTATTCTGACCCGCTCGAATTCAGGCCTGCACGCTGGGAAAATGATTTTATAAGGTCTATACCAAAGTTTGCATACTATCCATTTGGCGGAGGGCCCAGACTCTGCATTGGTGAAGGATTTGCTTGGTTGGAAGGAGTGCTTGTTTTAGCAACTATACTCTCAGGATGGAAAATGAAATTGGTTCAAAACAGGGCAGTAATACCTGACCCTTTAATTACGCTCAGACCAAAGAATGGGCTTAAAATGATATTAGAAAAAAGAGATGTTTAATTACCTTGTTTTGGACTATACCATCAGTCCAAAGTGATCAGCAATAAACTGTTTAACACCAGGGGCCCCTGTGACTTTTATAACTGTATATCCACCCTCTGAAGTAACCTTAAAATTTAAAAATGGGCAGCACTTGGATTCTAACTGCGTAATATTATCAACATCAATTATATTATATATATTAGAAAAAACGCTAATATCGTACCCATTTTCAGTTTCGACTACATCGGTTATAGCAAATTTTAGTTTTTCAGATAATTCGTCTCTTTTTTGTTTTTCTGTATCGCTTAGCAAACTAAAGTCACATTTTAATGATTCATTCATAGTAAAATATTAAACTAAACAAGTTGTTAAAACAATATGTTATTAAAAACCCTCTTCTATTGCTCCGTCTAAACCCTCAGACTTGATAACTGTCCATTCACCAAGTTTTGATTTCTTGAATGTAAGTGTGATATTTTCAAAAGAATCATCTTTTCCTAGAATGCTGATAGGAATGTTAGATTTTATTCCCTTGATATTCATATTCAGGTTTGCAATTGCAATTTTGTTTCCATCCTCTGTTTCATTCATAGTTACTGATAAATTGTTATATTTTGTTTCAAATTTATCGAATTTTTTGAAAACATTCTTAACTATATTTTTGACTACAAAATAAGTAGCTCCATAATCATCTCTGTACTCAAATGAAACATGCTCGGTGACTCCCTCATAAACTCCATTTTGTCCGGCGGTTATCATTTTGTTCAGTACCTTTTCTATTTCAGAGGGGTCATCTGAAGAAGGCCATAAGAAAAAAGCCGCAATCGCAATGATAATAACTGCAAATATTGTAATGATTTTCATAATATTAATAATAAAGTATTTATTCTATTTATCTATTGTTTGTAAGAATTTCAAATGAGTTGTTTTTAGAGACAATCTTTATCATGCCTTGTTTACTTATTTCATAAATTTCTAAATTCTTTGGTCTAATATAATCATAGTTTATTTTTTTTGTTATAAGCACAGAAGGGCCCAAAGTTAGTAAGAGCTTATTTAATGAATCATTATTTTTTATATACGGCGAAAATATAATTTTATTTGTATGTTTATTTAAAACATTGTTATTTGTGACACTACTTTTAATATACTGCGATATATCACTGCTAATTAACAAGTTTATATTTTCATGATTAATTCTTATCGAAACCCTGTTTTGTTTTATGAAATTGTGATCATATAATGGACTCAGCAGCATGTCTATTTTAGTTTTACCAAAATGCAGCGGTTCGTAGCCGGTTTGAATGTCGGTCCATTTAATATTTCTTTTGTTTATCTCTTCCCAAACTCTTCCATTTAATTTTGATCCATTTGTCCATAAATACTTAACTCTAAACTTACTGAGTAAATAGCTTGTCCCTTCTAAAATATCTTCATTGTTTTCTGTTAAAATCAGATAATCAACTCTAGATATGCCGGATTTTAATAAAAATGAAGTTATTACATTCTTTTCAATAAAACCCTTTTGATTAAATCTGGAATCGCCACCGTTTATCAGCATGTTTTTCCCATTTTCCATCTTTACAAACACGGTATTTCTTATTCCTGAATCCAAAAAATAAATTTCGAGATTTCTGTTTGTTAGATCTTTTATATATCCAAAACTAGTCGTGAGCATAAATAAAACGACAATAACAGGAGTAATGAATCTCAGTCTTTTGCTTGATTTTGTTATAAAGAATAAAAATACGGATAAATAGTAGAGGACAGTGCTTACTCTGCTTAAGTATGGCACTGTAACTGAAGCAATACTTAAACTTGATAGATTTTCTACGCCTGTAAGAAAAAAATTAATAAGTTGGTTATTTAATTCTACTAGAGGCAGTGAAACGCTGCTGCTTATATTAAACAACATGAAGCTGATTAGTCCCAGGGGTACGACTATAAACTCGATAAGAGGAATAAATATGAGGTTAGCAGGGATTGAAAGCAGAGATACTATCCCAAAGGAGTTTATAATTAGAGGCAATGTAAAAATTGTGGCAATCAGAGTAGTTTTGAGACTCGTTAAAACCTTATCCTTAAATGTGAATATCTTTAATGGGTAGTATTGATTAATGATCAAAATGCCTAAAACTGACAGAAATGACAACCTAAAGGAAAGATCAAATATAGCCGAAGGATCTATTAGTAATATTATAAATGCTGCAGCTGAAAGTGTATTTAGTTTGAAATGAGATCTTCCTATGATAATCGAAATTAAATATATTGTTGCCATTATCACCGCTCTTATCACCGGTGTTGCAAACCCTGATACGAACATATAAAAAATAATCGGAACAATTGTTAAGGCTGCTGTGATCTTTGGCACGTTGTAGGTCAGTAAAATCCACTCAGATCTTTTTAGTAACCAATCGAAAATAAAGTAGAAAATTAGGGCAATTGCTCCCAGATGCAGTCCTGATATAGCTAGTAGGTGCGATATTCCTAAAGACGAAAAGTTGTCTCTGAGTTCAGATGGAATTCCCTTTTTTTCACCTATCGTAAGGGCAGTATAAATTTCACTACTGGGAAACGTGAGGTTTTTTCTTATAAATCTGGCGAATTTTTCCCTTCTTCTTTCTACATTTTCTAAAAGAGAATAAGAATTAGACCAATTTCCAAAAGAAATTATATGAGACGTATCGGGAATAAATCCTTTTAAATATATATCTTTTCTCTTATAAAATTTTTTTACGTCAAATTTTCCCGGATTGTTATAATTTTTAAATTCTTTTAGTTTAACATTGAGAACTCGTATTCTATGCCCTTTATAAATACCATATAGATGGTCGTTAACGGTAACTATGACTTTCACATTAACATTATATTTTTTATTATTACTTGTTACGCTGTGGACTTGCAGATATAGCCTTGAACTATCTTCTCTTCTTTCTATAGACTTAAACATGATTCCTTCTATATCAGCTTTTTTGTTTTTGAAGCTTTCTATATGGTTTGGATCAGGGGGAGTTTGTGAGGAGATAAGAATTCCAAGCGATATAAATAACAGATACTTGTACTTACTGTTATAAAATGTGAGTAAAACTAGTATAGAGCTTAAAAAAGTAAGTGCTTTCCAACTTATATTTATCCATTCAGTACTAAGTATTCCAAAAACGAAAAATAAAAGGGGTAAAACTATTTTATTTCTTGCTAGAAAGGGTTTCATCAACTTTCTTTAATAATACAGTTGCGTATGAGGCGATTCCTTCTCCTCTTCCGGTAAACCCCATTCCATCTGTGGTAGTAGCTTTTATGCTAATAATCGAATCAGAAATCCCAATCGACTCAGATATATTTTTAGCGATTTTTTGGGTGTAATTTGAAAGTTTGGGCTTTTCACAGATTATAGTTGTATCGATATTTTCTATTTTAAATCCTTTAGCTTTTATAAGCTCATAAGACATCTTTAGAAGCTCTAAGCTCGAAATATCTTTAAATCTTGGATCGTTGCTCGGAAAATGTTTGCCCAAATCTCCACAGCTGGCAGCGCCAAGAAGAGCATCACAAATAGAATGAGTTAATACATCGGCATCTGAATATCCTTTGAGCCCCAATTCAGAAGGGATTTCTTGTCCTCCTAGAATGAGCTTTCTGTCTCTAGCAAACCTGTGCGCATCAAAACCATTTCCAATTCTATACATTAGTGTTTTCCTTTAAATAAAACTCTGCTAGTTTTAAATCTTCAGGTTTTGTTATTTTCAGATTATATTTAGGTCCCTCAACAATTGCAGGCTTTATACCTAATCTTTCCACAAGACTTGATTCATCGGTGCCAATCAAGTCTTTATCATAAGCATTTTGGAATGCAGACATAATTAATTCATATTTAAAGCCCTGAGGGGTTTGAGCAAGCCATAGACCCTCTCTTGGGACCGTCTTTTCGATTAAACGTGCTCCATTTGATAGTTTTACAGTATCGTTTATGGGTACAGCGCATATTGCGCAATCAGATTTTATAGACTGGTCTATGATTTGGTTAATAATTTTAACGTTTACTAAGGGCCTTGCAGCGTCGTGTACTAAAACAATATCTGTTTTATCCGAAACGTTTTTAAGCCCGTTATAAACAGAATCCTGCCTCTCCCTTCCGCCTTCAATTACTTTTTGTACTTTTTTAAACCTTTTAATTTTTGAGATAGTTGTATCATAAAACTCCAGATTCTCACCAGGTAGAACAACCACTATCTCTTTTACTAATTCACATTTTTCAAAAGCATCAATAGAATAATATAAGACTGGCTTTCCGCTTATTTCTATGAACTGCTTTTTTGTTATGCTTCCAAAACGTTTTCCGCTGCCGCCTGCTACAATAATTGCAGAGACATAAATATTATTACCCATTTAATTCAGAAACCATATCGTGTTCTGTTCCCTTGATCTTTGAAAAAACCATTCTTCCTGTTGGAGTCTGCAGCACGCTTGTAACAGAAACTTCTATCTGCTTGCCTATGCAGTTTCTTGCATCGTCAACAACAACCATTGTGCCGTCTTCAAGATATCCGATTCCCTGTTTTTCTTCCTTACCCTCTTTTGCTATAAGGATATTTATAGTTTCTCCAGGCAGGACGATTGGTTTGAGGGCACTGGATAGTTCGTTTAGGTTTAGCACTTTTACTCCCTGCAGACCTGCAACTTTGTTCAAATTAAAGTCATTTGTGATAATTACACCATTGACTTTCTTTGCCAGCTCTACCAGTTTTAGATCAGCTTCTCTTATTTTTGGGAAGTCATGCCCTGTAATTTTGATATTAACATTTGGGATATCCTGCTGCATCCTCTTTAAAATATCTAAACCTCGTCTTCCTCTCACACGCTTAATTGGCTCTCCAGAGTCTGCAATGTACTGAAGCTCCTTAATTATGAACTTGGGCACTAAAACTTCACCATTTATAAAACCTGCTTCGGCCACATCAGCAATTCTTCCGTCGATTATTACACTAGTATCAAGTATCAGGGTTTTATGAGCGCTTTTTTTAGATGAATACTTGCCTCCTTCTCTATTATCCGCCTCAGAGCCTTTCTTTAGGCCAATTGCTACTCCTGTATAAAGAAGAATTATAAGCGTAACTATATTGGCATATGGAATAAATTCTGCTGGTGTCGGAGAGTAACTAATTAGTTCCCTTATAATAAGGAAGAGTACAGATGCCGAAATTATTCCAGCTGCAATTCCAGCTGCTGATATTGGAGAAATATCATCGGTGCTTGGTTCGATAATAAATATAAATATAGCTGATACGATGCCAAAAAGAATGGTTATTGAAACGGTAAAATCTATGTTTTCTGGGTTATAGCTAAATAAAAATCCCAGAAAGGTAACGAAAATAAGAAAAAGAAACTTTGTTAACATTTCTGCAACCCCCAAATTTAAATTCCCTTCCCCAATACAGTAATTATTTAAGAATATTAATAATTAACTATTATGCATTTTTTGTATTGAGGATAAGGTAAGATTATTATTAATTTTTTACGTTTATAACTAAACTAACAATTTCATCTCTTACTCTTATGTACCTGCTTTCTCCATATCCGGGTGGTTTTGCCCTTCCCTCAATACTTTGATCTGCAATTATTTCACCTGTATTTTTATCTACAAGGTTTATTCTAACTGTTACTGAGCTTTTACCTTTGTCATTGCGCCTGAGAAGCCATTCGCAGTACTTGCATCCTCTGTTGTAATTTGTAACCTTTCCTTTTACAAGTAAGATATTTTTGCCTGAAATCTGAGTTCTTGGCCTGGAAAATTCAGAGCTAGTTCTTATTACTTCTAAATCTTTATATAGAGATTTAAGAGACTTAGCGACCATGTCAGGTATAATCGTATTTGAATCGTACGGAACCCAATTTTCGTCAGTTTTATCAAAGTTAGGAAGTTCAATTATTTTATAAGAATAAGTAAGATTCTTGTCAATATTTTTATAGCTTATTATCTTAATAGGACTACAACTAATAACAATTAAGTTGAATAATAAAAAGATAATGATAAATAATTTCCTTGTCGGCATGACACCTCCTTTTTTAGTATTTTTAATACAATACTTAATTAATTTAAAATTTAAATAAACAATCTGATATTTGCTTATATTTTAATTATTAATAACTGCCACATAAATATTTTAACTTGTAAATTTATTAAATAACTCAAATGAAAATTTGTACACTCGCTAGTGGAAGTTCTGGGAATTCATTATATGTTGAGACTGATCATGCAAGGATCCTGATAGATGCGGGTATTAGCAATAAAAAAATTACAGAAAGGCTTAAAAGTATAAATGTTGCAATTGATGACATTGACGGGGTTATAATAAGCCATGAACACTCAGATCACTCGTTAGCACTGCCTTATTTAAAGATTCCTGTTTATATTTCAAGCTCCATCACAAATCTGTGGAATGATAAAATATTGAATCTTAAACAATTTCAGATCGGCACTCCTTTTTGCATTAAAGATACAACTATCATATCTTTTCCAGTGCCGCATGACGCTGTTGACCCTGTTGGGTTTACTCTGCAAACTGACAAATATAAATTGGGAGTAGTTACCGATATTGGGGTTACCACCAGGCTTATAAGTGAAAGGTTAAAAGGATCCAATATGCTAGTCGTAGAGTTTAACCATGATGACAATATGCTTTTATACAGCCCTTACCCCTGGCATCTCAAACAGAGAATAAAGAGCAGGCTTGGGCATTTATCAAACAAAGAAGCTTCGGGGTTACTAAAAACTCTTGTGCATCCAGATTTGAAATCTGTAACGCTTGCACATCTGAGCAAAGTAAACAATAATCAGGAATCTGCATTTGAATATGCTCACATGGCTTTAAAACAAAGCGGGCTAACCGATATAAATATCAATGTTGCTCCAAGAAATGATATAAGTGAGGTAATTGAAATTTGATACAAAGATATTGCAGGGAAGAGATCTCTCAGATTTGGACAGAGCAATCTAAATATGAATACTGGCTTAAAGTCGAACTAGCTGGCTGTGATGCATGGGCAAAGCTCGGTAAGATTCCAAAGAAGTCACTGCAAAATATAAAGAAAAAAGCAAAATTTAATGTATCTAGGATAAACAAGTTAGAAAAAACCTTGAAGCATGATGTTATATCCTTTTTAACTTCAGTTGCTGAAAATGTTGGAAAAGATTCGAGGTTCATACATATGGGGCTTACTTCTTCTGATGTTTTAGATACTGCTTTTGCTCTTCAGTTAAGAGACAGTTCTGACATTATAATAAAAGATATTAAAGACGTTTTATCAGTTTTAAGAAAGCTTGCAAGAAAGCATAAATATACCCCTATGGTTGGAAGGACTCATGGGATTCATGCCGAACCAACAACGTTTGGCCTTGTAGGAGCGCTTTGGTATGATGAGATGGGCAGAAATTTGCAGCGAATGAAAAGGGCTAAAGATGCTATAAGCGTAGGACAAATTTCGGGCGCTGTAGGCGCTTATGTTAATATCCCGCCCTCGATCGAAAAAGATGCCTGCAGGATATTAAAACTTAAGCCTGCTAGTATTTCCACTCAGGTTATTCAAAGGGATTTACATGCAGAATTTTTTCTTACACTTTCAATAATTGCTTCAACTATAGAAAAAATTGCCCTTCAAATAAGACACTTTCAAAGAACCGAGGTGTTGGAAGCTGAAGAGGGTTTCACTGAAGGACAAAAGGGTTCTTCAGCAATGCCTCATAAAAAAAATCCCATACTTTCAGAAAATCTGTGTGGACTCTCAAGACTTGTCAGGGCTAATGGCACTGCAGCTCTGGAAAATAATCCTCTATGGCATGAAAGGGATATAAGTCATTCATCTGTTGAAAGAGTAATAGGACCTGATAGCACGATACTTATAGATTTCATGTTATATAGGTTAAAATCGCTACTTGAAAATCTTCAGGTCTATCCAAATAATATGAAGAAAAATATGGATATTACAAATGGACTCATATTTTCTGAAAAGGTGCTGTTAAGACTTGTGGACAAAGGCATTACAAGGGAAAAAGCTTATGAATTAGTGCAAAGAAACGCAATGAAGTGTTGGCAGCAAAAGACCGCTTATAAAGACATATTAATATCAGATACTGAGCTTACCAAGTATTTATCCAGTGATGAAATACAAAGCTGTTTTGACCTTAAAAGTGAGTTTAAAAACATTGATTTAATATTTAAGAGGGTTTTTTCTTAAGTTCTTCATTTCCCTATCTAAACTTAACATATAAAAAAACCCCGATGAAGTAACATTCACCGGGGGTTTTTATTTCTCAGAAGAGATGGGTAATGACTTTACTTAAGCCCGCTGTTTTTTAGAAACTAGTCTGAAGCTGAATTCTTAATATATTTACGTCGTCTTGGTGGTCAATATCTTTCAACCTGTTAAATGTGTAGCTGATCTGCAGTCTCCAGTCTGTATATTCGGTTAGTCTGTTAATCTTTGGTAAGTAAAAGTTCAGCCCGGTCATCAGTTCAATTGAACTATCTCTGGAATTTTCAACAACATCTTTATCTGTGTCTAGTTTCAGATAAGAAAACAAACCTGCAATTTGTATATATGGGGGTAAAAAGTAATAACCACCCTGTACTGTGATTCCATAATCAATGGAGGAACCCGAACTTCGTTGATCAGGGTTTATAAATCTAATATCAAATTCTGTTTCAAATGTATATCTGTGATATTCGTATGCAAAATCTGCACTCATAGAAAATACATCTGCTTTTGTAATACCCAGTTCTCCGAATCTTTGATCAATATTGTT
>SMVA01442943.1_pt1 | contig 21313 bp, 18 predicted proteins | sample 2456451 | NCBI WGS metagenome assembly SMVA01 (sample SAMN11095933, study PRJNA526329) | marine sediment metagenome | biome: Marine sediment; feature: Surficial sediment; material: Deep marine sediment; isolation source: Hadal surficial sediment | place: Pacific Ocean | collected 2014-05 | depth... | reverse complement strand
CTCTTTGCCGTTCCAGACCACCCGCTGATCCTCACCATTGCGTTCGATTTCGGCGACCCAGGTGCCATAGGGCCCCAACGCCGAAATGAACCGCTGAAAGCGACAGCCCGCCGTCTCGCAGGCCTCGCGAATCGCCGCGACAAAGTTTTCATCATCGGCCAGCGCCGCCTTTTTCCTGCCAGGACCCGATCCCACCCAATAAACTTCGCTTTCCTTGGTCATTCGAGGAATCAGCCACCCGGACTACAGATAAAGACGCTTGAAATGCTCAAACAATGAATCCGGATGGCAATCTGCATCTTTATCAAATTCCGGGTTCCTGCGAATCATTTCGTTCCAAAGATGAACCGCATACGTTTGTTTAAACAATTTTTTATCGTCCTTCAGCGTGTCATCAAATATGGAATCCCAGTGGTGGCAGGCCACCGGATAGAAGTACGTATAGGGAAACCCGTGGCAGCCCAGATCAAAATGCTTCAGCACTTGGGTAAAAGCCTGAGGTCCCGCCGACCCACCCCAACCAAAATCTCTATTCCGGCCTTTTATGGTGCGCAAAATCTTTTTTTTCTTATCCTCGAAAGTATCGAATGGCAAAAATCGATTTGGATGCAAGGCCTTCTGATACATAAATTCACAAAGGGCATGTTGCTCCGGAAATTTGAGTACGCCTATAGCAGCTACTCTAAAACCTTCGTAGCCGAAAACGATGTCACCTTCGAAGTCAAATGGTTTCATGCAAACCAAATCGCTGTCAATCCAGTATCCTGATTTATCTCGCAAAAGTTTCCAGCGAAACAAATCGGCGAATGGGGCGACGCTTCCGTTGCGATGCATAAAAATGCCAGATTCCGGAATAATTGTATTGGCGTCAAATACCATTACGCCCTCGGGTATACCCTCGATCTCCGAGTAACAATACAAATGCACCGGATGCCCATGATGCAGAAAAGATGAGTAGCAGATTTGCTCCACCTTGGACAGGCGTTCGCCAATCCACAAGCATTGCACGGGCTCTAACACAATCAAGTGGAGATGCTATGGGCGGATTTACGATCGGTTATCGTGGTTTCAAAATGGTCTGTACTCAAAGGATTGGGCTCTACGCCATAAGCATTAATTCGTGATTTGTGGATCGACCCAAGCAGAAAATCCGACGGCATTCGCACAGGATAAGCATTGTTGAGCAGTTTCCGTGCACCCGCACTTTTAAGGATATATGCAGTTGTCCTGATAATTTTACGGCGCGAATTTCTACTCGGAAAGCGATAGCGGGCCAGCTTGAAACCATGACTCAAACTGCGTTTCACCGGCCAGGCCTTTGTCTTGCCATTATACAGATACACCAATTCCGCGCGTGCGGGCATTTTCCTTGTAAGATCCTCCAGAACGTCACGAAAGCGATCATCCGCATCAATGTCGTCTTCAAAAATCAGCGCTTCGGAAATATTTTCTGCAACCATGCGTTCATAAAGTGAAAGGTGACTCAGCGCGCAGCCCGCCTCGCCAGCTGTCAACTCGCGACCCAAAATCTCGAAGGCGAGTTTTTGGTCAAGTTTCGCTTCCAGATCCGGGCTCAAATGACGCCCATCTATCGCATCGAAAAATTCGAATCCAAGTGCCAGCCTAGCCATCACATTTTTGATATGCTGGCGGCGTTCATTTGACGAATTCAAACTGATTACGAAAGTTTTCAAATAATCAACTCGGCTAAGACCTAATCAGGATACAGGTCATTGACCAAAAATGAAAACACAAGATATTGCTTTTTGTATGGTCAAGCATTCTTTTTATAGTGTTGATGACGCTCAGGCTTGCCGATTATCTTAAGCGCCTGCAAAAAGGTATGTCCTGATTGCGCCGAAATGAACAGAAAAGGCACCCATTTAGGTGCGCCTTATGGGACACCGGATTCCACGGCATGCTTACCTTGAATGCGGCTATTTTGGCCCGGCCCTGAAGGATGCGATTTCTCCACGTACCGAAGCTGTTTAGTCCGCGGCGGTTTAAAAGTCTGCGACGGGATTTCGTCAATCCATGGAAAACGCTGATGGCCAGCTCCGGCGTCAGTGGCCGGACGTTTTCACTCAAAACACGAGACGGTTATACCCTCGATACCGATCGCGGCGACAAGCTGGTGTGGCAACAGTACTTTTCGCCGATCGACTGCTCGGTCAGAATAGAGCGAGGTCTTTTTCATGTCGTTCCGGCCGACCCGGAGAAACCGGATTTTTTTATTCAAGGCGGCGACACCGGGCTGACATACCAACCCCGGCACTGGAACCCGGACGCCGGGAATGTTCCGCTGATACGGGATCTGGAAAAAGCAGAATGCAGTGTCTTTTCTCAACACGGCGAGGACGGGATATTGCAATTTCTGCTCGAGCGTATCCCCGTAGATCATAAGTTTATCGTCGAGTTCGGCGGCTACGATGGCGTTACGATGAGCAATAGCCGAAATCTTATCGTCAACGATCACTGGTCAGCCCTGGTTATCGAGGCCAATCCGAAATTTTTCGGCCAGCTGGAGAGCCTGTATAGGAATGAGAACCGGGTAACGACAATTCAATCATTTGTGATGCCGGACAACATCAACCGGTTATTCGAACAGGCCGGCGTGCCCAGAGACTTTGACATTCTCTCGGTGGACATCGACAGCGCGGACTATTATGTCTGGCAAGCTCTGCGGAATTTCGAGCCGAAAATCGTCGTGATCGAATTCAATTCCAGTGTGCCGCCCGATCAGCGTTACATCGTCAATGAAGCGGATGCCGTGCGGCTTGGTCCGACCAGTCGTGGCGGCGCCAGCATCAAGTCCTTTTACGAGCTCGGCAGATCAAAGGGATATGTGCTCGTCTACTGCGAACTGATCGGCGGCAATCTGTTTTTCGTGCACGAATCCTGCGCCGAGGCGTTTGACATGCAGGGGCTGACGCCCGAACTGCTGTACCAACCGCCCCAGTTCGGCCTGCTGGCCGGAAGTCCCGCCCCGAATGGACGCGGCTATCGCTGATTTGCCGCGGTAAGGCATTGGTCGCCACGGATACCGGCGGAATCCGAACCCTGGCTCAACTGAGCGATGCCGTTACTTTATTGGGTCTGGCGCCATCTGCGAGATCTGTACGCATCGTTCCCGCGGAAAGCGTTTCGATCGTCGACGCCGGATGAATTTCACGCGGTTCAGGTCGTGATCTCGTAGAAAATGCGGCGGGCCTTATCCTTGCCGATCATTTTCGCGATCATGCCCTGAGCCTTGTCCTGCGTCCGGATGTCATTGATGAACTGCGCATGAAACTTGTTGATCCGTGCGAGCCGCTCGGGGTCTTCGACGGGTGACGCCTCGCGCGCCGTTTGCAGATAATGGCCCAGATAATCGATAGCGCACTTTGAAAGATCATCGAACCGGTCTCGTGCAAACATGCCGTAGATCGAGCAGTCCTGTCGGTACTTGCGCATCCAGTCGGGGTAACGGTCCGCACACTCGAACGCCGGATACTTGTTCAGCATCTCGACTTTCGGTGCGACATGCCGGGCCAGGTAGGCATCGTCATTGAACGGACAATAGACGTTCAGATGCGCAATCAGTTTGCGCTTCGTCTGCAGGCAGAAAAACAGAAATATCGGCGTGTCGTAGATCGGTTCCGGATAGAAAATCGTATTGAGTTGATCGAGGGGCGGCAGTTTGACCGTGAACCGCATGCCAAACAGTTTCCTGAACCGTTCGGTTCGCCAATTGTAATGCCGCGCTTTCAGAACCTTCAAAAATGATTTCGGCTCCGCGAGTTCCAGTGCGAGCGCGATTTCCTCGAGTGGGAAACGCTCGCGTACCTTGCCGATCACCGATTCGAATAGTTCATCCACGCAATGCGTCGACGTATATCTCGAAGTCGCAGGTCAGATCCTGAAACGTGGCATTGGGCTCGTAGACCAAGGGCCGGTAATTCAAATGGCCGTGGCCGCCGACTACCGAGGTCGGCTTGATCAGACCCGCCGTCGAAATCACCGCACCGAAATTCTGCCGCCCGCGGAACATCATCGGGTCCCAGCCGTGGTACATGAAGGTCATGCCCGGTTGGATGCCCGCACTGACATGGGCCATGGCGACGAATGAGCCGAAACTATTGAACACCTTGATAATGTCCCCGTCTGCCACGCCTCTTTGCCCGGCATCATCCGGATTCACGTAGATGTCCGGCTCGCCACGCTGGAGACTGACCAGCAGCGGATCATCACGCCAGGTGCTGTGGATGCCGTGGCGGGCGTGGCCCTGCAAGAATTGCAGTGGATAGCCCTTGACCGTCAAGGGTGCCCGGTACGTGGGTAAGGCCTCGCCCTCCTGCAGGAACCAATCGTGGTCGATATAGAACTGCTGGCGGCCCGTGAGCGTGTGATAGGGCTTCTTGTCCTTGACACTGCGGATCAGGGTATCGCGGTACGGAGAACCGGGACCGTACATTACCCCTTCGGAATCCGGAAGGTGGGTAATGCCGTTTTTCGCCAAGGTGTCGAACGACTCTTTCGGCAGGCCGGGATTCACCGCAAGCAGAAAATTCAGAACATCGCGCATGCTGGTGTAAACACCATTCTTGGTGAACAAGCGGTGGAACTGGGTGAAATCTCGCTGCACCGGCATGCCCATTACGTTGTCCTCGATGGGCTTCACGCCCCGCGCCTGAGCCCGATCGCTGATGGCCTTCGCCAGCCGGCTGAACAACTCGAATTCATCGACGGACTCACCGAGTGGGGGCACCGCCGCATCCAGAACCTGCAAATAGGGGGTCCATGACCAGAGCACGAGATCCTGGCGCTCGTAGTGATGGGCCATCGGCAGGATGTAGTCCGCGTACATCGGCGTAACGCCCATGTCGGTCTCACAGGCCACGATGTGCTCGAGCTGCTCGAAGGCTTCCTTTCGCCAGCGCTTGCCCGACGCCCGCCAGTTGGCCGCATTGCTGGCCACGAAAAAACCCATCTTCCAGGGCGCGTGACTGTAATCCGGGAACCAGCCCTTCGCTACGGATTCCTGATAGTACTTATCAAAATGTTCTGCCAGTTGTTCGCCGTAAATTTCGCGATTCAGGGCCTTGCCGTCGGCGTGGGTATAGTCCCAGCGGGACAGGGTCACCGGCCGCATCCCGGGTGGCAGGCCATCGAACGGGAAGGCACCCGTGTCTTCACCCTTGTCCAGATTCATAACCTGCAGGCCACTGCCCGGCTTGCCGAGATTGCCGGTGATCGACAGCAACAGCATCATCGAGCGCTGCATCAGATCGCCATGCAGCCATTTGCTAACCCGGAATCCGGAGAAGATCATCGCGGGTCCAGCGGACGCGAACTGTCGCGCGATCTCACGTGTCACGTCGGCATGTATGCCCGTGATTTTCGCAGCACGTTCAGGCGAAAACGCCGCCGAATGCGCCTTGACGAGCTCGAAAACCGTCGTAACCTCGACCGGACCGTTTTTCGTCTCGACAGTCCAACGCCCCTCGAGTGCCGGCCGGAGTTCTCCAAGGGTCAGGCGTTCTGTCGGTTCGGGCTGCGGCTGACCGGGGATCGGCATGGTAAAGCCCGTGCCGGGCGCCTTGGCGATTGCTGCCGCAGTCTCATCCCAGAAATAAAATTCCTGATCCGACGCCTCGGCGTCATCGGTCAGGTCCGTGGTGCGCAAAAACTTTCGGTTGTCGGTACGCACCAGAAACGGCAGGTCGGTCTGCTCCCGGATGTAATCAACATCGAAACTGCGATCTGCGATGATTGTCTGCACCATCGCCATAGCAAGCGCCGCATCGGTCCCCGGCTTCGGGTTCACCCACTTGCTCGCATGCATGGCCGTCGGCGTGAACTCCGGTGAAATCGCGATGACTTCCGTGCCGTTATAGCGGGCTTCCCAGAAAAAATGCGCGTCCGGGATACGCGTGACCGCCGGGTTGCCATACCAGATCAGGCAGGTTCGTGATTTGAAGATCGCCGCTGCAGTGTCGCCGAGCAACGCCTCACCCACGGTCATATAGATACCGGTAGGCAGATCCCCCACGCCGGCGAAGGCTTCCGGCATGGGACTTCCGGTAATGTTGGCAAACCGCAAGAGTGACGCGATCGCGCCACGCTTCATCACTAACCCGGTGCCGAGGCCAAAGGTGATGGACTCGGGCCCATGCGCGATACAGGTGTCGAGGAAGCGGTCGGCGATCTCTGTCATCGCCTGGTCCCAAGTCACCCGTTCCCACTGCCCCGCGCCGCGTTCACCCACGCGCTTCATCGGATACAGGATGCGCTGGTTGCCGTACATATATTTGGCATGCCGGAGACCTTTCTGACAACCGCGCGGTCCGTAGTCCGGCGCGTCCGGGTCCGACTTGCCATACTCACCCTGCTGCTCCTCGCGCCAGACAATGCCGTCCTTGACATACACATTAAATGCACACCCGCCCTGGCAGTTCGTGCCGTGCGTACCGTGTGCAACCTGGTCCCAGGTCCACTTCTCGCGCATGAGATCCTCCCATGCGCCGTAGGGTTCCTGATCCGCCCCTTGCCCGTCGACCAGTTGTGCTCCGACGGGCTGCGCGTATTTGAGTGACAAACCGAACGCGACCGCACCGCTGCCGGCGATGAAACGGCGCCGGTTTAATGACGTTGGGGTGGACTCGGACGAAATCGGGGACAACATTGGTGCGCTCCTCCTATCCCGCAATCATATTAACAGGCTAAGGGCCATACTGGCCCGGCATCACAAATGCCCGCCCACTCGCCTGCCCGAGCGCGAACTCGACGAGTGGCATACGGTCGTTGCCGAAGAACATGTGGTCGCCGACGAACAGGGTCGGCGAGCCGAAGCCACCGCGGCCGATGAGTTCGTCCACGTTCGCACGAACACCCGCCGCGCTGTCTGCATCCCGGACCGCCGCATCGATCACCTCGGGATTCAACCCGGCCGCCGCGGCAATCTCGACCACGACGTCAGCCGCGCCAATGTCGAGGCCGCGCTCGAAGTAGGCGCTGAAAATCGCGTCGCTGTAGGCCGGCATCCGGCCCGCGCGCTCGGCCGCCAGCGCCCCGCGCGCAGCGGGCTCCGCGTACACGGGCCGGCCGGCCGGCAGTTCAATGGTCACGGCGCAATAATGCGCCCAATCCCGCAGATCCTTGGCCTGGTATTTCGCCCGGCGCGGATCGGGATCCCGGCGGTCGGCCTTGAGCGCGGGGTTAACCTGCTCGAAGAGATCGTCGAGCAATATCGGCCGCCAGACAATTCGCGCCCCGGTGCGAATGGCCGTTTCCTTGAGGCGCGTGTAGGCGAGATAGGTCCACGGGCAGGAATAATCAAAAAAGAAGTCGACGTCGGGCATCGTGAATGTGCTCGACTATTGGCCCCACTTGCGGAGTTCGGTCTTCAGGATTTTGCCGGTCGCGTTTCTCGGGATCGCATCGATGACTTCGAAATCCCGCGGGACCTTCATGCGCGAGATGCGGCCCTCGCAGAACGCCTCGATCGCGTCCTGATCGATCGAGCCGCCCCCCTCCACCACGATGAAGGCCTTCAGGCTCTCGCCCCATTTCTCATGCGGCACGCCGATAACCGCCACGTCGCTGATCTGCGCATGGGTGATGAGGACTTCTTCGATTTCGCGCGGGTAGATATTAACGCCGCCCGAGATGACCATGTCTTTCTTGCGATCGACGATGTAGTAAAATCCCTCATCGTCACGACGCACCATGTCGCCGACCGTGACCCACCCGTCCTGATAAGCCTCCGCCGTTTCTTCGGGCCGCTGCCAGTAGCCGTTGAACAGGTAAGGGCTGCTCGAAAAGAGCTCGCCGACTTCATCGTCGCCGCACAGCTTGCCTTCATCGTCAACCACCTTCACGAGCGTGCCTGCAATCGGCTGACCGACACAGGCTTTCTTACGCAGTTGATCTGCCGGGCGCAAATTCAACACGATACCGGCTTCGGTCGAGCCGTAAGTCTCGTGCAGCAGACCCGGCCCGTAGTAATCGACCAGCGTTTCTTTCATGGCCTGCGGCAGGGCCGCGGCGTTCGAGATCACGGTCGTCAGTTTTGCGGGCCGGTTCGCGTCGAGTATCGCGCGCTCGAGCGAAAACATGGCATGAAAATGCGTCGGCACCCCGAAGAAACCGGTGATGGATTCAGATTTCATCCGGGCCATGACCTGCTCGGGGTCGAACTTATCCATGATGTCGGCATAACCGCCGAGAAAAACAGGCGCGAGTGAAAAAATCATGCCCGCGCCATGGCACATCGGCGCGATCGCGAGAAACCGGTCATCCGGGCCGAAGCAGCCGTATTCGGATGCCATCGCGAACATGCTCAGAATCCGTGATCGATGCGGCACGAGTACGCCCTTCGGTTTGCCGGTCGTGCCCGAGGTATACGGAATCGTGAAGTTGCCCCACTCCTCGACCCCGAGATCGACCCCCGGCGGCGCGAGCCCCGACCGCACCTGCCCGAGCCAGGCCTCGAAGTCTCGCTCGATAACGATCGTTTTCTGCACCGACGCAACACCGATGTCAGCCAGCGCCTCACGGCTCGCCGCATCAACGAACAGGACGCGTGCGCCGGCGTCTTCACAGATGGCGGCAATCTCGGCCGGCGCGAGCTTCGGATTGATCGTCGCAAGGGCCACACCGGCCTGCGCCGCGCCGATGACGATCTCCATGTATTCGATCGAATTCGCGGCCACGATTGCACCGTGGTCGCCGACCGCCAGACCGAGGTCGCCGGTGATGCCGGCCGTGACGCGGTCGATCCGCTCGACGAGATCACCGTAGGTGCGTGTGCGCTCGCCATGACGGTAGGCGAGTCTCACAGGGTCACGTTGCGCGGCGGCCCGTATGCCCCCGGCGATCGACAGGTGCCTGAATGAAAACGGCAGCGCGTCCATCAGCCCGGCAGCTTGAACACCTTGAGCGCGTTGGTACGCATCAGGCACTGCTTCGATTCGTCGCGCAAGCCGAGTTCGTCGACCTCGCGAACCGCGCGTTCCGGATCGATGACCGGCCAATCAGTGCCGAACATGACTTTCTCCCGTCCGAAACTGTTGGCGTAATGGACGAATGCGTCCGGCCAGTATTTCGGTGCGTGCGCGTCGCCGGCCGTGTAGACGTTCTCATGCTTCCAGCACATCGAAATCATTTCGTCCGTCCACGGGACGCCGATATGAATCCCGATCAGGCGCAATTCGGGAAAATCGATCGCGACCTGATCGAGGCAGATCGGCCGCCCTACGCTCGGCAGCCGCCGCTCGCGCGAATAGATGAGGTTTTGGCCGACCTGCATCATGATCGGAATATCGAGCTCACAACATTTCGCGTAATAGGGGTAATACTTTGCATGGTCCGGCGCGAGCCCGCACCAGTGCGGGTAAAGATGCGCACCGACGAAACCGTATTCCGTGGCCGCCTGTTCGAGGTCGCGCAGACCCTGCATGCCGCGAAACGGATCGATACCGGCCAGGCCCGAGAATCGATCCGGGTGCTGCACACAAATCTCGTGAACGCGGAGGTACGGGATTTCAAACCCGCCGCGAATATTGATATCGCCGGCGCGAACGGCGATGAGCAACGAGCGCTCGATGCCGGCGCGGTCCATGCGGCCGAGGTAATCCTCGATCGTCACGCCCCCGCGAATCTCCTCGGGCATGCGGACCTGCGCCTTGAATTCTTCGTCGAGCCCGGTGCGGCCCAGTTGGACCTCCTCGGGCGTAAACAGGTTACAGACGATGTCGATCGCGCCGCTCATTGTCGATTCCAGATATTAATGTCAATTATTAATAATAATCGACAATTTATTGTTTTAATTCAATTTATTTTCCATCTAGATCCCACTCGCCGGCCGAACGCGAGCGGACGGGTATGCCCGCGATCACGGCGGCCTGAGTCTTCGGATCGTAGTTCAGCGCATCGCCCTCGATGATGACTTTCTCGTTGACCGTAATCCAGTTCACGAGCGACCCGTCGAGCCGGAAGAAGCCCGTCCAGCCGCGTTCCTCGCCCGCCACGAAATGCCCGTGCTTGACCTTGGCCGGGCGGAAAAAATAGGTGCCGGCGTCGAGCGTGCCGAAGTTATAGACCAGCTGGCCCTCGAGACTGTAGGCCTCCTCGAAAACCGGATGATGCACCATGCGGTCATCGGACCAGCCCGGCGGCGCCCACGCCAGCATGGTCACAAAACCCTTGTCGTTCTCGCCTTCGGGCGCCGGATCGAGGTACAGCAACTTGAGTTTAAGAAACCGTTGCGTGTCGCCCTCGTAGGCGTTCGGCATCCACTCCATGCGCGCTGTGTCAGCGACGGTCAGCTCACCGGGCTCTTCGGACGCCGTATTACCGCCCCGCGGTATGAAATCCGCGCGGTCCTTCTTCGACAACGAGAAGCCCCAGTCGCCGTATTCGCGGAAGATCAGGACTTCGGTGCCTGCCTCGACGGACATGGCGGGAACGCACAACCCGGCCGGCGCTCGGTAGTAGGCGCCCTTGCCCATCAGCCGCTCACCCATCTTGATCGCACCGTTGACGACATACCATTCGACGTCCGCATGGTGGTAGCCTGACGGGCGGTCCCAGGCGCTGTCGAAAATCACGCGGGTCGAGGCCGAGCCGTCTTCCTCGTCATAAGAGAGATTTCGCTGTCGTGCCTTGCCTTCGCCGCGGGTCAATTCCGCCTCGTGCCAGCACAGATCAGCCTCCTGAATTAATTCGACATGGGGTCTCACCGCCTCGCTCCTTTTTCCTACTCAGCGCTTATGTGTCTGATTTTACGGGGCCGTTGCCCCCTGCCAAATCAATATCATTTGTTTCCGGGCATTTTGCAAGGCCTGCTGGCAGTGGCGCCGGTTGGTGGGCAACCGAGGTATGCATGTAGAATGGCGCCGTCATCGAGGCTCGGGGGACGTCATGTCTGAATTCGAATTCTGGAAATACCTGCACATCCTGATGTTCGTGTTCTGGATTGGCACGGACCTCGGCGTATTCCTGTCCGCCAAGAAATCGACCGACCCCAAGCTGTCATTCGAATCCCGCTACCTGCTGCTGCATGTCGCGCTGCGCATCGAGCTGGTGCCGCGCACGGTCTGGAAAGCTGCGCTCCCCCTCGGCGTCATGCTGTCGCAGGAGTTGGAATTGATCCACCTGAACACGGCCGGGCTGGCCGGCGTCTGGATTTTCAGCCTCGCCTGGTGGGCGATCAGCATGACGGGTGCCTGGTACTACGATAAACCCATCGGGCATAAACTCGCGAACATCACGAACTGGCTGACCGGACTCGTCGGCGTTTCGCTGATCGCGGTCGCGATCGCGTCCTACGCCGGCACCGGCCCGTTTGAAGCCGAGGCGACCTGGCTGCTCTGGAAGGTCGGCCTCTACGGCCTGATCAACCTCATGATCGTCGTCATGATCAAGGTTTTCGATCCGTTGGGCGCCGCGTTCGGTCGCCTCGCGGTCGAGGGATCCTCGCCGGAACTCGAAGCCGTCATCTCGGGCGTGATGGACAAGTCGGCCGTCGTCATCTGGGCGACTTATGCGACGATCGCGCTGGTTGCTTTCATCGCCACAACGAAATTTATCTGATTCGGCTACCTAGCGCGGCGCAGCGACGGCCGATGCCGTGACCTCGGCCTCCGGTGAACCCGGCTGGACAACGCCGAGCAGCGCCGCCCCTAACAGGCCAATCCAGATCGCAATCATGAAGGGCGTGGCGCGCGCGAGACTGCCCGCCATCTCTTTATTGACCGCGTCCGATGCACCTTCGGCCGCGAGTCTGTCGAGCCCCGCCATGAAAGGGCGTAACCGCAGGCGCATGATCTGCCCGAAAAGAATAACGGCGGCGAACAACATCAGCTTGCCGCCAACCCACGGCGCTTCCGCCAGGCGTCCCGTGCCGAACGACCAGGCCGTCGAAGCGACGACGGCCGCGATCAGTCCCCAGCGGAACCAGAAATCGAGCTTGGCGACGGTATTGCCTAGCGCCGTGCCCTCCTTGAAATAAGTGATCAGGACCATGATCAGCCAGCAGGGCCCCAGCAGAATGATCCCGGCCATCTGCCAGGCCGGGTGTTCAAGCCCAACGGCCTCGGTCAATATGCCGCCGACTGTCAGCATCAGCGCAATGCAGACGCGCGGAATGAAATCGATATGCCGGAGCATTTTGCCGGCGGTAACGCGCTGATCCGGCGTCAATTCCGGATTGACAACCTTGCGGCTCCAGATGTACACGCCGATATCGGGGCCCAGCCAGTACACGAACAGCAGCTGGTGGAAAAACAGGACGATTTCGTAACCGGTCATGGACGGCTCGGTAGCGAGCGACTCCGCGTAGAGCGGGCCGAGAAACAACATCGCGATACCCGTTACCAGGATCAGTATCAGGCGCGGCATTAAAGTTTCTCCCCCGGGTCGATTCGGCCCGCGCATATTAGCAGGCTTGGCGATGGGCAGTTATCATCTTGCCGAACACCGTGGCCGGCCCGCATGCGCGTTGTCATGCCATCGGTCAGAGTGCGCCCGTGCCGCCCGCACAACATATAAATTAAATCACTTATCAATCATAACTAATTAATTTTAATGGCGTTTAATGCTTAGTGAATCACGCTTTAAGTGGCTGGCGGCCGCGGTCATTGGACTGTCACTGGCCGGCGCCGGCGCCACTTTGCGTTATACGGCCGATCATCTCGGGATCAACACCGACACGATCGACATGCTTTCCGACGCGCTGCCGTTCCGACAGGCCTACGAGCGCTATCGGCGCGAGTTTCCGGCCCTCGTCGACCGCTTCGTCGTCGTGATTGACGGCGACACAGCCGAGCAAGTTGATGCCGCGGCGGCGCAAGTTGCGGAGCGATTGCGCCTGCAGCCACGTTTGTTCAGTGACATCTACCTCGCCGAAGCGGATGAATTCTTCGTCCGCAATGCGTTCCTGTATCTCGACGAAGCCGAGCTCGAAACACTGGCCGACCGGCTGATCAGCTTGCAGCCGTTCATCGGCGGCTTACACCGGGCACCCGACGAGCGGATGCTGGCCGACATGATCGCCTCGGCATTGGACCCGAAAAACGACCACCACGACCTGCCCCTCGAATCGCTGTTCGCCGAGTTGAATCGGACGTTCGAGGCGATCCAGGCCGGGGTACCCTACCGCCTGTCATGGCAGCGCCTGCTCGGCAACCAACGGACCGACGAGCAAGCGTTGCGCCGTTTTCTGCTACTCAAGCCGGTACTGAATTTTTCCGAGCCGCTGGCGGCCGAAGCCGCCATGTTCGCAGTGCGCGAAGCGGCCAATACGGTTCTGCGCGGGCCGCTCGCCCGGGTGCGGGTGCGCATCACGGGTGATGCCGCACTCGGTTACGAAGAACTGGTCAGCGCCATGCAGGGCGTGCAGAGGGCCGGCTGGCTCGCCCTCGCGATGGTTGCGACCCTGTTGCTTATCGGTCTGGGCTCGATCCAACTCGTGCTGGCCGCGTTACTCACGCTCACCGTTGGTCTCATATTCACGGCCGGATTCGCAACCGCAGCGATCGGGCATCTGAACCTGATCTCCGTTGCGTTCGCCGTGCTGTACATTGGCCTCGGCGTGGATTACGCCATTCATCTGTGCCTGCGATACCGCGAACTACTGCTCCGCGGCCTGCCGAAAGTGGCTGCGATTAGATCAGCCGTGCGGAACATCAGCGGTTCATTGCTATTGTGTACGCTGACGACCGCGATCGCGTTTTACGCTTTTCTGCCAACCGCGTTTTCCGGTGTGTCGGAACTCGGACTGATATCAGGCACCGGCATGTTTATCAATCTCGCACTGAGCCTCTGCCTGCTGCCGGCCTGCCTCGTGTTGCTGCCCGCGCCACCGGCACGCGCACCCCAAGCATCGCACGGAGCCCTGGTTCGGGTTTTCGAAGCGCCGCTGAAATATGCGCGTTTAATTCGCCTGTCGGCGCTCTTACTCGGCGTCGGGGCATTACTCGCGCTGCCGCGGATCGAATTCGACCGCAATCCGTTGAATCTCCGTGATCCCAATAGCGAATCCATACAGACGATCGTCGAACTCATGGAAGATGGCGCGCTCAACGCCATGAGCATCACCGTGCTCGCACCCGACGCACCGGCAAGTGCTCGACAGGCACAACAACTCGAAGCACTGCCCGAGGTCCGCGAAGTCATCGGGGTGCAAAACCTCCTGCCGGATGTCACCCGGAAAAAACGGACGATTATCGACGACCTGCAACGGATCCTCGGTCCATCGCTCAATTCCGGGCCCAACTCGGGGCTCGACCCATCGCTCGATTTCGGGGCCGCCCGGAATGCGCCCTCGGCAGATGAATCAACCGGGGCGTGGCGCCGGCTCGAAGCCGAGTTGCGCCGTTATATCGCAACTGGGGCCGGCGTTGGTGCGGGCAGCGCGGCCCATCTCGCCGATCTCATTGCCGATTTCCTCGCGCGGGCTTCCGGCGAGTCGGCCGCCGGCCGGAACGCCCGGCCGGACGAATTGCGAGAGCGCCTGCTCGCCAACCTGCCCGCCGCTCTCGATCGGTTGCGCAGCGCACTGAATCCGAGTCCGGGCGACCTGGTCTTGCCGGAACAGATCAGGCAGCGATGGACGAGTGCGCAGGGCTTGCATCGCCAGGCCGTCTATCCGCGCGAGAACATCAATGACAACGATGCGCTGCGCCGTTTTGTCGAGCGTGTCCAGGCGGTCGTCCCCGATGCCACGGATGAACCGGTCCTGAACATCGAGGCCGGCGATGCCGTCATCGCTGCGTTTGTACAGGCCTTCGCGTCGGCACTCATCCTGATTGCGGCATTATTGCTCATCGTGCTGCGCGATTTGCGCACCACCTTACTGGTGCTGGCGCCATTGACCCTGGCGGCGCTACTGACCATGGGCACCATGGCGGTCTTCGGGCTCCCGTTTAATTTTGCCAACGTGATCGCCCTGCCGCTGCTTTTCGGTATCGGCGTCGACAACAGCATCCATATGGTCCTGCGCGCCCGTCAGTCATCCGAGGCCAAGCAGCATCCGATGCGTACGAGCACGGCACGCGCGGTCTGGTTCGCATCGCTGACCACGATTTGCAGTTTCGGCAATCTGATTTTTTCGCCCCACGCCGGGACGGCCTCATTGGGCCTGCTGCTTTCGATCGGCATCTGTATGACGATCATCTGCACGCTCGTCCTCCTTCCGGCGCTTATATCGGCCCCGCGAAGCAACGGCTAGAATCCGCACGATGCCACTCGATATCGCCAAACTGATCGCCGAACACGAAGGGCAGAACTATACCTTGCATGCGGCCCACATTAACCCGCGGTTTGCGAAGGTGCTGAAGACGATCGGGTTCGACCGCTGTTACAAAACGGCGCGGGGCGCTCGTCTCTGGGATCTCGATGAACGGCCGTATCTCGATCTGCTTTCCGGATACGGTATGTTCGCGCTCGGTCGAAATCATCCGGCGATTCGCAAGCCCCTGGAGGACTACCTGGCGCTCGAGGGTCCGAGTCTCGTGCAGATGGATGCGCCGCTGCTGTCCGGTTTGCTGGCGCGGGAACTCAAACGGCGCGTACCGAACGAACTCGACACGGTGTACTTTACGAATTCCGGCACCGAAGGCGTCGAAACCGCGATCAAGTTTGCGCGCTGCGCCACTAAACGGGCGGCAATCCTTTACTGTGAGCATGCGTTTCACGGCCTGAGTAACGGATCCTTGTCACTCAACGGCGACGAGATTTTTCGCGAGGGCTTCGCGCCTTTGCTGCCCGAGTGCCGCGCGATCCCGTTCAATGACCTGGCGGCACTGGAACAGGCACTGACGGCGAACGATGTCGCCGCATTCATCGTCGAACCCGTACAGGGAAAAGGCGTGCAGGTACCCGACCCGGGCTATCTGGGCGGGGCGGCGGATCTGTGCAGACGCCATGGCGCACTCTTCGTTGCGGACGAAGTACAGACCGGCATCGGGCGTACCGGCCGTTTTCTCGCCCTCGAGCACGACGGTGATGTCATACCCGACATATTGATTTTATCGAAGGCGCTGTCGGGCGGCTACGTGCCCGTCGGGGCCGTTTTGACCCGGCGGACAATCTATGACCGCGTATTTTCGAGCCTCGAGCGTTCCGTCGTGCATTCTTCGACTTTCGGTCAGGGCAGCCTCGCAATGGTCGCCGGCCTCGCGACGCTGACGGCCCTCGACGATGAGGATGCGGTCCGAAACGCGGAACGCATCGGGACGCACCTGCTCGAAAGACTCACAGCGCTCATTCCCCGCTTCGAATTCCTGCACGGCGCGCGTGGCCGGGGCATGATGATCGCCATAGAACTGGGTCCGCCCTCGGGCTTCGCGCTCAAGGCAGCCTGGAAAGTCGTGCATAAAATGGATCGGAGCCTGTTCCCGCAGGCGGTGGTGATACCGCTCATGGACGATCACGGCATACTCACTCAGGTCGCCGGTCACCATATGGACGTCATCAAATTGTTACCGCCGCTCAATTTATCGCTCGAGGACGCGGACCGTTTTCTGGCTGCCTTCGAAACAGTCATGGGGGCGCTCGAGAAATTTCCAGGACCCGCGTGGGACCTGTTGATGAGAATGGGCAAATTTTCACTGACGGATCGGACGCCCCCAATCGGTCAACCAGGGGAAACCCCTTGATTGGCCGGCGGGAAACCGGCTTTGTGGAGAACGACATTGTGACGATCGAAGAACTCAGACATTTTGTCAGGGACGTCCCCGATTTCCCGACCCCCGGGGTCGTATTCAAGGACATTACGCCGCTGCTCGCCAATCCCGGCGCATTCAATAAAAGCATAGATTGGCTCGCGCGTACGCTCGACGACGCCGGTGTGCAGGAAATTCTCGCGATCGAGTCACGTGGATTTATTTTCGGCGCCGCCGTATCTGCGCATATGTCGATTCCGCTGCAACTCGTGCGCAAATCCGGGAAACTGCCCGGGGCCAAAGTCGGGCTCGATTATGAGCTGGAATACGGCACGGACCGCATCGAGATTCACAGCGATGTGCTGGATCGGGAAACGCGCTACGGCATCGTCGATGATCTCATTGCAACCGGCGGCACGGCGATGGCGACGGTGCAACTGGCACAGAAACATGGCGCCAAAATCGCTTGTTGTGCTTTCCTGATCGAACTTGCCTTTCTCGGTGGCCGGGCAAAGCTGAGCGGATGTCGGGTCGAAAGTCTGCTCCTATACGATTGACCGGGGGACGCTTAGTGGTTTCTGCGCACGATGAAATCCGAGAGCGTACTCAGGAATTCGGCTCGCGGCCCGAGCGCATCGAGCTCGGCAATCGCTTTGCGATAAAGAATCTCGGCGCGGTCGCGCGCCACCTCGCGACCGAATAGCGCCGGGTACGTCGCCTTCGCATTGTTCTTATCGGATGCCTGATTCTTGCCGATCGTTGCCGTGTTTTCGTCGGTCTCAATCAGATCGTCCTTGATCTGAAACACGAGGCCGATGATGCCGGCGTAGCGGTCCAGCGCATCAAGATCCGACTGAGCGATCCCGGTCGCGCAATAACTCGGCATCATGATTGCCGAGCGGATGAGGCGACCCGTCTTGAGCGTATACATGAGTTCGAGTTGCTTGGAGTCGACCAAATTGCCCTCGGCTGCGAGGTCCATGACCTGTCCGCCGACCATGCCCAGGGAACCCGTCGCTGCGGCCAGCGCAGACACGAGATCCACCCTGGTTTCCGGCAGACTGTCGTAGGCCGGATCCGTCGTCAGCACCTCGAACGCCAGAGCCTGCAGCGCATCTCCGACGAGGATTGCCGTGGCCTCGTCATAAGCGACGTGTATGGTCGGCCGACCACGGCGCAAATCGTCGTCATCCATGGCCGGAAGATCATCATGCACGAGCGAATAGGCGTGCAGAAATTCGACCGCAACCGCGATCGGATCGACCTTGTCCGCCTCGACGCCCAGCGCTTCACCCGCAGCATAGGCCAGCAACGGCCGGATACGCTTGCCGAAGCCGAGTACCGCATAGCGCATCGCTGCATGAACAATAGCCGGCTTCACCTCACGCGACAGCAGGTAACGTTCCATCGCCGCATCGACACGGGCGCGATACGCGGGGATTTTATCGACAAAATTCATCTCCGGTCCGGCAAATAAACCTTTCAATTTACGGTAAAGATGGAGAAACTACCGCCTGACGATAGGTTAAGCGGATCAAGTATCTCGGTTGCCCATGCAAGAAACAATGTCTCTATCCGACGACTTGGCCTTCCAGTCGAACCTCCTGCCGCGGGTTTCCCGCACTTTCGCGCTGACCATACCGCAGCTGCCGGCGGGCCTCGTGGATGTCGTGGCCAACGCCTATCTTTTGTGCCGCCTGACCGACACGATCGAAGACGATGCGGATATGGACAGCCAAGAGAAATCGGCTTTCATTACCGGGTTCCTGGCCGTAATCCAGGCACAAGCGAATGCGGACGTTTTTGCCGCGCGGCTCCTGGCCGCGTTATCGGAACGGACATTGCCGGCGGAGCGCGATCTCGTCGCGCATACCGCAACCATCACGCGCATCACGTCGTCTTTTTCAGCGTCGCAGCACAAAGCTGTACTCCGTTGCGTGACGACCATGGGCAAGGGCATGCCCGAATTTCAGCGGCGCAACTCACTGGAAGGACTGCCCGCTCTCATCGATCTCGACCGCTATTGCTACTTTGTCGCCGGTATCGTCGGCGAAATGCTCACCGACCTTTTTTGTGAGCACTGTACTGAACTCGCACAACATCGCGACGATATGATGTCTCTGGCGGTCTGTTTCGGGCAGGGTCTGCAGATGACGAACATCCTGAAAGACGTCTGGGAAGATCGCGAGTCCAATACCTGTTGGCTACCCCGCTGTGTGTTCAGTGAAATCGATGGCGGGCTGGAACAGGCGATGCGCCGTCGCGACAGCGACGCGATCACCGGTGGCATTCAGGCGCTCGTCGGCATCGCCCACGCCCATCTGCAGTCGGCCCTGAAATATACCCAGATGATCCCGAAGAGTGAGCCCGGTATCCGGCGTTTTTGCCTGTGGGCCATCGGCATGGGGCTGTTGACACTGCAGCGGATTCACCGAAGCCCCGGATACGCAAATGGCCACGAGGTGAAGATATCGCGTCGCGCTGTCAAAGGCACGATCTTCGTCTGCAACCTCGCACAACGCAGTAACTACGCGCTCAAACTGCTGTTCCAACTTACGAGCCGGGGTTTGCCGCTGGCAACGCAAAAAGACTTCTGCCCGCCACCCGGTGCACGGCTAGCGTCTGACCGATTAACCTGACGGTGACCGGTGGACCGGTTATCGTCGCCACCGCGACGCAGCCCGAGCGACATGCCTGCGAAGGCAGCCTGGTTGCAAACGGCGATGCGATCGGCCCGGTCTTCGTACAGACCGGTGTCGGACTCCAGCACCCTGAAGACCTGCTCGCCGGGGCATTAAGACTGGGCCCTGCGGGCCTGGTGTCGGCCGGCACCGCCGGTGCCCTCGACCCGAACCTCACCCCCGGTGCCGTGTTACTGCCCGAACGCATCCGATGCCGCACCGGCGAAGTCATCGACACCGATCCGCAATGGCGCGCGCGCGTCCATGCGGCGTTGACTCCCCACCTGCCCGTAAACACCGGCGAACTGCTCGAAGTGAATCGCATCGTCCGGCAACCGGCCGAAAAAATTATCTTGCATGCCCAAACCAGCTCAACCGGCATGGACATGGAGTCCGCCGCGCTCGGTCGAATCGCCGTGCGCATCGGTGTGCCGTTCCTGATTATGCGCGTCGTCATGGATACGGCCGCCGACAGGATTCCGGCGGCCGCACTGGCCGGCATCGCCGCAAACGGCGACATCGATCGCATCGCACTGTGCGCGGATTTGCTCAGGCACCCCGGCGACCTGCCGGCCCTGCTCCTGCTCCTGCGTAGATTTCGCCAGGCCGCGAGTGCGTTGCGACGCGCCTGCCATCTTGCTGGCAGACAATTGCTGAGGCCGGAATAAATCGCGTCTGGTATGATCTGATCCCAAATGGGTATCCCTCTGATTCAGCAATACCGGGTCGGCAAATACCTGCTGACCCAGAAACTTCGCGGCCGGCGCAAATACCCGCTCGTCCTCATGCTGGAACCGCTGTTCCAATGCAACCTCGCCTGTGCCGGTTGCGGCAAGATCGATTATCCGGAGGAAATTCTTCGTAAGCGCCTCAGCCTCGCCGACGCGCTCGCAGCCGTCGATGACTGTGGTGCGCCCATCGTGTCCATCCCGGGCGGTGAACCGCTGATCCACGCGGAATTGCCCGAGATCGTCGCCGGGATCGTGGCGCGCAAAAAATTCGTTTACCTGTGCACGAATGCGCTGTTACTCAAGCGCAAGATTCACCTCTACGAGCCGTCGCCGTACCTGACGTTTTCGATTCATCTCGACGGTAACCGGGAGCACCATGACGAATCCGTGTGCCAGTCCGGCGTCTTCGACAAGGCCGTGGCCGCAATCGAAACGGCGATCGAACGAGGTTTCCGTGTCAACGTGAACTGCACACTCTTCGCGAACGAAAACCCGGCCGAAGTCGCGGATTTTTTTGACTTCGCCACCGGACTCGGGGTCGAGGGCATCACGGTTTCGCCCGGCTACGAATACCAGCACGCCCCTCGTCAGGATGTTTTTCTTGGGCGTCGCCAGACCAAGCGACTGTTTCGGGAAATTTTCGCAATCGGGCGTCAGCGCAAGAATCGCTGGCCCTTCAACCATTCAAGCCTGTACCTCGATTTCCTGGCCGGGAACCGGACCTACGAATGCACGCCCTGGAGTAACCCGACCTACAACGTGTTTGGCTGGCAGAAACCCTGTTACCTGCTCGTTGACGAGGGCTATGCCGACAGCTTTGACGAGTTGATGTCGTCTACGCCGTGGCACCGCTATGGAACCGGTCGGAACCCAAAATGTAATAACTGCATGGCACACTGCGGGTACGAGGGCACGGCCGTCGAGCACACGATTACCCGGCCGCTGACTGCGCTGAAGGTCTTCTGGTTCGGTTCACGCCTGACCGGGCCGATGGCCCCTGAGCTGCCTATCGTCGAACCCGTCGAACCCGGCCACGGCATCACCGAAATTCCCCTCGACCAGGTCACGCGTGCTCGCGTACTGGATGAAGGCTAGTTTATTCCTTATTTTTCAATTATTTATATTTCGTTCTTAAGGTGTGAAGGAGGTCGCAGCGTAGCAGCCGGTGATCAGCGGCCAGCGCGGTCTCAAACGCCAAAAAATGCCCGGCGCGCGCGTCCGAGCGCCGCGAGCGGGAAGTAGTGACGATAGAGGT
>SMVA01077143.1_pt1 | contig 21323 bp, 20 predicted proteins | sample 2456451 | NCBI WGS metagenome assembly SMVA01 (sample SAMN11095933, study PRJNA526329) | marine sediment metagenome | biome: Marine sediment; feature: Surficial sediment; material: Deep marine sediment; isolation source: Hadal surficial sediment | place: Pacific Ocean | collected 2014-05 | depth... | reverse complement strand
CGCCACGATTCAGGACCAGCCACAACCAGGATGAATGGAGTCCTCTTCAAGAGTGCCGGCAGGCCTGTGTATACTGCGGCGGCGGCTCCCGAGGCGGGTCGTCAGGCGGAGGCCACGCAGCTTGGGCATAGACAACAGCACTGGTTCTGTCACACGTGGCCTGCTGGCCGCGGCCTCATTCGTGGTGGTGGTGGCCGGGCTGCGCGCCGCCAGCGCGGTCATTCTCCCCTTCCTCCTCTCGCTTCTCATCGCCATGGCCAGCTATCCCCTGCTGTCCTTCCTGCGCCGCCGCAAGATCCCCACCGGACCGGCAGTGGGCCTGACCCTCATCACGGTGCTGGTGGTGGTCAGCTCCGTCGGTGTTCTGCTGGGCAGTTCGGTCCGTGATTTCACCCTTCAGGCCCCGATTTACAAGGACCATCTGGACAAGATGGTGGGGCAGTCACTGGCCCAACTGCAGGCATGGGGGGTCAATCTGCCGGACTCATGGTCACCGTCGTCCTTCGATCCAGGACAGGCCCTGGACCTGGCCACCACCCTTCTTCTCGGGATCAGCGCCGCCCTTTCAAACCTCGTCCTGGTCCTCCTGACCATCGGCTTCATCCTGGCCGAGGCGGCCGGCCTGCCCAGGAAGCTGTCGGCAGCCTTCGGACAGAATCTTGATTTCGGCCATCTGGAGCGCTGTCGGCACCAGGTCCAGAGTTACCTGGTCATCAAGACCCTCATGAGCCTGGTGACCGGCTCCATCATCGCCATCGGCCTGGCCCTCATGGGGGTGGATTTCCCCCTCTTATGGGGCGCGCTGGCTTTTCTCCTCAATTTCATTCCCACCATCGGATCCATCATCGCCGCCCTGCCGCCGCTGCTTCTCAGCCTGGTTCAACTGGGCCCCTGGTACGCCCTGGGGGTGATGATTCTTTTCCTCGCGGTGAACATGATCATCGGCAATATCCTGGAGCCGTCCATAACCGGGCGGCAACTGGGCATGTCACCCCTGGTGGTTTTCGTCTCGCTGCTCTTCTGGGGCTGGGTATGGGGTCCGGTGGGCATGATCCTCTCGGTCCCCCTGACCATGATCATCAAGATCATCCTGGAGAACACCCAGGGCACGCGCTGGGTGGCGACGTTGCTGGATGCGAGCCCTCGTGCCGCTGAACCGACCATTGTCCGAGAGCCCCGGGCCTGACCCCGGCGGGCTGCCAACAGCCCAACGGCGGAGGCCGGTTATCGGCCAGGACGATCCATGCCGATTCGCGCCGTCAGTAGGCTGTCGTAGCGGGCGACTCCGACTTCTTATAGAGCAGCCACGTCGCCATGAAGCCCAGGAGGATCATGCCCGCGCAGATGGCCCATCCGGATTCGCTGCCATAGAGGGTCGGATAATGGTTGCTCACCATGAGAAAAACCAGCGGCACCGACATGTAGGTGTTGTGTTTCGACCGGATGGTCGCCATGGCCACCCGCTGGCCGTCCGGTTTCTCGCCGCCGGCAATGGCCGTAATGATCCGTTTCTGACAGGGCCAGATGCGCATCCAGACGTTGGCCGCCATGCAGGTCCCCAGAAGAGCACCAATGACGATGAACATGCCGCGGCCGGTGAAGATGGTGCCCAGCCAGTAGGCCAGCGCCGCCAGCATGAGCAACGACACGATGGCTCCGGCAAAGGGCATGTTTTTCAAGGGCGTGAGCCACATCCGGTCATAGATCACGAAACCGACCAGGAGTACGGAGAAGGCCAGCAGGGTGGCGCTGCCAGGTGTCCAGGCTGAGTCGGGCTCCACCAGAGCACCCCCCATGGCATACACCAGACCCAGGAGCAGAATGCCCGTGACCCAGGTCCAGAGGGCACTCCAGCGGAACCAGTACAGGACTCGGGGCATGAGTTCCGGCACGAGCTTGCGCTTGACATCCGCGTCCAGAGCGGGCATCACACGGCTGTTGACGAAATTGAAGAAATAGAGATGGCCGATCCATATGATTCCTGCCACCACATGGATCCAGCGGAAACTCAGGTTCATCCAGATACTGAGGTCCGGGTTCATTCGTTCTCCTTGCCTGGCCTCCCGGTTCTGAGAAGATGCACGGATGAAAGAAAACGATCCGGCGGTCTGCCAACCGGGGGCGTGGGCTTGCAGTCTACGCAGCGCCCACCTCAAACGCAACCGGGCGGCCAGAACACAAGTCCCTGCAAGGAACAGTCCTTTCCCTGAGAGCGAGAGCCCGCTAGACTGCCTGATCTATGTGTCCCGTATGCGGCGAACCGATGCTCTCGTTCCAGTGGGAAGCGGTGGAGATCGATCGCTGCCCGCACTGCTTCGGCGTCTGGCTCGACGCCGGAGAGCTGGAAACCATACTGGGCACAACGGGCATGGCCACCGGGCCTCTCAGCGCGGCCCTGGCGGTGGCGCCCGACGGGATCCGGAGCCGCCGCCGCTGTCCCCGCTGTCCCCGCCGGCTGCGGGAGATCCGCCTGGCGACAACGCCTGAGATCGTCCTGGATCGCTGCCGCCAAGGACATGGATTATGGTTCGACCAGGGAGAGGTCGCGCAACTGGTGCGCTGCTTCTCGGTCGGAGAAGAAGGACGGATCGCGAGCTTTCTGGGCGACCTGTTCCATGACGGCGCCGAGCCGGCGCCAGGGAGGTAAGGTTCATGGTCCTCGTTCTGGGAATCCTTCTGGCCCTCATGGTGGGCGTGGCTCTCTGGGCCATGGGCATCTACAACGGCCTGGTCGCTCTCCGCAACCAGGTGAAGAACGCCTGGTCCCAGATCGACGTGCAGCTCAAGCGCCGACACGACCTGATTCCCAACCTGGTGCAAACGGTGAAGGGCTACGCCGGACATGAGCGCGAAACACTGGAGAGTGTCATCGCCGCCCGCGCACGAGCCGTCTCCGCCCAGGGCGTGCAGGAACAATCCCAGGCGGAGCAAGGTTTATCGGGAGCCCTGGGGCGCCTCATGCTGGTGGTCGAGCAGTACCCGGACCTCAAGGCCAATCAGAATTTCCTCTCCCTCCAGGAGGAACTGACCTCCACCGAGAACCGCATCGGCTTCGCCCGACAGCACTACAATGATTCGGTCATGACCTACAACACGCGGATTCAGAAGTTCCCGGACAACCTGGTGGCCGGCAATTTCTCCTTCACCACCGAGAATTTCTTCGAACTGCAGGATGAGGCGGTTCGCGAAGCGCCCAAGGTTTCTTTTTAACCTCTCATGGCCCGGGGTTAGCCAGCCACATGTGGGAGGCGATTCGAGCCAACCGGCGGCGATCACGTCTGCTCATCGGCCTCATGGGAAGCCTGCTGGTGGGCGTGGGTGCTGTGGCGGCGGCCGCCCTGGCCGGGCCGGAGATGGCCTGGGCAGGTGGTCTCGTGGCCCTGGGGATCTGGGGCATCCTCCTGGCCCTGGCCCTGTTCAAGGGCGATGAACTTGCCCTCATGGCGACCCGCGCACGCCGTCTCCGCAAGGAAGATGCCCCCCAGCTCTGGAATATCACCGAGGAGATGGCCATCGCCGCCGGGCTCCCCATGCCGCGCCTCTATCTCATTGATGATGACGCACCCAATGCCTTCGCCACCGCCAGCCGCAAAGGGCCGGCGGCCGTGGCGGTGACCGCCGGCCTCCTGCGCCGCCTCACCAGGGATGAGCTGCAGGGCGTCATCGCCCATGAAATCGGCCACATCAGGAACAAGGATGTCCAGTTCATGACCATCGCCCTGGTCATGGTGGGGAGCATCGCCCTGGTTTCGGACATGGCGCTGTACATCCTCTGGTTCGGAGGCGGCCGCCGCCGGGGCGGCGGCAAGAGCGGCGGGCAGGCCCAGATCCTCCTGCTGGCGTTGACCGTGCTTGCGGCCATCCTGGCACCCGTGTTTGCCCGTCTCCTGTATTTCGCCTGCTCGCGCCAGCGCGAGTATCTGGCCGACGCCTCGGCGGCGCGGTTCAGCCGCTATCCAGCCGGCCTGGCTTCGGCCCTGGAAAAAATCTCCCGGAACCAGACCGGCAGCCGGGGTCGCCAGATGCGCGCCATGGCACCTCTCTATATCGTCAACCCATTGGCCGCGTCGGCCGCGGGCCTTTTCTCCAGCCACCCGCCCACCCGCCGGCGCGTGGAGATCCTGCGCGCCATGGGTGGTGCCGGCTGGGTGGATTATGAAAAGGCGTACGGGCAGGTGGTGGGAGATCGCACTCCCTGCCTGGACAAGGAGACACTAGCCAGCGAGGGGTCCATCAGCACCCGGCAGGGCCAGGTCATCCCCGCAGCGGAGGCCGATGCCACCCGGAGGAAGCGCGAGGTCACCGATCTGCTGGACCGCATGGCCCACTTCCTCCTTGTCCCCTGCCTCTGCGGCGTGCGCATCAAGGTGCCGCCGGCCTTCAAGGGTGACCAGGTCAAATGCCCCCGCTGCGGCCGCGACCATGTCATCCCCACGGCACAGGGAGAGCCAGCCGCAACCGAGGCCGCCGCAACCGGCTCCTCGCCGGCATCCCGGGCGGGCGCCCCCATGTCCTACCGCCGCAAGGGAAACTCCTGGGAGTCGTTCCGCTGCTCCTGCGGGCGGACCCTGCAACTCAGCCCGGCGTTCGAGGCCAGACGCCTGCGCTGCAAAGGCTGCGGCCAATCCATCGAGATCCAGCCGGCCTGAGCCCGGAGCGCCAACAGCTGGTTGAGCAGGGCACAGGCGCCGGCCGCCCGGTGGTTGCACGGAGGAGAGTGCTCCCGCATGATCTGGTGAGAGGACCGCTGGTGTGTCACAATTGTCCTGTCAACTGTTTCAGGTGGCCGCCCGTCCCCCACGCCCGAGCGCCGGCCCGGCTCCGGCCGCCAGAGGAGATATCCATGAGCCCGAAATCCGTCCCCGACTCATCCGACTCAGCAGCCGACGGGAGTGCTTCCCCGCTCCGCCAGCAGACGGACACCATCAAGGAAGACATTCGCGAACTTGGCAACATGGCTCGCGAAGTTGCCCAGGAGAAACTCGACGACGCCCGGCAGGCGGCGGCTGATGCCGTGGAAACGGGGCGCCAGCGCGCCACTGAACTCTACGGACAGGGACGCGAAAAGGCCGAGGAACTCGAGGAGCAGGTTGTGGACTACGTGCGCAAGAAACCGATCAAGTCGATGCTCATCGCCGGCGGCGTCGGACTCCTGCTGGGCATGGTGCTCTCCTCCCGCCGCTAGCACCCGGCGAACAAGACCCCCGATTGAACACCGCCTTCCTGGCCTGGCGGCGGTAACATTCATGATGACCACTCACGTCCCGAAACGAACCGGAGGAGGAAGAGATGAACGGTACTGAAGGATTCGACCCGCAGGCTTTCCTGACCGTAATCGCAGACCTGGTCACGACCTGGGGACTGCGCGTGGTGGGCGCCCTCGTGGTTCTCATGATCGGGCGCGTGCTCGCCGGGTGGACCCGGGCAACGGTTCGCAAACTTCTTAATCGCGGCAGCGTCGATTCCACGCTGGTTCCCTTCCTCTCGAACATGGTCTACTACCTGATGATGGCGTTCGTGGTCATCGCCGTCCTGGGTCTGTTTGGCATTCCCACAGCTTCGGTGATCGCGGTCCTGGGTGCTGCCGGCCTGGCCGTAGGACTGGCGCTGCAGGGCACCCTGGGCAACTTCGCCGCCGGCGTCATGTTGCTCCTGTTTCGCCCCTTCCGGGTCGGCGACTCCGTGGAAGTGGCCGGCACCAGGGGTGGAGTACAAGAGATTTCCATCTTCAACACCGTTCTCAATTCCCCTGACAATGTGCGCATCACCGTGCCCAACGGCATGGTCTTCGGCCAGACGATCAAGAACTACTCCTCCAATGAAACCCGCCGCGTGGACCTGGTCTTCAGCATCGGCTACGGCGACGATATCGGCAAAGCCATGCAGATCATCCATAATGCCATCAACAGTGACGCGCGAGTTCTCAAGGACCCGGCACCGGTGGTGGCGGTGAATGAACTGGCCGATTCATCGGTCAACCTGGTGGTGCGCCCCTGGGTTCGTAAAGAGAATTACGGGGCCCTGCGCTGGGATCTGATCAGGCGCCTCAAGGAAGACCTGGAGGCCGGCGGCTGCAGTATCCCGTTCCCACAGCGGGACGTTCACCTGTACCGGGAGAGCGGCCAACCTTCCTGAGAAGAGAACCGGCCAGGGTCACGGAAAGCGGTGAGTCAGGAGAGGCCGGCGGCCGTGGCCCGTCCGGGCCCAACGGCCCGGCCCATGAGGACATGTCCCTCCCGACATCCTCTTTCCTGGCAAGTGCCCTGCCAGCCGGTTCCACGGGCGACACGACGTGGGATCCCGTCAGGCGGACAGTACGGATTCGTTCCCGCACTCTTGAAATGGTGAATCGCCGGGTACTCCGGCTCCCGGGATCTTCGTTTCCCCCCATCCGCCTGTTGGTCCATCCGTTGGCCATCGGTTTGCAATCCCAGCCTGCCGGAGGAAAGCCACCCATGAATGATTCCGTCTACGACCTTGGAAGTGTCGACCGGGAGACCGTATCTGTGGTCTCCAACCAGCCAGTTGTAGCCACGGAACCAAGGCGCCGTGAAGGCGGAAGACAGCCGCGCTCCACGGGCTTCTGGTCCCAGCGTCACGCCGGCGCCATGATCCGCCCCCCCGAGCCCCCGCCCCATGCGGCAGGAACGGGGCGACCCCGGCGGACACTGGACATGGGTGCCACGCTCTCTCTCTTCGCGCCAGGAATGGGACAGATGGTGCGGGGGCGCCCCGATCTGGGGTTTCTCTTCCTGATCAGCGGTGCTCTTCTCAGCAGCCTCGCCTGGGCGGCCTGGACCACCCGAGCCGGTCTGGCCCAGACCCTCCCCCTCCTCGGCCTGTCCAGGGCGTGGGGCTTGCGCACGCTCCTGATTCTTTACGGCCTGGCCGCAGTGCTGCATATCACGGCTGTGGTGGGAGGTATCGCCCGGCACCAGGGTGCCCGGCCTCAGGCCGGCTTTCTGGCCCTGACCTCGGCTCTGGTGCCGGGATGGGGCCAGGCTCTGGCGGGCCGCGCCTGGCGAACCGGTTTCTGCCTGGGCGGCTTGTGGCTGGTGGGGTTTGCCTGGCTCATGAGTTCTCCTCCCCTTCAGATGGCCATGGCTGAGCAGAACCTGATCCTGCCCCCGGGCCTGGGGTTCATCACCAATCCCCTGGTCCTGTACACAGGCCCGGCTGTACTCTGGGCCGTGGCCATGTCCGACGCCTTTCATGGCCGCGATGTGGAGGCCTGAGCGCCCGGGCTGATCTGCTATTCTGCCGCGGCAGCAACCGTTCTGCGCCCTTGCAGCGGCAACGCCCGGGAGAAAGACATGGCTCAGTCACAGGGCCCCGAAATGGCGTGGGTCATGTTCGCCCTCATGACGGTCGTGGCCTGGGGCGTCTACGGCGTCTTCATCCATCAGGGGCAGACCCTCATGGGCGATCCCGCCAGCGCCCGCTATAAGTCCTTTCTTCTGGTGGGCCTGGCGTATTTCCTGGTCGCCGTGGTGGCACCCGTGGTTGTCCTGCTGGTCACCGGTGCGTCCTGGTCGTTTACAGGCCCAGGTGTCGCCTGGTCGCTCCTGGCAGGCATCATGGGCGCCGTGGGCGCTTTTTGCGTCCTGCTGGCCTTCGGAGCCAAGGGCTCACCGGCCGTGGTCATGTCCATCATCTTCGCCGGCGCACCCGTGGTCAACGCCACCGTCGCCCTCATCATGCATCCTCCCGCCGGCGGTTTCGGCTCCATCAGGCCCCAGTTCTACCTGGGAATCCTCCTGGCGGCTCTGGGAGGCTTTCTGGTCACCATCTACAAGCCCGGCCCGGCGGCCCAGCCCGCTCCGCCTGCCGCCAGCCGCCAGACTGCTGCCGATTCCCAGCCAACGCCCCGTCACTGACCCCTCTCTTGCCCCGCCCATCCGGGCAACCTACGTTCACAGAGCGGTGCTGCCGACACCAAGCACGGGAGTGTGCCATGTCGACCATGCCCCAACAAGCCGGAATCCCACTCACCGGGCACAGCCTTGCTCCCCTGCTCAAGACGGCCGCCGGAGAAGAATGCACAGGCTTCTTCACCATACGCACACACGAGGCCATACGCACCGTATCCCTCCTTCACGGCCGCATTGTCTTCGCCGGATCCAATGACAGGGAAGAACGCCTCAACAGTGTGCTCCTGCGGCGCAACCTGGTCAGCCTGGAAGACCTCACCAGCGCCGTGGAGATCATGCTGCGGCAGAACCGCCGCCTGGGAGAAGTCCTGGTTTCCCGGGGTACGCTGAACGAGAAGGGCCTCGTCCGGGCTCTGCGCACGCAGGTCACGGAGATCGTCTGCCGCCTGCTGACCCTGCGGGCCGCGGAGATAGGGTTTCGCACACAGCCTGTCCCCGATCACAGCGACGTGGCCTACCGCACACCCGTCAATGCCCTCATCAGGGCGTCGCTCTTTCAAGTCCGCGATGTCCACCATGTCATGGATGAAATCGGTGGCCCCACGGCGACCGTGGCACCCACCGCCCTGTTCGCCACAGAGATCGCCAGCTCCGGCCTGCGCCCCGAGCATGCCGCCCTCATCCCCTACCTGGACGAACCCCGGGAAGTCGTCCAGGTCTGCAGTAACAGTGACCTGCCGGACTTCGACGTCTGCAGGCTGCTCTGGGTGCTCCTCACCATCGGCGCCCTTTCACGGCTGGCCTGAACGCTGGAACAACCTACAATGACCGGCCTGATGCCGGTCATGACCCTCACAACCATCAGCCTCCGCCTGCGGGCAGCGGTGACTCCCCTGACCTTCGGCCCGCCGGTCACCCACGTCTACAATCCGCTGCACTACGCCTGGACCCTCCATCGGAGCTACCTCTCCCGTTACGGTGCGGGCACCAGGGAGTTCATTCTGCTGGGAATGAACCCGGGACCATGGGGCATGGCTCAGTCCGGAATCCCGTTCGGCGATACAAGAATTGTGCGCGACTGGCTGGGGCTTGAGGGTGCCGTGGGCCGGCCGGACCCGGAACACCCGCGCCGTCCCGTGCATGGCCTTGACTGCACCCGCCGTGAAGTGAGCGGGCGCCGCCTGTGGGGCTGGGCCAGAGATCGATTCGGCACGCCGGAACATTTCTTTCAGCGCTTTTTCGTCATCAACTATTGCCCTCTGAGTTTCATGGAGGAAGGCGGACGCAACCGCACGCCCGACAAACTGCCGGCCGCCGAGCGCGAGCCCCTGTTCGCCGCCTGCGACGAGGCTCTGGCCCGCATGGTCGGCGTCCTCTCCCCCGCGGTGGTCATGGGCGTGGGGCGTTTCGCCGAGAAGCGCGCGCGCGTCGCGCTGGCCGGCTGGGAGGGTGAAATCGCCTGCGCCCCCCACCCCAGCCCGGCCTCACCCCTGGCCAACCGCGGCTGGGACCGGCTCATGGACCAGGCCATGAAACCATGGCTGGCCCTATGAAGGTGGGTCCGCCACGCGGGGATAGGGGAAGAAGTCCATGAACTCACCCCGCCGATGTCGTTCCTGCTGGTCACGCCAGAACGCTACGGTGAACAGATCGCCATGATGCCTGGCAAAGAGTTCAGCCAGATTCTGCGGCAGGCCGATGAAGCGGCGGAACTCCTCCGGGAAGATATCGTTGCCCTGCACTGCGAACCACGGTTCCGGGTCCAGTTCCTCTTCCGGGCAGCGGGGCGGGGGCATCCTGCGAAACCGGCAGTCGGTCACCAGGCAGAGTTCGTCGTAGTCGTAGAAGACGACCCGCCCATGGCGGGTGACGCCAAAATTCTTGAGGAGGAAATCACCGGGGAAGATATTGGCGGCTGCCAGTTCCCTGATGGCGTTCCCGTAATCCACCACGGCGGCGCGTATGCCCGGCTCTTTCTCCCGGCGAATGAAAATATTCAGCGGCGTCATGCGCCGCTCGGTATAGACGTGGTCGATCACCACGTCGTCACCCTCGAGATGAACGGTGAGAGCCGCATTCTGCAGGAGATCGTCCAGCAATTCATGATCGAAGCGCTGGTGGGGCAGGCGCAAACGGGTGAATTCCTGGGCGTCCACCAGGCGACCCACCCGGTCGTGCTTGAAGACCAGGCGGTAACGCTCCATGACCATGCCCCGGGTGCCGGTCTTGGGCCGGTCGAACCGGTCCCGGATGATCTTGAACACGATGTCGTAGCTTGGCAGGGTGAAGACAAGCATGACCATGCCGCGCGACCCGGCGGCTGTGACAAAAGCATCATCGCTGGAATCCAGGTGCCGCCGCAAGCTGCGATACATCTCGGTCTTGCCGTGCTTGTGGTGACCGATGGCGATATACAGCTCAGCCACCGGCTTCAAGGGCAAGATGGAGCCGAGAAAATGGATCAGCCCGCCGTGGCGCGCGCAGGCGACATGGAAATAGCTGCGGGCAAAACTGAAGACGATGCTGACCAGATCCTCATCCAGAAGGGCCGTGTCGAGACCGACACCCGCCGGCGGATGAACAAGAGGGAGGACCAGAGGCCGGTACCCCGCAGGCAGACAGAACCTGCCCACCATGTAGGCTCCCTTGTTGCGCACGAACAGGGGCCGCAGCATCTCCACCGCCAGGGGAGGCGGTCCGCCCTGAGCCGTCAGGTGCCTGACCATGAGAGCGGCGACGCGTTTGATATCTCCCTCCCGGTCCCGGAAGGTCGCAGCCAGGTCCAGGTCCGCCAGCATCCGGTCCAGGAGAGCCACCACGTCACCATCCCAGGGATAGCGGCACAGTATCTCCCGGTCCGGGTCGCCCTCCTCGGTGCCGGTGGCAGAGGTGAAGAAATCGATATCTGCCGCCAACCCCACCGTACCCAGGAGGCGCCGGCTGACGGAATTGAAGAAGGTCTTGGCAAGCTGGGGGTCGGGGTCTTCCTCCAGGAGAGCGGCGTAGGCACCATGGATGGCCCGCCAGAAGTCATGGTCGGCGCGACGCCGCCCCATGAGAGAACCCAGCCGTTCCACGGCCAGAGCCACCAGGCGCGGGGTGACTTCGAGCCGTTCCACGGCGTCAGACTGCATGCCGTGCCAGTCGCGCTGCTCGAAACGCCCCCGAGCGCGCCTGGTGATGTCGTCAAAGGCGCGGCGAACTTTTACGCAGGCCGAGTAGACGGCCAGGGCACCCCGCATGGACAGACCATCACCTGACTCCCGGTCCTTCGCCACGCCAGCAGTCTAGCAGGGCAGGCCGGCAGGGCCGTGACCGGAACTCCATCGGATCAGGCGACAGGGCCCTCGCGTTCACGAGCTGTTCCACGGGCATCTTGCCGTTGCCGCCCTTCCCACCACCCTGCGATGATCCAGGCCATGGCCCCTGAAGAGAGGATGATCCCGTACTCGGAGACGAGAGCCGCCAGATCCAGATGGGCCACGGCATATCCCTTGGTGAACGGCCAGGCGCGCAGCATGAACTGCGTGTAACGACAGACCCCGGCGGCCGTCTGAACCACCGGCGGCACCAGCGAACTGTGCAGAATCCCGGCTAACCCTGCCAGGATGATGATGCGCTGTGGGACACTCACTGAACCGCCTCCATGCATTCCGCTCCCCAAGGTCCGTACCCTGGACCCGGAAGTTGTCGCCTGTGTGGCGGGCCATTGTACCCTGATCCCTATCCTGCACCGGTGGACCGGATGGGGCAGCACCTGGCCGGCGCAGGCAGCCGGGAAGGAAATTCGCTACTCTATCCCGGCACATCAAGAGGAGATCCGGTCGTGAAACCTGAAGAATGCGTTCTGTTCAGCGGTGCTGCCAATGGCGCCGAGGCTGAATTCGGCGCCGCCGCGGAGCGGCGCGGCATGGACGAGGTCAACTTCACCTTCCAAGGGCACAATGATGCCCGCACCCGCGGAATCCGTGTCCTGACCCATGAAGAGCTGCTGCAGGGTGATGTGAGCCTTCTTTACGTCAGCAAGCTCATGCATCGTCGCTACCATGACACCACTGCGTTCAAGAGGGTGTTGCAGAGCATCTGGCACCAGGTCAACAACGGCCAGGAGATCTACGTCATCGGCAAGATTCTGGCGGATGAAACCGTCAAGGGGGGCACCGGCTGGGGAGCCGAGTTCGCCAAGTTCTGCAACAAGCCTCTCTTCGTGTTCGACCAGGACCGGGACGGCTGGTTCCAGTGGAACGGCGAATCCTGGGATGAGAATGCCGGCCCCACCATCACCCACCAGCACTTCACCGGCACAGGCACGCGGTTCCTCAAGGAGAACGGACGTGCCGCCATCGAAGATCTCTTCCAGCGCTCATTCCCCGCACGTGATTGAAGTCGGCCGAGTCGCCAGTCCGGAGCGGCCGCGGGTTCCCAGAATCAGCAGGTCCGCCTGTCACCTCCCGGTGGTCACACTCTGCAGGATGGCGGGGAAAGTGTCTCCGAATTCGACGCGCACGGTCAACGGCGCCGGCGCCGGGCCTGCAGGCGGCGCTGCTGGCGCAGACGCCCCTTGAGGCGACGCTCCTTCCTGGAGACAACCGCCTCCTCTCCCATGGCTTGCTTTTTTTCCCGGTGCGCCCGGTGCGCCCGGGCCGGCGGCGCCGCCGCAACCACCGCCGCCGGAGCCACAGGCCGATCCTCCGCCCGGCGCCGTTCTTCCTCATGATGCAGTGCCAGGAAATGCGCTTCGATATCGGCCATACCGCCGGCCTCACCGGGCCCGGCGTTCTTCTTCCGGCCCAGTTCCACCAGACGCAGGCCAAAGGCTTCCGTGGAGATGACCACAGCTCCTTCGCTGCGCACCCGCCGGGCCAGCCCCTCGTCGGACGTCACCACCCTGACCTCTCGCCCTTCCCGCCGCCAGCCCGTAGCCCGGTGGTGAATCAGATCGTCGGCTTCCGACGGCGGCTCCACGAAGGTCACTTCCAGGTGATCGCCGCGGCCGCTGGCAGCGTGGCCGCCGGGCAGCCTCAGGCCGTCGTATACCACCAGCGGGCAGATGCCCCGGTGACGGCCGAACTGAGTCACCCTCTCCTCCAGAACCTTCCGGCGCCGCGCCAGTTCACCATCATCCAGACGGCCGGTGCTTCCCAGGCGCAGGATCACGTTGTAGCCATCGATGATCCAGAACGCGCTCATGTCGCCTCCCCTGTCTCGCCGCTCATGTCGGAAGGTGGAGCATCGGTGGCCGGGTGCAGATCGGCAACCTGGGTGAGAGCAACGCGGAGTTGATCCGGGGACAACCGGCCGGCGGCCGCCATGCGGCGCAGTAGTCCACGGATCTGGCCGGCAAGCTCCGCCGGCAATGCGCCGGCTGCGGCAACTTCCCGGTGGGCCCGGTATGGCGCCGGCAGGATCGCCGCCAGAAATGCCGCCTGGGCGGCATTCAGCATGGAGGCATCACGCTGGAAATAGTATCGAGAAGCGGCGCCGATGCCGTACACGCGCGGGCCGAACTCGACAATGTTCAGATACATTTCCAGGATGCGGTCCTTGCCCAGGGTCTTCTCGAGCCACCAGGTATAAACCACCTCCTGCGCTTTCCGCGCCAGGGTCTTGTGGCGGTGCAGAAAGAGATTCCGGGCCAGTTGCATGGTGATGGTGCTGGCGCCCCGCCGGGTGCCTCCGGCCTGCAGATCCGACACCAGCGACTCGCGGATCGCCGGGAGGGAAAATCCGTCGTGCCGGTAAAACCCGGCATCTTCCTGCACCAGGACCGCGGCCAGGACCAGCGGACTGACCTGGGGCAGGGTATGCCACTGGGGTGTGCCGGCCCCCACGGTGCGCTCATGCCGGCCTCCTTCCGCCGTGGTGATGGTATAGGTGAAGGTGCCCTGCTCCAGGCCGGAGGCCTGGGCCGGCACGGCCACTGCGCGGCAGTTATTCTCCACTTCCACCTGGAGGTCGGTTGCGTCCAGGCGTTGATCATCAAGCCGGATCCGGACCCGACCCTGGATGGTCCCGGCCAGTGCAAAGGCGGCCACCTCGCCGAGAAGATCCCCGGGCACGGCGGCCAGTAGATCGGCGCAACCTGTGGCCGGAAGACTCGCCGTCATCTCCACCCTGTATGAAGCCGGCGTCCAGTGCAGTTCAGTCCCGGCTACAGAGAATTGGACCGGCGGCAGGGTGACCCGGGCGGTGAACGGCCCGAACCGGGTGTCTCCGGGATGCCAGGATCCGGCGAATTCCGCCATCACCTCCATCCCCGTCACCGGATCGTCGGCCAGCAGAGGTGCCGCCAGTGCGGCCTGGCTCAGGTGACCACCCCCCCGAACATCCCAGACGGCGGCTTCCCGGCCAGCTGAATCCGCCGCGGGAATCCGCACATTCAGATGCAGATCCAGATAAATGCTTTCGGGGTGAAACCACGGCAACGGTGGCAGAACACCGGTGATGTAGGCCAGGGGCAGCCCCTTGGCGGTGAGTGCCAGACTGCTGTACTCCTCACCCAGGACGGCCTGCCACTCCACATCTGCTCCCCGGGCAAAACGTGTGCGCCCACGGAGATGAACCGGTCGGCGATCTTCATTCCAAAGAGTCGCCCAGTCCAGTTCCAGGCGCGTGGTGCTGGGAAGAAGCTTGCTGAAGACCGGCGATTGCACCTCCAGGCCCTGAATGATGGGACCGGAGAGACCGATGCCCACCCCCTCCACGCGCACCACCGACCAACCCAGCCGGCTGCGCAACAGAGAATCGAGCCGCGCCGCCACCAGCCTCGGCACGACCACCATCCAGGCTGCCACCGCCAGAACGGCAGCCACCGCCATGATCCCCGCTGCCCGCCGTTGTCCTGTGCCCAAGGAGATGCCCTCCTGAATGACGACATTGTAGCCCCCGAACTCCCTTTGCCGGGGCCCTGACCACCAAATCGTCATGGTTCGGGCGGCCCACCCACCGCAACCTGGGATCAGCAACTCGATCCGCCAGGCAGCACCATAGGAGGATTCGGAATATGGCACGGAAAGACGGAGAAATGAAAGTTGCCATCCTTGTAGACAGCGGTTTCGAAGAAGAGGAACTCCTCGGGCACTTGTCATTCCTGCAGGAGGCCGGGATCCAGAGCGACATCATCTCGCCGAGTCAAGGGACCATTCGCGGCTGGCATGACGCCGGTTGGGGCAAGAACCTCAAGGTGGATGTCTCTCTGGCCGACGCACGCCCCGACTCCTACGACGTGGTTGTGATCCCCGGCGCTATCATGAACCCGCAAACACTGCGCCGGGATCGCCGGGCTGAAGCCTTCGTGGGCTCATTCTTCGCCAGCGGCAAACCGGTGGCGGCTCTCTGTCGAGGCCCATGGGATCTCATTGACAACGCCGCCCAGAAACAGTGCAGTACCCACAACTATCGTTCGGTGCGCACCAACGTCGGTGCGCTGGTGACCAGGCTGAAGAAAACCGCAGATCCGGAGACGACCGACGCCGAGTTCACCTCATTCTCCGATGATCCACCAGGACCGGATCTCAGGAGTCACGCGGCCCGCCGCCAGGTGATCATGTGGGTCAGTGATAGACATGTCGATCACTGACTGCAGTGCCTGAATCGCCAGATCTGACAGCTCTTTCACCTCATGGACCCCGGGCAGGAGGTGTGCCAGCGGCCGGTGGAGCAGGACTCCGGCTTTCACCCATCCGCGGCACTCGGGTAGACTGACGGGAGCATGATTTCTTCACGCCCCAGACTTGCCTTGGCATTGAGTGTCACCGTACTCCTCCTGCTGACAGGAGGACCGGAGCCCGGGGTTCTCCATGCCCGCCAGGATGGCGAAGCCCCACCCGTGCGCACCCACGAGAGCAACGACCAGCAGCCCATCATCATGCAACCCCTGGAACTGGGACTCCAGGAGGAGGCAGGGGTCGCCATTCTCCTCCTGGATGTGGAAGTCCTGGACAGGGAAGGCCGGCCCATTCCCGGTCTCACCATGGAGGACTTCCAGATCTACCTGGACGGGAAGCGCTATCCTCTGGTGGCCGTGGATGATTTCTGTGCCTGCGAGGCGCCTGCGCAGATGGCCGGCGACAGCCCGGCGGCGGCGTCAGGGAGTGAAGACACTGCTCTCGCAAGCGCCCGGCCCGGCGATGGGCGTCGCCTGGACCCCAGGACACCTCCACCCCCGCCTCCCCGGTTCATCCTCTTCTTCGACTTCAGCCAGATGCAACGATCCGGCCGGGAAGCGGCTGAGAAGCAGGCCCGCCGCTGGCTGACCGAGGCCATGCGCCCCGGCGATGTGGTGCTGCTGAGCGGTTATGCCACCGCCCCGGGTCTGCGGGAAATCACCCCCTTCACCTCGGACCGCGAGCAACTCCTGGCCGACCTCACGGCCGCTTTCGCCGATGAGGCCTTCATGGACCCGTTTCCTCTCCGGGTCCACATCCGGCAACGGGAGTGCGAACAGTGCATGATCCAGTGCAGGAACGAAAACGCTCGCGGGCACGTCGTCCTTCCTCTGATGTGCCAGCGCGGCTGCTGCGGTGTCCCGGCCACGGAGGAATCCTTCCACGGAAAGCGATCTCTTGAAGCCCTGGATCTGCTGCTCACCACCCTGGACGCGGTGGAGGGGCGCAAGGACCTGATCCTGTTCAACCAGAACGGGATGATGTTCCCATCACGGCTTTACCCGCAACTGAATTCCCTGGAACGGTACGAGATCCTGAATCACGAGGATCGCGTGAAGCGGATCAGCGCTTCCGCCAACGCGGCCCGGACCACCCTGCACGTGGCCAACCTGCCCGAATACGGCAATATCGCCTCGACCATGAGTGAAAGCGCACGCGACCTGGGGACCCGGTTCGCCGACTACACCGGGGGCACCACCAATCGTGCCATGGCCGATCTGGATGTCATGCTGGCCTCGGTGGGCCGACGCTGCTGCATGTACCGCCTCTCCATCGGCCCTCCTCCCGCCCCCCCCAACAGGGCCATGCGTGTGCGAGTCATGGTTCGCGGGAGCCGCCTGCCGGGCGACTATCGCATCCAGTTCTATCCAGCCCATGAGAGATGGTTCCGTCATGCCCGGGCCGCGCTGGCCGCGCCCTCCCGGAACCGCGACCCCGAGATTCATCTTGCGCTCAGCCCCACCTACCTGCGGGATGAACGCTGGGTGGTGGAGGCCCAGGTGGCGTTCGCCCTCGCCGATCTGGAACTGGTTCCCACACCCTTCCAGCGCGTCGGCCTCTGGCGCGTGGGCGCTCTTCTCCACAACGAGAAGAACGACAAGACATGGGAGATGTTCAGCATGGCCCGAGCCACCCTGGATGGGCTGGGTTCGACCCGCCTGGAGGCTCTTCACCACCGCCGCATCGGCAGCCTTCCTCCCGGTCCCTACCGGCTGCGCCTGTTTGTCGAGGACGCCCAGCGCAACATTTTCAGCGCCCGCGAAGCTCATCTGGACCTGCCGGATCCGAAGGAAATATCGGCGGCCAACCCCTGGCTCCACGGCCCGGTGGTGATGCGCCATGTCAACAGGCGCCTGGATCTGGGTCTGCCGTTCATCACTTCAGAGCCGCCCATTCCCACTCCGGTCGCGCCTTACGCGACGGGAACCGTACCCGTGGATCGGACCAATGTGGCGGCCGGAACATCTCTGGAATTCCGCAGTTTTCTCTGTCCCAGGCCTGCAGTGGGGAAAGACCTCCAGGTGATCTCAGCTCTCCTGGACAGTGGACAGCCCTTCGTCCGCCTGTCGGCGGCGGAATTCCGGACCGCCGGGGAGTGCGTGATCATCATCGACCAGATGGACACGGCGGCCCTCAGACCCGGCACCTACACCTATCGGATGATGATCCGAAACGAGGGGAGCGAGCCCCTCACCACAGAGGCCGAGATCACCGTTCAGCCGGCCGCCGGCCTGGGAGGGACAGCCAGGAGTTCCTCGACCCGCCCCGACATGAGGACCAGGAAACCGTAGATTCCCAGGGCCGTGCCCGGAGGCACCTCATGTGCCATGTAGAGGGCTCCCAGGACAGGAACATGCCGCGCGCGGCCTTCTTCCTCTCGTTCCTGAATCCTTGAAATTTTAGGGGAATTCACGGCCTTTCCACCCGCCATGAGATTCACGGCCCCATGGAACCTATGTTGAACGGAAGGGAAATCCATGGACTATCCACGCTTTCACGTGCTGGACGGCCAGCATCCTTTCCGTGACGCCGTCCCCGGCGGCTATGTCGCCTACCGCGCCCGGCGCCGCCCAGGCACCCGGGTGGTCTGGTTCAATTTCAGGCTGGCAGCCGAGATGGGACTCATCCCTCCGGGGCACCCCCTGGAACTCACAACTGAGTTGCGCCGGGCCATCCGCGAGACATTCGCCCTCACCATCCTCAACGAATTCGATCTCATACACGGTACCAGCGTCCCGGCCCGCGAGATGCTGCCCGGCACCTACATGGCGACCCGCTACCTGCAGATGCAGCATCCCAGCAGGCGCGGTACCACGTCAGGCGATGGGCGCAGCATCTGGAACGGCACCCTGCGTTACCGGGGGCGCTCCTGGGATATCAGCAGTTGCGGCACCGGCGTCACCCGCCTCTGTCCCGCCACGGCCGCCGAAGGACGCTACTTCCAGACCGGCAGCAATGACGCTTCCTATGGCTGTGGCACCGCGGCGTTGGACGAGGGAATGGACACCGCCCTCATGAGCGAGGTCTTCCACCGCAACGGCCTGGCCACGGAGCGTGTTCTGACCATCCTGCAGGACGCCGACGGCTTTGCCATTGTGGTCCGCGCCGCCCCCAGCCTCTTCCGCCCTTCCCATTTCATGGTGCACCTCAAACAAGGCGCACACCAGAGTTTGCGGGCCGTCGCCGATCTGTTCATGGCCCGCCAGCAGGAAAATGGCAACGTGCCCCTCCTCCGCAGCCGCCCGGCCCGCTACCGCCGCCTGGCCACCGACATGGCCCGGACCTTTGGTCGCCTGGCTGCCCACCTGGAGTCGGAATACATCTTCTGCTGGCTGGCCTGGGACGGCGACAACATCCTCACCGACGGCGGCATCATCGATTATGGGTCGGTCCGCCAGTTCGGCCTCTGCCACCGCGAGTACCGGTTCGATGACGGGCCGTGCTTTTCCACAACCCTCACCGAGCAGCGGCGGAAAGCCCGCCACCTGGTGCAGAATTTTGCCCAGATCCGCGACTTTCTCATCACCGGACGCAAACAGCCTCTGCACTCGTATCGCCATGACCCGCTACTGCGCCTCTTCGACCGGGAGTTCGCGCGTATGCGCCTGCGGCGCCTCCTCTTTCGGGTCGGCTTCCCCGAGGCCACGGCTCACGCCCTCCTGGCCCGCAGGAAAAAACAAGTGACCGCATTCCTCACGGCCCACGCCTATTTCGAGCGGGCCCGCTCGGCCCGAGGTCCCCACCCGGTATCCGACGGTATCAATTGGAACGCCGTCTTCAGCACGCGCGATCTTCTGCGTGAACTTCCCCGTCTCCTGCGGGAGGGAGTGACCCCCTCCCCCCGTGACATCCTCGAGCTGGCCTGGTCGTCCTACGCGACGGTCGAGGACCGCATCCCCTCCCCCTATCGCCTCCGCATGGCCCGCCGCCTGACCGGGTGCTACCTGCAGTTGCTGGCCAGCGCCGCCACTCTCAGCGGCCGAACCCGTGGGCAAGTTCTGGCCACGGTGGAGAAACGATCCCGCCTCATCAATCGCTATGCCCGCATCACCGGCGACAGCATCACCCACGCAGCAACTGCACTTCTGGAGGCGCGACCGAAACTCTCGGTGACGGCCTGGCACAGGATCATCGAGCAGTTCATCAGCGACCAGGTTCTCGTACCCGGGCACAGACAGGCGGCAAGCGAGACGGCACTGCGGCCGGCTGCCGGCGCCGGCGGCCTGCTGGACCAACTCAATGACCTCAACGAGATGTTCCGCCATGGCCTGTAGGGTGAGATACACCGGACTTTCGATGAACTAGTTGCGGGGAGGGGCCGAACAGGGCATCCTCTCCCGGGCCAACGACATCGATTCCCGGGCCATGAGGAGCGCTTGATGAAAATGACACTCTCGACCCTGGTTCTGGCTTTCCTGGTTCTCGGTGGGCAACTCCGTGCAGAGCGCGCCCCCATTGAGATCGACGACGGAATTCTCGACTGGATCCGGATCAGCGAGCCACGGATCCCAGCGGACGCAGCCATCATCATCCACCTTTTTGATGCCTCCAAGGCCGATCTGGGCACGGGCTCCCGAAGCAGCAAGGAGAAACACTTCCAGGAGGCCAGGACCATGCAAGAGGAGGCCCCACCGCTTTTCGCCTCCGAACTCATTGACGCCATCAAGAAGATTGGCCCCTTTCAGAACGTCAGCCCGGCCGTGGATGTGGCCACTCCTCCGGAGAACGCTCTGATCATCGAGGGCAGGTTCACGGTCCTGGATCCAGGCAGCCGAGCGAAGCGATACTGGGGAGGTTTCGGCGCAGGTAAGGGAGTTTGGGTGATCAGGGGCACGGTCAAAGATGTGTCGGGCAACCTGCTGGCCGAATTTGAACAAAAACGTATCACCGTGATGGGGGCTTTCGGTGGCAACCCCGTCAAGAAGCTCAGGGCCGACTGCGAGCGACTGGGCGAGGATGTCGCACTCTTCCTGAACGCCTGGGCCACAGGCAACCTCTCCGACAAGGACTGAGTCGCGCGAAGAGCAAACAAGTCCAGGCGCCTTCCGGCGACCTCGTCGAAGCCGGTTCCCAATCGCTGGCCACCCCCATGATCCTTCCCGGAGATGGAATTGAGTTCTGGCCTCCCCTCCGGTAGGATGCGGGAACCTGACGACTGCGGATCCCTGGCTCATGAAACAACATCCCCTCAAGACCGAACGCTCGCAGGTGTCCTCGCCCACCGGCGGCATCACATGGGACGTGCTGATCGCTGGTGGCGGGCCGGCGGGAGCTGCCGCGGGACTTCACGCCGCCAGGCTGGGATTGAAGGCTCTCATCATCGAGAAGGATCGGCACCCCAGGTTCCACATCGGGGAATCGATGCTGCCCCAGACCAGCCGTGCTCTGCGCCGGCTCGGGATAGAGCCACTGATCCAGGCACTCCCTCACGTACCCAAGTATGGGGCGTCTTTCGCCCTGGGCAACGAAACCTCGCTCCAGGACTTCGAATTTCGAACCGGCCTGATTCCGGAAGACTCACGGACACTGAGTATCGAGCGTGCCCCCTTCGACAAGGTTCTGCTGAACTCGGCGGCTGCGGCAGGCGCCTCGGTCATGGAGGGGCATCGCATCCGGAGAATTCATCGCCTGGAGGCCGGGCGCGTGGAACTGGTCCTCGCCTCACCGGAGGGACCCGACATCACGGTACGGGGCGACCATCTCCTGGATGCCAGTGGACAGGGTACCCTGGTGGGACATCACCTGCGCACCCGTCGCACCCTGCCTGACTTCAAGCGGGTGGCCT